>ERZ1674093.9-NODE-9-length-56808-cov-10.299773_pt1 | contig 56808 bp, 38 predicted proteins | sample MGYA00581116_ERZ1674093 | MGnify/ENA primary metagenome ERZ1674093 (study PRJEB41354, sample SAMEA4873337) | human saliva metagenome | biome: human-associated habitat [ENVO:00009003]; feature: mouth environment [ENVO:08000002]; material: saliva material... | reverse complement strand
CCGCCTCAAAGGTCACCCCCGAGCAGGCAGAGGCATTCGATGCCTTCGTGATTGCCGGTAGCGACTACGGTGGATTCCTCAACGGTGCCCCGGCCCTTCGCAAGAAGATTTTGCCGGTTATCGCCCCGAAGAAGAACCGCACCGCGTTCTTCACCGTGTCCTTCACCGGCGAGTACTCGAAGAAGCTGCTGGACAAGGCCGTAGCCAAGAGCTACACCCCCGAGCTGACCGAGGGTCGTCCCGTTTACCACCTGCGTGGCGGCATCGACTTCGATAAGATTTCGCTGGCTCACAAGACCGCCCTGAAGGGCCCGGTCCGCGCATGGCTCATGGCGAACCCGAACCCCAACGAGGGCATCAAGCAGATGCTCGAATGCTACAAGACCGGTAAGGCAGAGTATATCGACCGCGAGAGCCTCAAGCCTCTGGTCGAGGACATTGCCAAGTTCCTCTAGGATTGCGCTAACGTAGCCGTTCTGAGGAATCGCTTAGCTTTCGTGTGTACCCCGCTCGAACGCACCGGGTATCCCGTTCAACGGTTGAGACGGATGCGTTTGGGTGAGGGATACGCGATTCAAAACGTGCCGATTGGCACCATAGAGTGGTCGATGACTTCATCTCTCCTGCATCGACCATGAAACTCCGGGTACCGGTGCGAGGCCGCGCCAAAAAACAGTACCCGGAAACCGAGGGGTGGGTCTTTGTGTGTGCGGCCCACCCCTTCTTTCATGACCCAGTCACAGGCCCGATGCACCCCCTCCTCCGCACGACGCCGAAAAATGCGCACGGACGAAAAAAATAACCGTCCAAAACCCCTCGGAAACATTGCGTTTCGCGGCGCGCGTACCGTACCCTTTTAGCTGTGCCCGTCGGCGCCTGCCACCCCATCACCGGCCAGCCACCCCGCGGTGGCGCATCTTCTTCCGGTGGCAAAAATCCAACCACGAATCCACGAGGGACCACTGTGCCTTCAACGGATTGTCGCGCCCGAACGCGGCCGCCATTTCACTCACATCACCGGCGACCGTACCCGAACGCCCACTACAGAACGATTCGTTCGTCCTGCATCAACGCGTTCCACCGTGCGTCGGAACCACACTATTCACAGTCAACTCAAACACAGGCATAAATATGAAGATATTCCAGACTGCCGGGCGCTCCGCGGCAGCCCGCTCCCTCATGGCATCGGCCGGTGCCCTCTCCCTCCTGGCGTCCTCTCTGACCGCAGTTCCGGCGGCCTTCGCGGCCCCCGAGGCTTCCGCAAGCCCCGCGGCTACCGCCAGCGTGCAGTCCGTCGATGCGAACACCTCGTACGAGAACCTCACCTACGCACCCGCCCCGGATCCCTCGCAGGTCGAGCGCGATAATCCCGCCATGGGTGCCGGCGAGCGCGAACGCATGGGCACCGCTAATGCCCGCACCGGCGCAACCTCCGCCCCCACGGCAACCCTGAGTGGGCTCGCCGCGGGTAGCTCTTCAGCACAGGCGCTGGCCCCGGGCCGCTCCGCCTGGACCCCCAGCGGTGGCACCCTCGGCATGGACGTCTCCTCGCACCAGCAGAACGTGGACTGGGCAAGCGCCTGGGCGGCCGGTTCCCGATTCGCCTACGTGAAGGCCACCGAGGGCGCGTACTACACCAACCCCTACTTCGGTCAGCAGTACAGCGGCTCGGCCTCCGTTGGCATGGTGCACGGCGCCTACCACTTCGCCAACCCCCGCACCTCCTCCGGTGCCGATCAGGCCCGCTACTTCGTGCAGAACGGCGGCGGCTGGACCGACGACAGCAAGACTCTCCCGGGCCTGCTGGACATCGAGTTCAACCCCTACCCCGCCTACGGCAACACCTGCTACAACATGACCGCGGCGCAGCTGACCGCCTGGATCCGCGACTTCGTGGACACCTACCGCGCGCTGACCGGTCGCGCGCCCATGGTGTACACCGCAACCTCCTGGTGGTCCCAGTGCGTGGGCTCGCAGGAGTTTGGCTCCCTGCCGCTGCACCTGGCCAGCTACTCCACGGTCGTGGGTCGTATTCCCGCCGGCTGGAACGGTTACGACATCTGGCAGTTCACCGACTCGGGCCCGTTCGTGGGTGACTCTAACTTCTTCCCCGGCAGCGTCGAGGACCTGAAGGTTCTGGCGAAGAACCCGAAGGCTGAACACCGCAACTGGGCCAAGGACAACCAGCCGACCCAGAACCCGAACGTGGTCGTCACCCCGACCGGTTCGATTGATATTCGCACCGGCATTGGCGTGGCCTGGAACCGTAACCGAAGCTTCTACGGCAACCCGGTCGGCGGCGAATATAGCCTGGGCTACGGCGTGTACGCCCAGAAGTTCAGCAACCGCAAGACCATCTACTGGACGAACGCGAACGGGGCCCACTGGGTGGTGACCGACGGCGGCCTCGATCACAAGTTCCGCTCTAACGTGGCCCGCTACCGCGGCCTGACCACCGATGAGGGGGGACGCTTCCAGACCGTGGCGGTCTCTTTCGCCAACGGGGAGGGCGCCTACTGGACCGAGAGCACCGGAACCCATACGCTCAACGAGCGCGGCGGCATCTATTGGGCCTGGCGCAATTCCGGTGCCCAGGGTGCCCCCACCACGGATGAGGAGAACCTGGGCGGCGGCATCGCCAAGCAGGAGTTCTCCGGCCGTCGCACCTTCGTGTGGAGCGCGAAGACCGGCACCCACCTTCTGCGTACCGGCGGCGCGTTCTACTACCGTTTCCTGGAGCACCGCAATGCCTGGGGCGCCCCGGCGACCGACGAGACCGCTAACTCCACGGGCGCGCAGGTGCGCTTCGCCTCCGGCAAGATGCTGCTCTGGTCGGATGCGTACGGCGCCTACGAGACCAACGGTAACGGCGCGATCTACAACCACTGGGCTCGCAACACGGCTCGTTACGGTGCGGCTCGCGGCAACGAGTCCTACGCGAACGGGGTGTACTACATGGATTTTGAGCGCGGCACAATCCGCTGGACCGCTCAGCGCGGCATCTACTAGGCCTACGCCCTAGCAAACATCACGGATATAGAGAACGAGGGGCACCTTCTGCCACAGAAGGTGCCCCTCGCCGTTTCCGCTCCGAGGATGCTAAGCCTCTGCCGAGTGTGGGCAGAAGGGTTACACACTGCCGCGAGCGGGGTGGGTTACCGAGTGAGTAGAGAAACCCGGTCATGTTACCCGTGCCGGCAGGTAAGTTTATGTCGTACCCGAGAAGGTAGTTGAGTCATCTCGCGAGGCGGGCCCTGGATTAGTGTGGCGAACGCAATCCCCCTTGACTACGTCCGTGGGGCCCACACTAACCGCTGTGAGGCCTAGTCCCAGGAGGTGTCTAGAGGGGCAGCCTGACCGGAAGTAGGACTCATGGCGAATGACGGCACGGTACGAAGATGCTGAAATTCACCCGGGATGCGGCGTTCCGGGGAAGGAACCGATATCTAGGAGGGCGGTTCCTTCACACGCCGTGTCCCTCATTCAAGGATAGGTCGAAGGAGGGCTTTCCGCCCATCATTTCGGAAAATATTACGTCTCAACCGTTGATTGAAAGTTTACCTGATAAAAATATATTTTGAATTCTTTGGATGTCTAATAGTGCATATTTTTCGGGTGATTTACTGGAGTTTTTGAGATAATCCTCGATTATTTCAAAATAATTTTATGGATATATTACGTTTAGGTGTTTCGCACTCTCAGCGGTAACGCCGAGCTTTTCCATCCAGAAATCTCTCTTGCGGAAACCCTTGCCACAGGCTGCGGAAAGCCCGGAGCGCAACGCACACTAGGGCGCACCCCGTGCCGTATGCACCGCGAGAAAGTACCCTTACTCCCCCGCTACACGGGATGCGCCCTAGACGCTTCATCGCCCGATCAGCCGCGGCTCACGCCGCACGCACCGGGCTCGCACCTCCTAGAGGCTAGCGAAGTCCAGAACCATACGGCCGGTAATCTTACCAGCAGTCATTTCCTCGAAGACAGCCGGTGCCTCGTCAACCTCACGCAGCTGAACCACCGGAACCACGAGGCCGTCAGCACCGAACTGGAACGCCTCCGCCAAATCCTGACGGGTGCCCACCAGGGAACCCACCACGCGGATACCGTCCAGAACGATCTTCACAATGGACAGCTCCATCATCTCCGAAGGCAGACCAACAGCCACCACGGAACCGCCCGCACGAACCGACTCGATAGCCTGGTTGAACGCAACCTTCGACACAGCAGTCACCACAGCAGCGTGAGCGCCACCGTCGGTCAGCTCACGAATTCGGGCCGGAACGTCCTCAACCTCACGGCCGTTGATGACGTGATCAGCACCGACCTTACGAGCCAGAGCCAGCTTGTCGTCGTTGATGTCGACAGCGATAACCTTGGCGCCGAAGACCTTCTTAGCGTACTGAACGGCAAGGTTACCCAGACCGCCAGCGCCGTAAGCAACCAGCCACTGACCCGGGCGAACCAGCGACTCCTTGGTTGCCTTGTAGGTGGTCACACCAGCGCAGGTAATGGAGCTGGCCTGCGCCGGGTCAAGGCCCTCGGGAACCTTCACAGCGTAATCAGCGGGCACCAGGGTGTATTCGCTCATGGCGCCGTCGACGGTGTAGCCGGCGTTCTTGACCGAACGGCACAGGGTCTCGCGGCCCGAGGTGCAGTACTCGCAGTGGCCGCAGCCCTCGAAGAACCAAGCCACCGACACGCGGTCGCCTTCCTTCAGGGACTCAACACCCTCGCCGACCTTGACGACACGACCAACGCCCTCGTGGCCCAGAATACGGCCCGGAAGCTCACCGAAATCACCGGCAGCCACGTGCAGGTCAGTGTGGCACACGCCCGAGTACTCAATCTTCACGAGCGCCTGGCCGTGACCAACCTCCGGAACGGGAACCTCACGAACCTCAACCGAACCGTCAACCTTCTCAGGGACAACAACAGCCTTCATGGTTTCCTTGCACATAACCTAAACTCCTTAGTCATCGGTTGCCGCGCTCAAGCCGCAATCTGTGCTGTGCAACCTAGCGGGGTGGGCGCGCATATTCTTTACATCACATTTTCACCATAACATGATGAGCCGCCAATCTAAAGAACCTTCCCCGAATATGACAGAGGGGTTAGTTAGAATCATTCTCACGAGCAAGGGTGATCTTTCGATAAGATCCATTCCGACCAATGCGTTAAACTGCCAAATGTTGATATATGACGCTATGACGAAACAACACAGAAGATGAGAGTGCCTCCCAAACAAGCGGTTTGGGAGGCATTCAGAAAAAATTTAAATATTAAGTTTGAGGCGCGCACCACACTAAAGAAAGGGGTCAACCCGCACCTACACGATTCCTACAGGCTCAGAGCAGCTCTAGAAGCTCGCAGTCGCCGCCTAGAATCCGTTGAGAAGCCGCCTAGAAGCAGAAAGCAACCTCGACCGAACCGGCACCGCGCTCACCCGAGGCGCTCGGGGCGTTCATGGCCCAGCCCAGGTCACTCACGTACGCGGTCGTATCCATGTAGGTTCCACCACCGGCGCCGCCGCCGGCCAGCTGCACCGTACCCACCGCGTAGCGGGAACGAGCCGGATCGTTATTCCACTTCTGCGAGACCACGCGAGCCGAGACGCTCAGCGCCGCACCCGAACCGCCGCCGCCGTACCCGGCACCGCCGCCTCCGGATACCACCGACTGGTAGCCGTTAAACATCGCGCCCGCATTCGAGGGGGACGCGTCGGTGCCCGCGGGGGTCTGATCCCACTGGTACGAATAGCTGACCACGCCGTCCGCGCCCTTCGCACGGAAACCGCTCGGGCCGGTCTCGCCCGCCGCCGCGCTACTCACCAGCTTCTGCGTGGAGGTGCTCGAGAAGCCAATCACGGAACCGTCGGAAGTCGGCGGATCCAGCTTCTCACCGCCACCACCGCCCATGCCGTTCATAGCGCCCGAACCGGGGTTCACCTTCAGCAGCGGCACCGACTGCGCCGTGTACGAGGTGAAACCCACGAAACCCGGGGAACCGTCGCCGTCGCTGGAACCGGCGCCTCCGCCGGTGCTGAACTGGTGGCGGCGACCGGAGCTATCCAGGGAGTAGTAAGCCGTCGCCTGCAGCGCACCCGGCTTCGCGGGGCTCGGCAGATCCGTCGCGTACGTGGCCAGAGTTCCCGCGCCGCCGCCACCGCCGGCGACAATCATCGGCACGCCGTCCACCTCAATCGCGGAAGAACCGCCGCCCGAGGAGGAATAAAGCACGGCGTTCATGCCGCCATGTCCCATCACACCACCGGTGCGGCCGGTCAGGCTCTCAATCGCGGCGACCACATCCGCAGGGACCGGGGAGGAAGCCTTCGAGGAGCCGCCCACGCCGTAGCCGTCACCGCCCTCGGCCGGGGTCAGCTCACCGTTACCGATGCCGCCCGAACCGGCCGTCAGGGTAATCACCTGGCCGCCGCGCACCGGCATGGATCCCTCTACCAGGGCGCCCGAACCGGCGTCCGCAACGGCGTAGTTCGTGCCGCCGGCGCCGCCAATCACGGTGAAACGCATGCGTCGGGCACCCGCGGGCACGGTCAGAACGGCAACCTTCTTCACGCCGTCACCGGCGGTAATCAGGGTGGAATCCTCGTAGGGGCCGGTACATTCGCCTTCCTCGGGGGAGGCGGCAAAAGCGGGAACCAGGGTCGAAGCCGCGACGGCGGGGGTAGCCCAGGCCGCACCGGCCACGAGACGACGACGGGTCAGGCCCGAACGGGAGGAGGGAGAAATTGGGCGTGAAGAATCGCCGGAAGAAGAGCTCACGATATGTGTCCTGTAGTTGAGTGAATAATTCTGAGCGCGGTGCGTGCCGCGCGGAAGGGGCCGATTCCCAGAGGCTATGCCCCACGCGAGCACGTATTACCGTGGTTCCTCTATTATGCCTTCTCAGGCCCCTGTTTTCACAAGTCGCCGAAAACCCTCTGCGGTGTGGAAGCCGAGTTGGGAACTCCACGAGAGCAGAACGCCGGCACGGGGCCCAAAACGGGGTCAGGCACGGGAGCTGAAAGACAGAAAACCGCCGGACGGGGTGCTCCCCCATCCGGCGGTTTTCAGCATGAATTATCGGTTACCGAGAGCATCAGCTGGACGCGGTGTCCTCCGACTTCCCGGCCTTTTCGGCCTTTTCGGCGGCCTCCGACTTCCCCTCGGAATCGTCGGAGTCTTCGGCGCTCGCAGAGTCCTCGGCATCATCGGCCTTCTTCTCCGAACGCTTCGGAGCAACCTCCACGGGGCCGGGCTCAACACCCGCGGCGGCCTTCGCCGCCGCGCGACGACCGGCCACCACAAAGCCCGCGGCACCCAGTAGCACCAGCAGCAGGGCCGTCCACACGTGAATACGTACGCCCCAGAGCATCTCCGAAGTGTCGATGCGCAGGAACATCTCGATGAAGAGGCGACCCACGCCGTAGTAGAACACGTACAGCCACAGGGTCTGACCCAGCTTCAGCACGCCCTTACGGCTCAGCCACAGCAACAACGCCACGCCCAGCAGGTTCCACAGCGACTCGTACAGGAACGTCGGGTGGAACAGCGTACCGGCCGGATACTGCGAGGGAAAATTACCGCTCGAGGTGCTAATCTCCAGGCCCCACGGCAGGGTCGTCGGCTTGCCGAACAGCTCCTGGTTGAACCAGTTGCCCCAGCGGCCAAAGGCCTGGGCCAGCAGGATGCCGGGGGCCACCGCATCCGCGAAGGCCGCGAAGTTCATGCCGTAGCGGCGGCAACCGTACCAGGCGCCCAGCGCGCCCACCGACACGGCACCCATGATGCCGATGCCGCCCTCCCAAATCTTCAGAAAGGCCCACGGATCAGCGACATTCGGGCCGAAGTAGCTGCCCGGGTCGGTAATCAGCACGTGGTAGGCGCGGGCACCCACGATGCCGGCCGGGATGGCCCACATCGCCACGTCAAAGACGCGCTCAGGGGTACCACCCGCCGCCTTCCAGCGGCGGGCGCCCAGCCACAGGCACACCGCCATACCGGTCAGAATGCACAGAGCGTAGAAATGTACACGAAACGGGCCCAGCTGCAGGTACGAGACGCTCGGGGAAGGAATCGACAGCGCCGGCAGGGCCACCGCCGAAAGCAGGGCCGACATTAAGCCTCACGCCCCGCCAGCTCGCGGGTCAGGCGGGCTACCGCATCCACGCCGCCGGAGGCCAGGGCCTTCACCAGCGCGGTACCGACGATCACACCGTCCGCGTACTCGCCGATCTCCTCCACGTGAGCGCGGGTCGAAACGCCCAGGCCCACACACGCGCGCTTCGCGCCGGCGGCCTTGATATCCGCCACCAGGGTGCGGGCCGCCTCCGACACGGAGGTGCGGGCACCGGTCACACCCATGACCGACACCGCGTACACGAAGCCGCTCGAGGCCTTCGCCACGGTTGCCAGACGCTCCGGCGAGGAGGACAGCGCGGCCAGGAAAATACGATCCAGACCGTACTCGTTCGACGCCTCAAACCATGCCGACGCCTCGTCGGGCACCAGGTCGGGGGTAATCATGCCCGCACCACCGGCAGCCGCCAGGTCACGCGCAAAATTCTTCACGCCGTACGCCAGAACCGGGTTCCAATAGGTCATGACCACGACCACCGCGTCGGTGGCCTCGGTAATGCGGCGGACCGCCTCAAAGAGCTGGGAAAGCTTGAAGCCGTTCTCCAGGGCATGGCCGGTCGCCTTCTGAATCACCGGACCGTCCATCACCGGGTCGGAGTAGGGAACGCCCAGCTCGATGATGTCGGCGCCATTGTTGCCCAGGGCAATCGCCGCGTCAATGGACTCCTCCAGGGTGGGGAAACCCACCGGCAGGTAGCCAATCAGGGCCGCACGGCCCTCGGCCTCGCACTGCGCGAGACGAGCGGCCAGGGGCGAATCGGAGTTAGCGGGAGGGAAGGTACCGTCCACCACCTCGTAGGGGGCGGCGTGGGGAATGAAGTCCTGGTAGCTCATTACTTAGCCTCGCTCTCGGTCTGGGTGTTCTTTTCAGCGGAGGCGGCGGCCTCCTTGTTACCGGTCATCAGGGTCGAGGACGGGATGGCCTTACCCAGGCCGAACCACTTCTGAGCGGTCTCCATGTCCTTATCGCCGCGGCCCGACAGGCACACAATCATGGTCTTCTCGCGGGCGGCCTCCGGGTCCTCGGCGGCCCAGCGCTGGCACACGCGCAGTGCGCCGGCCAGGGCGTGCGAAGACTCAATCGCCGGGATGATGCCCTCGGTGCGGCAGAGCAGGCTCAGCGCATCCATGGCCTCGGTGTCGGTCACCGGCTCGTAGGTCACGCGGCCAATATCGGAGAGGTACGAGTGCTCCGGGCCCACACCCGGGTAGTCCAGGCCAGCCGAAATCGAGTGGGACTCGATGGTCTGGCCGTCCTCGTCCTGCATCAGGTAGGTCATCGCGCCGTGCAGCATGCCCGGGCGGCCCAGGGTGATGGTCGCCGCGTGACGGCCGGTCTCCACGCCGTCGCCGCCGGCCTCAAAGCCGTAAATCTCGACCGAAGGGTCGTCCAGGAACGCGTGGAACAGGCCAATCGCGTTCGAACCGCCGCCCACGCAGGCGGCCAGGCCGTCGGGCAGGCGACCGGTTAGCTGCTGAATCTGCTCGCGCGCCTCCGTGCCGATGGCGTCGTGGAAGAAACGCACCATCGCCGGGAACGGGTGCGCACCGGCGGCGGTACCCAGCAGGTAGTGGGTGTTCTCGACGTTCGCAACCCAATCGCGCAGCGCCTCGTTAATGGCGTCCTTCAGGGTGCGGGAGCCGTTCTGCACCGCAATCACCTTCGCGCCCAGCAGCTGCATGCGGGCAACGTTCAGGGCCTGGCGCTCGGTGTCTTCCTCACCCATGTACACCACGCACTCCATGCCGAACAGGGCTGCGGCGGTCGCGGTGGCCACGCCGTGCTGGCCGGCACCGGTCTCGGCAATCAGGCGGGTCTTACCCATGCGCTTGGCCAGCAGAGCCTGGCCCAGCACGTTGTTGATCTTGTGGCTACCGGTGTGGTTCAGGTCCTCGCGCTTGAGGAAGACGCGGGCACCGGCGTGCTCCGAGAACTTCGGAACCTCGGTCAGCAGCGACGGACGGTTCGAGTACTCGGCGGAGAGGCGCTTGAACTCGGCCAGGAACTCGGGATCGTTCTTCGCCTCGTTAAAGGTGGTTTCCAGCTCATCCATGGCGGCAATCAGCGACTCGGGCATCCACCGCCCGCCGTACTCACCAAAGTAGGGGCCGGGGGCGTTCTTCAACGACTTACCGTTGAGGAAAGCATCTGCCAGGTTTTCGCTCATCACTATTCCTTCCCTGGATGGTTGATGCCGGATGCGCGAATCTCGCGGGCCCGCGGGGGCGGGGGCGGCGCATCGGGCCTGAACGGGGCGAGCCCGGCGGGCGTGTACGGGTTTTCCCGCGCCGTTTTAAGAAATGCGCGGAAAAAATCCGAAATGCTTAAAGAAAGCGTGCCGGCGGGTGTTCACCCATAATTTTCAATAGTACCCCGGGCGCGCCTGCCCGAATGTCGCCGAGGGGCGTGATAATGCCCCAAGCGGGTCCATTCCGAAGGAAACCTAGAGCAATTCGCGCAGCTCTTCCATATCCTGAGACAGCACGGCGGAGACACCCTCGCGCATCGACACCCCGTACAGGGTCTGCGCCATCTGCATCGTGCGCTTCTGGTGCGTCACCACAATCAGCTGGGAGCGCTCCCCCAGCTCGCCCAGCACCTGCAGCAGGCGCGAGAGGTTGCGGTCGTCCAGGGCGGCCTCCACCTCGTCGAGGGCGTAGAAGGGCGAGGGGCGCGACATATAAATCGCAATCAGCAGGGCCAGCGAGGCCAGCGAGCGCTCGCCGCCCGAAAGCAGGGAGAGTCGCTTGACCTTCTTGCCGGCCGGGCGGGCGTGAATCTCCACGCCGGCGTTCAGCGGGTCGGCGGGGTCGTCGAGCTCCAGGTGGCCCTCGCCGCCGGGGAAGAGCGTCGCGAAGATGCGGCGGTAGTGGGTGTTGATGTCCTCCAGTGCGGCGGTGAAGACCTCAGCGATGTGGGAGCTCACCTCGTCCATGACCGTGTTGAGGTCGCGGCGAGTCGCCTTCAGATCGTCAATCTGCTGGTTCAGGTAGGCGTGGCGCTCGGAGAGGGCCTCATACTCCTCCAGAGCCAGCGGGTTGATGGCGCCCAGGGCTGCGAGCTCGGCGCGGGTCGCCTCCAGGCGGGCGCGCACAACGGCGGTGGGGATCTCGCGTTCGGAGGGCTCGTCCTCGGGGTTTTCCGCGCCGTCGGCACTTTCTACATTCTTTGCGGCGCTTTCGGTATTTTCGGTCGCTTCCTTTTCTGCGGTATTTTCGGGCGCTCCCGCGAAGCTTTCGATATTTTCGGAGACGTCCACGGGCAGCTGCTCGGAGTAGTCCTCCCCCAGCTGCTCCAGACTCCCACCCGTCTGCAGGCGCACCCGCTCGGCCAGGGCCTGCAGGCGCTCCTGCACGCGGGCCGCCTCGGTCTGGGTGCGGGCCAGCAGGGTCAGGGCCGCGGCGTGGCTCGACTGCAGGTCGCGCACCTCCTCATCGGCGGCGAGGGCGCTCTCGCGGGTCTTCTCCAGCTCGGCGCTCAGCTCGCGCAACTGCCCCTCGCGCTCGGTCACCTCGGCGGAGAGCACCTCGAGCAGTCGGCGGGCACGGCGCTCCACCGTGGCGGCGGGGGCTTGCTCCCCCGTGCCGGCCAGGTACTCGTCCTCGCGGGTACGGGCGGCGCGGTAGGCGGACTCCGCCTCGCTCATGGCACGCTCGGCGGCGGCCAGTCGCTCGACGTGGCGGGCGCGCTCGTTCTGAACGTTCAGAGCGGAGTCCTTCAGGGACTCGGCCTCCGCGCGGGCGCGGGCGTGCTCGGCGGCGGCCACGCCGGCGGCCTTGGCGGCCACGCGTTCGTCCTCGACCGCGGATTCCGATGCGGCGCGGGCGCGGGCCACAGCGGCCTCGGCATCGTCCAGGGAGGCGCGGGTGAGGGCCACTGCGCGCTCGGCCTCCCGGTGGGCCGCGGCCAGCTCCAGGGCGCTCACGCCCTCGGCCGGGTAGAGCAGGCTGTAGCGGGTGTACTCGACTCCGCGTGCGTCAAAGACGCGCCAGAAAACGTCCCGGCCGGCGGTTTCTCCCTCGGGGGTCGAGGTGTCACTCTCGGAGCTTTCGAGGTTTTCGGAGTCGTTGGAGTCTTCGGGGGTTTCGGGGTACTCGGCGGTCAGCAGGCGCAGGGCAGCCTCGGCCGCCTTGGGGCTCGGGGCGAAGAGGGTCCCGGCCAGGCGCTCACGCAGGGCGGCAACCACAACCCGCAGGGTCTCGCCGTCGATGCCACTCAGCGCGGCGGCCTCCTCGCTCAGGGGCTCGACGACCTCGAGGGCCGCGCGCACGCCCAGCTCGGCCAGGCGCTCCGCGTGAGGCTCGGGAAGCGAAGCGGCGGGAACCAGCTCGCGCGAGGGGGCCTCCCCGCGCAGGTGGGAACGGCCAGGGGCAGCGGAAGACTCGGTGAGCGCGGCCGTGGCCAGGGCGCTCAGGGCGCAGGCCGCCGCGCGAGCGTACTCGGGGTCAATCTGCACGGCGTTGAGCACGCGCAGGGCACCCGCGGCGGGCGCCCCGGAGTCGGCCGGTTCGGCGTGCTCCAGCAGCTCGCCGGTTTCGGGATCGAACTCGTCCTCGCCCGAAGCGGCGGAATTCTTCGCAGGATCCCCGGCCGCGGAGGCTTCGGTCACGGTCCCCGCGGCAGGATCCTCCCCCAGGCTTTGCCCCAGCGCCTCACGCAGGGTCGCGGCACGCTCGGAGGCCGCCGCGTAGGCGCGGGTCGCCTCCACGGCCTCGGCGCGGGCCGCATCCAGCTGCTCCTGCGCGCGGGCCCGGCGGTGCGCTGCCTCCCCGGTGCTCCGCTCGCAACGCTCCACGGCCTCGGCGGCACGCTCCACCCGGGCGAGGGCCTCCGCGTAGCGCTCCTCAAAGCCGGCGTACTGTTCGGTGGCGCGCTCGGACTCCTCGCGGCGCTCCTCCAGCGCCTCCAGGGCGCGCTCGTACCCGGCGCGGGCGGCGGCGGTCGCCTCCGTCAGCTCCACGCGGTAGGTGCGCACGCGCTCGGCCGCGATGGACTGCACCGAGCGGGTGCGCGCCGCAGACTCGCGCAGGGAAGACACCGCGGCCTGGGCTGCCGTCACCTCTGCGGTGAGCCGAAGCTGCCCCTCGCGGTGTGCCTCGGCCGCCTCGCGGGCCGCCTGCAGTTGTTCGCTCAGGCCCTCGGCGCGGCGGGTGCCCTGCGCCTCGGCGGTGGCGGCCTGTTCCTGTTCGGAGCGCAGAACACCCAGCTGACGGGCCAAAAGCACCGACTCCAGCTGGCGGATGCGCCCCTGCAGCTGCCGCGCGGTCGCGGCGGACTCGGCCTGGTCGCTCAGCGGCTGAAGCTGCGAGTCCAGCTCGCTCGCCAGGTCGCTCAGGCGCGTCAGGTTAGAGGCCACCGACTCCAGTTTGCGGCTGGTCTTCTCCTGGCGGCGGCGGTACTTCACCACTCCGGCCGCCTGCTCAATCATGTCGCGGCGTTGCTGCGAGGTTGCGTGCAGGACCGCATCCAGCTGGCCCTGGCCCACGAGCACGTGCATGTCCTGACCCAGGCCGGCCTCCGAGAGCAGGTCCTGAATGTCGGCAAGGCGCGCCGGGGAGCCGTTAATCTCGTACTCGCTGCCGCCGGAGCGGAACATGGTGCGCGAAATCTGCACCCGATCAGCGGGAATGCTGAGGGTGCCATCAGAATTATCGAAAGTCAGGGTGACTTTGGCGCGGCCCAGGGGTGCACGCTGGGCGCCGTCACCCGAACCAACCTCGCCGGAGCCCGCGAAGATAACGTCCTTCATGCTGCCGCCGCGCAGGCTCTTAGCGCCCTGCTCGCCCATAACCCAGGCGAGCGCATCCAGCACATTGGACTTGCCGGAGCCATTGGGGCCGACCACCGCGTTAATGCCGGGGGTGAACTCAAAAGTGGTGGCGGAGGCGAAAGACTTGAACCCGCGCAGGGTCAGCGACATCAGGTGCACAAGGGGCCTTTCTGCAGAAGAACTGGTGTGTGCCGGGCACGTTCTGTGGTGCGTGGCGGCATCCCTCTAGTGTACGCGGTGCGGCGGGCGGGCGGCGTGAACGTGCACGGGGTGAAAAGGGTTCAAAGTTCCTCATTGTGCATCATCTTACGCGCGGGGTGAACGGGCGCGTTCATAGTGGGTCTACGGATACGGGTTCGCCCGGTCGGTGCGGTAGATTGGAATGAGCATCACGAATTCTGCGGGGCCGCTGTTCGCATCCCCGCGTTTTTCTATGTATCCCACTGACTTCTATTTTCAAGGGCCACACCATTGTTGAATGCATCCGCCGATAAGGTCGGCACGAACTCTGACATTCGCCACGCTAATGCAGCTCTGCTGTCTATTACCCATGAGCTGCCTCCGGAGGTCGTCACGAGCGATTACTTCGATGAGCAGCTGGCCGGTACCTACAAGCGCCTGAAGATGCCCAAGGGCCTGCTCGAGCGCCTTGCCGGCATTAGCACCCGCCGCGGCTGGGCCGAGGGCCAGACCTTCGAGGACGGCGTGGTCGCCGCCGCAGAGAAGGCTATCGAACAGGCGGGTATTGACCGCTCCCAGATTGGCCTGCTGATTAACGCCTCGGTCACGCGCGATAACTTCGAGCCCGCCGTATCGGTGGGTGTGCACGACCGCCTGGACCTGCCGCGTCACGCCCTAAACTTCGATATTACGAACGCATGCCTGGGCTTCGTGAACGCGATGACCGTCGCCTCCACCATGATTGATGCGGGCGCTATCGACTACGCCCTGATTGTCGCTGGTGAGGACCCCTCCCCGTGGCACCGTACCGCGGTGCGCATCCTGAACAACCCCGATTCGACCCGCGAGGACGTGTTGGCCCAGTTCGCGACCCTGACCCTCGGTTCGGGTGCGGCGGCGGCTGTGATTGGTCGCGCTGACCGCCACCCGGAGGGCCACCGCATCATCGGTTCGGTGTCCCGCGCGGGCACCGAGCACCGCAACCTGTGCATCGGCGGCGAGGCCGATCAGGGCATGAACACCGACGCCGAGGGCCTGCTCAGGCACGGCCTGGAGCTCGTGGCGCAGGCCTGGGAGCAGGCGCATCAGGACGGCTGGGACTGGAACGACATGACCTCCTACGTGACCCACCAGATTTCGAACGCCCACACGAACGCCATTATCGAGGCGGTCGGCATCGAGCGCGACCGTATCCCCCTGACCTTCCCGAAGTGGGGCAACGTGGCCGCCGCGGCTCTGCCGATGACTCTCGCCGAGTGCGCGCCGACCTACACGGAAGGCGACCGTATTCTGTGCATGGGCGTGGGTTCGGGCCTGAACACCGCCCTGCTCGAGATTCAGTGGTAGCGACTCACCCCCGCGGGCCCTTCAGCCCGTTCGCCGCCCCCAACCCGGCATCCCCTCACCGATTCCGCTAACCGCCGAAGCCCTCGGCCGGAAGGACCCCCAGTATGCGTCACCTGAACTTCCCCAAGACCCAGCCTCCCTACAACCCGGAGGAGTGGGCGGGCGTGGACCCGCGCTACTCCCACCGGCTGGAGGTGCCCACCACCGCCCCCATTGAGCGGCGGGCAAAGCAGGCGGACGCGCGCCGCTGGCACTACCTGGACAACCTACCGGTGCTCGCCGAACGCGGACTGGAGCCCATCGGCACGATTCTGTGCGTGCACGGCAACCCGACCTGGTCATACCTGTGGCGCACCGTGCTGGATGCGGGCGTGAACGAGCGCACCCCGTGGCGCGTGGTGGCCGTCGACCAGATTGACATGGGCTTCTCGGAGCGCACCCACCTGGACCTGGAGGGCGAGCGCCGCAGCCTGGAGGACCGCATCGCCGACCTGGGCGACTTTACGAAGGCCCTCGGCCTGGATCAGACCGATCAGCCGGTCGTGACCCTCGCCCACGACTGGGGCGGCCTCATTTCCTTCGGCTGGGCCCTGGAGCACCGCAACCTTCTCTCGGGCGTGCTGCTGACCAACACCGCGGTCTACCACGACGGCATTGAGAACATTCCCGCCGCCCTGCGCCTGGCGTTGGGCGTGCACGAGCTGGGCACCCGTGATTCCACCGCGTTTATTGATGTGACCCTGGGCCTGGCTCAGAACGAGGGCCGCCTGCCCGAGCCCGGAACCCCCGGCGCTGGCCCCGCGGGCGGTCCCCTGCCGCAGCCGATGGGTAAGCAGCCCAAGCGCCTGTACCCGAGCCCGCTGAACGAGGCGATTTACCGCACCTACCGCGCCCCCTACGCCCACCCGGCCTGGCGCGAGGGCGTGCGCAACTTCGTGGGCGATATTCCGACCGGCACCGACGTGCCCTCGTACGCGCCCATGCAGCGCATTGCCGAGCAGATTCGTGACCTGGACGTGCCCGCGTTCTTCCAGTGGGGCACGAAGGATCCGGTGTTCCAGCGCCGCTACCTCTTCGACCTGATGGAACGCATGCCGCAGGCTAAGGTGCACCGCTACGAGAAGGCTTCGCACCTGGTGGCCGAGGATTACGATATCGCCGCGCCGATCATGTCCTGGCTCGCGCAGACCTTCGGAACCCGCGGCGAGGACGGTTCCCTGGTTCCGGCACGCAACGCTGAGGCCGAGCACCGCGCCGCCCGCGCGCGCCGCCACGGCCTGGACGCCGAAACCTCGGCGGGAGCCGCCAGCGAGGGTACCGTTGCTGAGGGCGCTGTTCCCGAGGCGTTCCGCCCCATGCTCGCGGCCCTCACCGAGCGCGCCGACGACACCTCCGTGGCCGTGGTGGACATGGACCCCAAGGGCGATGGCACCACCGTGAGCGTGACCCTCACCTGGGCCGAGCTGAACCGCCAGGTCAACGCCGCCGCGGCCCGCCTTCACGCCCTGGGCGTGCGCCCGGGCGACCGCGTGAACCTCATGGTGCCGCCCGGTGCACGCCTGACCACCCTGATCTACGCCTGCCTGAAGCTCGGCGCGGTCATCGTCGTGGCCGACACCGGCCTGGGCCTGGCGGGCCTGACCCGCGCGCTGAAGGGCGCCAACCCGAGCTTCCTGATCGGTATTCCCGCCGCGTTGACCGCCGCCCGCACCCTGCTCTGGCCGGGCAAGCGCATCTCGGTGGAGCCGCTGGGCGCCGCGCAGGAGAAGCTGCTGGGCGTTGCCGGTTCCGTGTTCGCTGCCTCCGCCGAGGGACGACTCGGTGAGCCTATCCCCACCCCGACCGTGGTGGAGTTCCCCTCCCCCGTTCCGGATGCCGACGCGGCGGTGCTGTACACCTCCGGTTCGACCGGCCCGGCCAAGGGCGTGGTGTACACGCAGCGGCAGCTGGCGGGTATGCGCGATGCCATCGCGAACACCTACGGTTTCGCGCCCGGTAGCGGCCTGGTGGCCGGCTTCGCGCCCTTCGCGCTGCTGGGCCCGGCGCTGGGTGCTACCAGCGTGACCCCGACGATGGATGTGACCCGCCCGAAGACCCTGACGGCCTCTGCCCTGGCCTCGGCCGCGGCGGCCATCGATGCTTCGGTCGTGTTCGCCTCCCCCGCCGCTCTGGTGAACGTGGTGGCGACCGCCGACGAGCTGAGCGGCGAGCAGCGCGCGGCCCTGGCGAAGGTTCAGACCGTGCTGAGCGCTGGCGCGCCGATTCCCGTGCCCCTGCTGGAGGCGCTGTCCGCCCTGGTGCCGAACGCCTCCCTGCACACCCCGTACGGTATGACCGAGGGTCTGCCGGTGACCGATGTGTCCTTCGAGATGATTCGCCAGGCGATTGCCGAGGGCACCCCGAACGCCGCCGGTGAGGTGCTCGATCCGTTCGCCCGCGACGGCGTGTGCGTTGGTTTCGCGGTGTACGGCGCGGCGGTGGCTATTGCGCCGCTACTGCAGGACGGTTCGGTCGATTCGCAAATGACCCACGAGCCCGGTGTGACCGGCGAGATTCTGGTCTCGGCACCGCACGTGAAGGACCGCTACGACACCCTGTGGGTCACCGAGGAGCAGTCCATTAGCACCCCGGGTTGGCATCGCACCGGTGATGTCGGTCACCTGGACGCTTCGGGTCGCCTGTGGGTTGAGGGCCGCCTCGCCCACGTGCTGCTGACCTCCCAGGGCGTGCTGACCCCGGTGGCCGCCGAGCAGTCCGCCGAGTCGCTGCCGGAGGTGCGCCGCGCCGCCCTGGTTGCGGTGGGCCCCGCCGGAACTGCCGCCCCGGTGCTGGTCATCGAGGCTTCCGCGAACACCGCCGTACTGGAGGCGCGCCAGTCGGCCTCCGCGTTCAAGCGCGCCCTGCTCGACCGCGTGCCCGGCGTGGGCCGCTTCCCCATCGCGGAGGGCGTGGCACCCTTCGAGCTCTCCCAGCTGGTGCGCCGAAAGGTCGCCGAGGATACCGGCGTGGAGGTGGCCGCCGTGCTGGTGGTGCACGAGCATCCGACCGATATTCGCCACAATTCGAAGATTGACCGCCCCGCCCTGGGCGAGTGGGCGGCAAAGGTCCTCGCCGGGGCGTAAATCCGCCGGGTCTTTACTTTCTAAGGAGCATGATGTCCCCTCGTTCTTCTCGTGGGTCCTCTTCTCGCGAGGCTGCGTCCCGCCTGTCGACTGCCCACACGGCGGCCTCCCCCACGGCTCGTTTCCGTAAGCCGGCGCGCCCCCTGGCCGCCCGCTACAGCGACCCCGCGCCGCGTTCCCTGCGCGCCGTCGAGGAGTCGGACTTCGCGCCGCGTATTGGCGAGCGCGTCCTCTTCACAGGCGCGTCGGGCCTGCTGGGTCGTGAGAGCGTGCTGGAGCTACTGCGCGTCGGTTACGATGTGCGCGTTCTGCAGCGCGGCGACTCGGGCATCGCGGCCCTGCTACCCGATTCGATTCGCCCGCGTTTTGAGCAGGTGCGCGGCGACATCACGAACGAAAAGGTCGTCGACGAGGCCATGACCGGCGTGGACGGCGTGGTGCACGCGGCCGCGAAGGTTTCGGTCAGCGGCGAGTGGGCCGACTACGAGCGCATTAATATTGGCGGAACCCGCGTCATGCTACAGGCCGCCGTGAACCACTCGGTGCACACCTTCCTGTACATTTCTTCGCCCTCGGTGGCGCACGCGGGATCTTCCATCGTGGGTGACGGCGCCGGCGTGGCGTCCCCGGAGCATGCGCGCGGCAACTACGCCCGTTCCAAGGCGGCCGCCGAGCTGCTGGTTCTGGAGGCGAACGGCACGCCCCTGCCCTCGGGCGGGGTCATGCACACCGGCGCGTTGCGCCCGCACCTGATGTGGGGTCCGGGCGATACCCAGCTGGTCGAGCGTATTCTGGAGCGTTCCGCCGCCGGGCGCCTGCCGCTGCTTTCGGGCGGTACGGGCCTAATTGACGCGCTCTACATTGATAACGCCGCGGATGCGTTGGTGCGCGGCTATCAGCGCCTCGACGCCTTTGCGGGTCGGGCGCTGGTGGTCACGAACGGCCAGCCGCGCACCATTGCCGAGCTACTGGGCGGTTTCTGCGAGGCGGTCGGCGTTCCCGCCCCGCGCTTCTCGGTGCCCGCGAAGGTTGCGGCCCTGGCCGGGCGCGTAATCGAGCGCGTGTGGGAGCGTCTGCCGAAGAACGTGACGGCCGGCGATGAGCCGCCCATGACGGAGTTCCTTGCCGAGCAGCTCTCGACGGCACACTGGTTCGATCAGCGCCGCACCCGCGAGCTGCTGCAGTGGGAGCCCGCCGTGTCGATTGAGGAGGGCTACGAGCGCCTGGGGGCTTTCTACGGAGACAGGTACAGCCGCTAAGCAGAAACCCTTCTAGCGCTGGATCCCCCCCCCGGGAACAAACCCCGGGAACAAACGACGGGGAGCAAACGACGGGGAAGGCGCTTCTCTCTCTTCCCCCCCCCGTTTCTTTTCTGCCGGCTCTTGCCGCGGCGGGTTTAAATGAATGACGGCGTAGCTACATCCCCCGTTTTCGGGAGGAACGTAAGCTACGCCGTCATTTTTGCGTCGGAGCGTCTATCTAGCGTGATGCTTTATGGAGCTTTTACCTAGCCCGCGCTTTTACCTAGCGGGAGCGCGGCGCCCGCTGGCAGTGCGGGCAACGGTAGGATGAGCGGTTCTGGAACGGCTCGCGCACGATCAGGGAGGTGCGGCCCGCCTCCGCGCAACGGTGGCAGGGCTCCCCCGCCCGCCCGTAGGCGTTCAGCGAGCGCTCGAAGTAGCCAGACTCGCCCAGCACGTTCACGTACAGGGCGTCGAAGCTTGTGCCGCCGGCCGCCAGGGACTCGCGCAGTACCTGCGTGACCGCCGCCAGCAGGTCGCGGGTTTGCGCGGCGCTGAGGGTGCGTGCGGGCTTCGCGTAGTGCAACCGCGCACGCCATAGCGCCTCGTCGGCGTAGATATTGCCCACCCCGGAGATCACCGACTGGTCCAGCAGCACCTTCTTAATGCCGCTGGAGGTACGCAAAAACTTGCGGCGCACCGCCGCGGGGTCGAAGAACTCATCCAGCGGGTCGCGGGCAATGTGCTTGACCGCCTGCGGCACGAGAAAGTGCTCAGCTACCAGAAAATGCTCGGGCACGGCGCTTTCATCAGAGGCTACTTCACCCGCAACCGCCGCGGGGACATCCGGCACGAGCGGGCTGAGGAACATGCCGCCGAAGATGCGCTGGTCCACGAAGAGCAACCGTTGCCTAGCGCGTCCCTCCCCCTCGGAGGTTTCTTCGGGCCTGGCTTCCGCGGGCCCCAGTTCCAGTGCCACGCGCAGGTGCCGCGGTTGCTCATCAAAGGCCGCGCGAGCCTCCGAATCATTACCCGAATCGTTGTCCAATTCGCTGCCCGGTTCGTCGCGCACGAGCAGCTGACCGCTCATGCCCAGATGCACCACGAGCGCCTCATCGGCGAGCGCACCGTCCGGCTCGCTCAGGGTCAGCCACAGGTACTTGCCGCGACGGTAGGCACCGCGCAACGCCCTGCCGGTGAGCGCCGCCTCGAAGTGGGCGGGACCGGGCAGGTGTCTACGTAGCGAACGCGCATCCAGCACTCGCACCGCCTGCACGGGGCGGCCCAGCGAATGGTCGGCTAGACCTGCGCGAACTGTTTCTACCTCGGGCAGTTCGGGCATGAATCTCTCCAATCAGCGGGGCTACAGAATCAAGAGCCCGCAGAGCTAACAGGCCTGCAGGATACTTGAATGAGCCTAAACCAGAACCCGGTAGGCCTGCTCGGCGGCCAGGCGTTCCGCTTCCTTCTTGCTCGGGCCCACGCCGGTGCCCGTCTTCTGGTTCGCCACGATTGCGACCGCGGTGTACACACGCGCGTGGTCGGGACCCTCACCGGTGACTTCATAGCTGACGTCCCCCCAGCCGCGGGCGGTGGCGAGGTTCAGCAGGTCGGTCTTCCAATCGCGGCCGGAGTTCAGCACATTCTCGTCGTCGAGCAGCGGCGCGATTAGGCGCAGAACCAGCTCGCGGGCCGCCTCGCGACCGCACTGCAGGTAGGTCAGGCCGAAGATTGCCTCCATCGTGTCCGCCAGGATCGAGTCCTTGTCCGCGCCACCGGTGTGAATCTCGCCCTTTCCGAGCCGAATGTACCGGCCCAGGTCCAGGTCGCGCGCTACCTTCGCCAGCGCCACGGTGGACACCACCACGTGGTGCAGTTTCACGAGCTCGCCCTCGGGCAGCTCCGGATAGCGGCGGTACACCTCCTCAGCGATGGCCAGGGAGAGCACGGAGTCGCCCAGGAACTCCAGGCGTTCGTTGTGCTCCACCCCGGGGTTCTCGAAGGCGTAGGAGCGGTGGGTTAGGGATAGCAAAAACGTCTCGGCGTCGATATCGACCCCGAGACGTTTACGCAACTCCCTAGTATCAACACTAGGAAATTCAGTCATAAGGATTCACCGCTTCTTAGGCGTCTGCAACCTTACGGCCCTTGTACTCCAGGAACAGGGCGTTGCCTGCAGCGTCGGTTACAACCTTTGCCTGGTGGGGCAGGCTGTAGGTCACGCGACCGTTCTCAACGGTCTTAACCAGCTGGGGCACGGATGCCTTCCACTGGGAACGGCGTGCGCGGGTGTTAGCGCGGGACATCTTGCGCTTGGGAACAGCCACAGCTATCTCACAATCTCTAGTAACAACAATTTAGTTTTCGGTATCTGCGCCGAGCAGGCCCTGCAGGGCCGACCAGCGCGGATCCAACACCTCGTGATGATGCCCGGGGTCATCCTCCAGGCGCGCACCGCAATCGGCGCACAGACCCTGGCAGGTGTCCCTACAAACAGGCTGGAACGGCAGTTGAAGGATTACTGCGTCCCGCAGTGCCGGTTCAAGGTCGATCGAATCATCCTCAACGGCGTACTGCTCATCTACTTCGTCTTCGGGGCCGCCAGCCGGGGCCTTCTCAAAGACGAAAAGCTCTTGAATATTGGCCGACATCTCGTAATCAATCGGATCCAAGCAGAGGCTACACTCGCCGTGTACATCCACGACAACGGAGCCGGTAACTAGGATACCATCAACAACAGACTCCATACGAATATCGAGGTCAATATCCGAACCCTCTTCCACGCCGATGAGCGCGTTACCCAGGTCTGCCGGTGCGGGCACGACCTCGGTGAGGGTTTCCATGGTGCCGGGACGGTGCATCAGGTTAGTGACCGATACCACCAGCGGCGATGCGTCTGCACGTGAAATGGCGTTTCTCCTTACGAAATGTATAAACCAAAGTCCCATTTTAGGGGTGGTTCGCGCGGTTAATCAAGATTAAGCGCCTTTTAAATCTCTTTAAGTGGCGCTCACCTCTTAAATATCCCCTTAAGGAGGCGCCGCGCGGCGCTTAACCGGCCGGTCGGGGCTACTTCAGAGATAGTTAAGCACCCGGTCGGCGGTACAGTTTGCTGCGCCGTGTGCGTGGTCGGGCGTGTCGGGTGGGTGCGTACCCAGGTTGATTAGGCGTTTTTCAGGGCGCGGGCCACCGCCTCCGGCACGAAGGGAGTCACGTCACCACCCAGCGAAGCCACCTCGCGAATAATGGTCGAGGACACCGCCCCGTAGCGGTCCTCACCCGCCAGGAACACAGTCTCCACGCGCGCCAGGTGACGATTCATGCTCGCCATGGGAGCCTCGTAGCTGTAGTCCGTCGCCGAACGCAGGCCCTTGACCAGCACCTTCGCGCCGCGTTCGGCCGCGTACTCGGCCAGCAGCACGCCCGGCGGAATCGGCTCCACGCTCACGCCCTCAATGCCGAGCTCGAGCAGGGATTCCTCCACGAGCCGCACGCGCTCCTCGAGGGAGAAGCGGTACTTCTTGGCGCTGTTATGGGCCACGCCCACGATGACTTCATCGAAGAGCTCGGCGGCCCGGGCAATGATTTCCAGGTGGCCGTGGTGCACGGGGTCGAAGGATCCGGGGCACAGGGCAATCATGCGGTAACCTCCGCGGTGTCGAAGTGGTGAGGGGTTGTTTCGTCGGCAGAGTCGTCGTCAGCGGGTTCTTCCCCACCGGCAGGCTCTTCGGGCTCAACGTAGTAGAGCACCGTCTCGCCGTGCTGGCGGGTCGAGAAGCAGTGCAGCTCGCCGCCCCACTCGGGTTCCGCATCGCGCGAGGAGCGTTCCACCACCACCACGGCACCCGGGGCGAGCTTGGGGGTCAGCGCCCGCATGAGCTCGCGCACCTGCTCGTTCGGCATGGCGTAGGGCGGGTCAACGAACACCAGGTCCCACGGGCCCGATGCGGCCTGCACGTAGCTCAGCGCCTGAGACTGCTGCACGCGAGCCACAGAACCGGCAGCTTTGCCGCCCATCGCCTTCTGCACCGCCTCGACGTTGCGACGAATCACCGCAACCGCCTTCGGGTAGGTGTCCAGCAGGGTCACGGAGGCGGCACCGCGAGAGAGCGCCTCGCATCCCAGCGCGCCGGAGCCACCAAAGGCATCCAGCACGCGGGCGCCGCGCAGCAGGTCGTAGCTCTCCAGCTTGGAGAAGAGGGATTCTTTCACCCGGTCCGTGGTGGGGCGTGTGTTGTCCCCCGGCACCGAGGCCAGGCGCACGCCTCCGGCGGCACCGGCAATAATGCGGCTCATAGGGTCTCTCCTCTGAAGTAGTTGACTAACTAGGTAACGGCGGTGTGGTGCAGTTACGGTTTGGGCGGGCACGGTTTTAGCGAACAGTGGGCAGAGTGTGCTCCCCATTCCCCGAGCACCTATCCCCTGCCGAGGAAGGCCTCGCGGTCAGCGTCCAGGGCACGGTCAATCGTGCGGGCCAGCGACGGGTGCTTAGCCAGCGTCGGGTCCTTCTCAACCACCGAGCGGGCGTCCTCTCGGGCCCTCTCGATAATGTCGGCATCGGCGAGCGCCCGCAGAAAGCGCAGGGTGCTCTTCGAACCGGACTGCGCAGCACCCAGAATATCACCCTCGCGGCGCTGGGCCAGGTCGATGCGTGAGAGCTCAAAGCCGTCCGTGGTGGAGGCGACCGCATCCAGACGCTCGCGGGAGACGCCGCCCTCCTCCTGGCGGGTGACCAGCAGGCAGGTGCCCGCGTAGCCGCCACGGCCCACACGACCGCGCAGCTGGTGCAGACCCGAGATGCCGAAGCGGTCGGCGTCCATGATAATCATGAGCGTGGCGTTCGGGACGTTCACGCCCACCTCAATGACGGTGGTGCTGATGAGCAGGTCAATCTCGCCGCGCTCGAAGGCGGTCATGACGGCGGCCTTCTCGGCCGGATCCATGCGGCCGTGCAGGGTGCCGATGCGCACGCCGACGAGGGAATCCTCGGCGCTCAGGTAGGCGTGCATGGAGGCCACGGAGGTCAGCTGCACCTTGCCGTCGCTGCTGGCCCGACCACCCAGGCCGGGGGTGCCTGCAACGGCCGGGACGGAGGCACCGAAGAACGCGGCGCCCTCCTCCAGGCCGTCGCCGTCATCACCGATTTTGGGTACGACGACGTACACCTGGTGGCCCGCGTCGATTTCTTCGCGGGCGCGCCGCCACAGGCGGGAGGCCCAGGCGGGCTTCTCGGCGAGGGGCACCACATGGGTCGAAATCTTCTGGCGGCCGGCAGGCAGGGTGTCCAGCACGGACACGTCCAGGTCGCCGAACACCGTCATGGCGACGGTGCGCGGAATGGGCGTCGCGGTCATGACCAGTCGGTGCGGCAGGGCGCCGTCGGGGCCGCGCAGGCCGTCGCGCTGCTCCACGCCGAAGCGGTGCTGCTCGTCCACCACGACCAGGCCCAGGTCGTTGAAGCGCACGTCGTCGGAGAGCAGGGCGTGCGTACCAATCACAATCTGCGCGGTGCCGTCGGCGAGCTCCTTCAGCACCTGGCGCTTGGCGCGAGTGCCCATGGAGGCGGTCAGCAGGCGCACGCGCACAGTCCCTTCGGGGATTCCTCCGGCAGAGCCGTCAGGGTCTTCGGGCGCGGCCATGTCCCCCAGGATGTCCAGCACCGAACGCAGGTGCTGCTCGGCGAGCACCTCGGTCGGGGCGAGCATCGCGGACTGGCCGCCCGCATCGGCCACCTGCAGCATGGCGCGCAGTGCCACCACGGTTTTGCCGGAACCCACGTCACCCTGCAGCAGGCGGTTCATGGGCGATTCGCTCGCGAGGTCGGCGGAGATTTCCTCCCCCACCTTCCGCTGCCCCTCGGTCAGTTCATAGGGCAGCACCTCGAGCAGGCGATCGGCCAGGCCGTCCTTGATGGGCGGCCGGGCCTGCGTGCGGTGCGCGGCTCGGGCAGAGTGCAGGCGCGCCAGGGCGCTCTGCAGCACGAAGGCCTCGCGGTAACGCATCTGCGCCTGGGCGGCACGCCACGTGTCCTCGGTGTCGGGAGTGTGCAGGGCGCGGTAGGTCCAGGCGAGGGAGGGCACCTTGCGGGCGCGACGAATCGCGTAGGGCACCGGCTCCTCGAGCTCCTTGAGTGGAACCTTCTCCAGCAGCTGCTCCATGTACCCGGCGATGCGGTCGGTGGGCAGCTTGGCGGGGGCCCGGTAGACGGGCACGGGGGCGGTGGCGGCCTCGTTCATCTCGGAGCCGGAGGCGTCCTTCGAGAGCAGGGCGTAGTGCGGGTTGGTGAGCGTGTACTCGCCGCGGTAGATGCCGACTTTACCGGAGAACATCATGGTTTCGCCCTCGCGAATTTCGCGGGCGGCGGTCCAGGCGTTGAAGAAGGAAAGCTTCATCTGCGCGCCGATGAGCGGCGCGGGTGCGGGCACGCCAAAGAGGCCGCCCTGCTCGGGATGGTTCTGGGTAAAGTCGTCCTGCCCGTAGGAGTCGGCGTAGCCCGTGTAGGATGCGGGCGCGGCGAGGGAGTCGATGCGCGGGTTGTACTGGCCGGTTGCCTGCCAGCGCAGGCCCAGCCCGGATGCCCCCCGAGAGGAGGTGCCCGGGGCGGAGGCGTTGGCGCGGCCGGGGGTCACGGACACGGGCCCGATGCCGCCGAAGCCGCTCTCCTCGTGCGCGGTGGAGTCGGCAAGCCGGTCGGTGATGGTCACCTCGGTGATTTTGCCGCGGCGGGCCGCCATGGTTCGGGTGCTCACGTGCACCACGCGCGCGATGATGGTGACGTCCTGCCCCTCAACGAGTTCGGCGAAGGAGCTGAGCTCACCGCGCGGCAGGTACTTGCGCGGGAAGTATTCGAGCATCTGGCCGACCGTGGTGATTCCCAGGTGCGTGGCGATGGCCTTGGCGCTGGGGGCGGGCAGGTACTTTTTGAGGGGCGTATTCTCGAGGCTGTCCTCGGCGGCGTAGCGCGCCAGGGCACGACTTTTGGCCTCCGCGGCAACTGATGCGGAGGTCGATTTCTCAGCCGGGGCCTTCCGTTCAACCGCAGCTTTCCGTTCAGCCGGGGCTTTCCGTTCAGCCGGTACCTTCTTCGCGGAGGCTTTCTGAGCTAGTTCTTTCTGCGCCGATTTCTTTCGGGCGGGTGCCTTCCGTGCCGGCTTCTTCGGGGTAGATTCCTCCGGTTGAGTCGTCTCCGGCTGAGCCGTCTGCCGGGCGGCCAGCGCGATATCCACGAGCTCGTAGAGCGCATCGTCGGTCATGGCGTGCGCGGCGGGGCCCAGCGAATGTTTGAGCGCCCTGAGCGCCTTACGGTAGGGTGCGCTGGTTCGACGCGCGGCCCGTTCGCTCAGCTCCTCGCGGCTCGCCTCGCCGCGGGCGAAGGCGGCAAGGTCGCGGACGGTCAGCTCGGCCGTGGTGCGTAGCTGTTCGTCGCTGAGGAGGGGCACCCCGCGTTCCCTCTTGTGAGGTTCGGCGAGCGCAGCGGGTTCAGCCTTCTCGGCGGGTACAACAGGATCGGTGGGTTCGACGGGCGCGACAGGCTCAGCCCCGAAAATGCCCAGGTCCAGGGCCTCCTGTTCGGGGCTGTGCTTTGGGGTGCGGCGCGGGCTCATCTGCAGCTCTCCGCGTGGTGCCCGTCCGCGAGCGAGGAGATGCGCTCGTCCGACCACTCCCCGTAGGAGGTCACGAGTCGGCGGGCCGGCTCCACCTCGGGAACGTGCACGTGCACGGCCCAGAGGCCTGCGGCCATATCCAGAGGTGTGATGAGCAGGCTATCGCCCATGCCCTCCAGCTCGAGACGCAGCTGAGCCATCGCGAGGGGTTCGCAGCGCAGGGTACCCATGAGCTCCCAGCCACTCTCCCCCTCCTCTGCGGGAGTCTTCGCGCCCGGGGCAGGGGCGACCTGTGCGGGTGCCGCGGAGGCGGGGGTCAGCATGCTCCGGACCTCCTCCTCGCTCAGGGTTGCACCCTCCCACCGCGGGTTGGCGTGCACGACGGCCAGGTAGAAGCCGAGAGCGCCGGCGTCCACACTTCCGGCCAGGTGCGGTGCGGGCGGATGCTCAGCGGTGCGTTCCAGGGCCCTCAGCATGGCGGCGCGGCGGGCACGGTTCAGAGGGGTTTCCGCCCCGTCGACGTCCTTGGCACCATCCGCCCCGCTAGCTCCGGGCTCGCCAGCTTCGGGTTCATCAGCGCCGTGCGCAAGTTTCTCGGGGGCGTTCTCCCCCTCGGGGTAGTACAGCCCCAGGCTGGCCAGCTCCACCATGACGGAAAGCATCGTGGAGGGCACCATCTGCTCCCCCACGCTCGCGCGCACGCGCTCGGCGGCGCAGGCCATGGCGCGGGCCTCTGCCACCGCATAGTCAAAACCGCGGGGCGCCTCGAGGTCTCCGCTTCCCGAAGCGGCCGCGTGAGCCGCGCGCACCCGCTCCTCATCTCGGGCGAGGGCGCTCAGCAGGGGCAGTTTCTCAGCCTCCGGACCCAGCTCCTGGGCAAGGTTGCCGGGCAGGCCCCAGTAGCTGCGCACGGCTTCCAAGCCCCAGGCGCAGAGCAGCGTTCCGGAGTTGCCGCGGGCCATCCGCGAGGCGCTCACGATGGCGCGCTCGTAGATTCCGCCCAGGCGCACCCACAGGTGGGCCAGCCCGGGCACGTCCTCGCGGTCAGCGGGGTCCTCGAAGAGGAGTTCCTCCATGCCCCGGTCGAATTTCTCGGTGAGCGTGCGCAGGGTGTGGGCCAGATTCGACCCGGTGTCGTGGTCGGGCACGGGAAAGCCGTTGAGCTCGTTGAGGGGTTCGCGGTAGTGGTCCACCACGGCCCGGGCGCTCGCGGACCAGGCGATACCGAATCGATAGGCTCGCATGCAGGCGCGGCGGTACACCTCGCGGGCCTCGCGCAGTGAATCATTGCGCTCGGGGCCGGTCGGCGCAGAAGCGCTATTCGACCCCTCAGAAAGGCCCCCGGGACGAGCGTCTCCGCGGGTTCCGGCGGGCCGGGTGCCCCGCGAGTCTTCACGTTCTGTCCTCATGCTCCCCTCCTGCGGTTCCGGTTTCTGGTGTTTCCGCGAGCCCACGCGCGCGCCAGGGCTGGCCCGCGCCACGGCTAATTGCGGTAATTCGCAGGTCGGCGGGTGGGCGCAGTCTTCGCGCCCTTACCCCACCCCTGCTTCGTATTTCTATTCTAATAGAATTTTCGATTAAATGTACGGTATTTTCCGCGAAACCCAAGAGTCTAAGAACCCGCGGGTCCCGGCTCGCGCTAGGCCCCGTAGTGTTCCCAGCCCAGCTCGCTCAGGGGCACGCCGTTCATGAGCACGGCACCGGCCGCAAGCGACCCGCGATGCCCCGCACCGTAGTGCCCGCCGGCCAGGGGATCCGCACTGTGGGCTCGGCCCGCGCGGTCCACGCGGCACGAGCCCAGGGTCGTAAAGCCCTCGGGCACCTCCGCGGGGAAGGCCGCCAGCAAGCCGTGATCCTCTCCCCCGCCGAGCACGAAGGCCCTGGCCAGGGAGGCGGGGCTCTCGGCCCCCTCGTTGTGTTCGACGATGGTCAGCAGCAGACGGGCCACGGGTAGCAGGGGCGCGGCAAGCGCATCCACGGCGGCCTCGTCCAGGTGAATCTGCACGCCGGATGCGCGGGCGATCCGGCCCGAATCCTTGACGAGCCCATCGGAAACGTCCAGCATGGCGTTCGCGCCCGCATCGCGCGCCGCCTCGCCCAGGGGCACCGGGCTGACCGGGCGCATCTGCGCATCAATGGCGCGTTCGCAGGCCTCGAGCATTTCGGCAGCTTCGGCGCTATTCAGGGTTCCAATGAGGTCCAAAAGCCCCTCGGACAGGGGAATTTCGGGGAGCGGATCGTGGGACAGCCCGCCGTTCGCGATGCCCTTCAGCAGCACCATGGCGGGGCGGGATAGCGGGTTGAGGAGCAGTCGCAACCCGGCGTCGGCCCAGCCGGTACGCCCGGCCAGCGCAAGCGTGTCACCCGCCTGCGCGCCGGAGCGCAGCACGGGCCGGTCAGTGCGGCCCAGGGCGGTGACGGTTACCGAAATCTCGCCGGAGGCACCCATGTCGCCCCCGGCGATTGTGCAGTCTTCAGCTCCGCAGGCGCGCACGCCGTCCACGAGTCCCCGGGCGAAGTCCTCGACCCAGCCGTAGGGGGTTTCACCCGGCAGGCTCAGGGATGCGAAGAGGCTCACGGGCCGCGCGCCCATGGCGGCGACGTCGGCCAGGTTTTGCGTGGCCGATTTGCGGCCGACCTCGTACCCGCCGCTACGGGTTCCGTCGAAGCCCCCGAGCCAGGGGTCCATAAAGTCTTGGTTTTGCACGAGGGTATCGGTGGTGACCACGGTCCGCTCGGTCGAGGGGGTCAGCACGGCGCAGTCGTCTCCGGGTCCCACCTCGAGCGCTTCGGTACGCCCCGATGCGCGGAGTGCATCGGTCACTCGTTCGTTATGCGCCTCGATAATGGGCATGAAGGCGCGCAGAACGCGGGACTCTCCCAGCTGCGCGAGAGGCGTCTCGCGCGTGGGATGGTCCCGCGTTTCACTAGATGTTTGAGGATTCACACCCTTAATTATCGCGTATTCTGCGCTACGCGTTAGCTCGCGGCCGCTTTTCTCACTAGGGAGAATGACAGCCTGGTCTCTACCCGTTCGGGAGTCTTAGCTTCCCTGGCTGAAGTAGCGGATTGCCAGGGCAATCAGCACGATGCCGATGAGCGAGAAGAGAATCAGTGGCGCGATGCCGGACAGGCCCGAGTCGTCCGCGTCGGCATTCTTCACGGCCTGCTCCTGCGAGGCGTTCGCGCCGTCGGCCTTGGTCACGCTCTTGGCGGAGCGGCTGGCGGTAGCGGACGCGGAGGAGCTGGGCGACTTCGATGCTGCCGCCGAGCTGGGCGACTTCGAGGGGCTGGCCTCTGCAGTTCGGTCATCCTCGGACTTATTACGCGAAAGGTAACCGGCCACCCAATCGGCTGCACCGGGGATGGAATCCTGCGAACCATTGTTCGCCGCGATGCGTCCCAGCGTGGTGGAGCCGGAGGGCAACGGATCCTCATCGGTGTCACCAATCGGGGTCGGCTTTGCGGACTCGCTCGATGCCGACGAAGTGCTCGGGCGCACCACCTCGATGGAGATGACGGTGTCCTCTTGACGCCTGGTCGGCGCAATAACCTCACGGTCCACCGAGGGCGCCGGCGCCACGGGCTCTGTCTCCGGAGGAGCCACCGGTTGGTTCGGGGTGTTATCCCTGGGTTCGTCAGAAATCACGGGGATAACGGGAACCACCGGATCCTGGGAAACGTTCTTCGTGGGCTCCGGATTGGGCACGGGGACAACCGGCTGTTGCTTAGGTTCCTGAGTGGGGTCCTTAACCGGGTTCGGGTCTGCGTCCCTCGTGGGTTCCTTGGACGGCTCGGGGATGGGGTCCTGAGTCGGTTCAGGGGTCGGGTCCTTGGAGGGTTCCGGAATCGGTTCAGGGATGGGGTCCTGGGTCGGCTCGGGGGTGGGGTCCTGAGTGGGTTCCGGAGTCGGCTCGGGGGTCGGATCCTGAGTCGGTTCGGGGGTCGGATCCTGAGTAGGCTCCGGAGTCACATCCTTGGAGGGCTCAGGGGTCGGCTCGGCGCTCTTAGAGGGCTCCGGAGTGGGCTCGGCAGTCTTCGACGGCTCCGGAGTTACATCCTTGGACGGCTCCGGGGTCGGCTCGGCACTCTTCGACGGCTCCGGGGTCGGCTCGGCGCTCTTCGACGGCTCAGGGGTGGGGTCCACACTCTCAGAAGGTGCCGGAGCGGCCTCCTTGGTCGGCTCAGCGCTCTCGGACGGGGTCGGCTGGGCATCAGAAGTAGCGCGAGGGGATGCCTCAGCATCGGCCGTCGCGGAGGAAGTAGCTTCGGTGGTAGGCCATGCACTCACCGTAGCTAGGGTAGGAACTGTAGTCTGCGAATGTTCGTCAACGGCGGGGTCTAGGGTTTGGTCTGCAGCGTTTTCGGGGTGCACCGGTACCTGGGCGGCATCCTGTATATCCTGCGCAAACGAGGCTACAAAGGGGCTTCCGGAAGCAACCAGTGCTGTCGCCAGACTCGCAGAGACCACCTTACGGTTTCGTTTTCCCAAAAGGTTGTCCTTGACTTTCTGATATTTCGTGAGTGAATAGGTATCCCATCAGTGAGCGACGGAACACCATCAGTTATTCTACCGAATTAGCGGATTCTTTCCTGTCTATCTTATCGCTTTGGGTATGTCTTCGGGGCTTGTCATGAATTTTTACGACCGCTTATCCGGGTTTATTACCCTTTGCGGGCGCTACATTCACTTGCGAGAAAATTTGCATTACCCCTAATCGGTATGCACTTTTACTCGATAAATCGCAAAGACATCCTAAAAGTATAACCGTCAAGTGATTTTTCGCACCAGAGAAATTAGAATGTCTCTCATGTATCCTGAGAATCCCCCTGCGGCTCGGCCGGTGGGGCGCGATGGCTCCGAGAGAGCGCACACAAGCCGGGGCACCGTACGGAAGACAGAGTACGGCGCCCCGGCTAATGCAGAAACTAGCGCAGACCCAAGGGTCGTTCCATCGCCAGGGTCAGCAGCTCGCTAATCAGGTCGGTGTAAGAGATACCGGTGTTCTCCCACATGGTCTTGTACATCGAAATCGGGGTGAAGCCGGGCATGGTGTTCACCTCGTTGATGACCAGGCGGCCATCCTCGGTGTAGAAGAAGTCCGCACGCGACAGGCCCTCACCGTCCAGCGCCAGGAACGCCTTCACAGCCAGCTCACGCAGACGATCCTGCACATCCTGCGGCAGGTTTGCCGGGCACACGGTCACAGCGGAAGACTCAGAAACGTACTTCGCCTCAAAGTCGTAGAAGCCGTGCTCCTCGTCCACAACCTCAATCTCGCCGGGGTAGGATGCGCGGGGCATCTCGCCGTGGTGGCCATCGAGCACAGCGCACTCAATTTCACGGCCCACAATACCCGCCTCAATAATGATCTTCGGGTCGTGGCGGCGTGCCTCTTCAATCGCGGGCACGAGCTCCTCCACCGAATCCACCTTGGTAATACCGAAGGAAGAACCTGCGCGGGTCGGCTTCACGAACAGGGGGAAGCCCAGCTTCAGCACGCGCTCCAGAATCTGCTCGCGGTCCTCGTGCTCCCACTGGCGGTTGGTGACAACCTCGTAGGGGCCGACCTCCAGGCCAGCGGACTCGAAAGCAACCTTCATGAAGTGCTTATCCATGCCCACAGCGGATGCGGTCACACCGCAACCCACATAGTGCAGGTCAGCCATTTCCAGCAGGCCCTGCACGGTGCCGTCCTCACCGAAGGGGCCGTGCAGCAGCGGGAACACAACGTCCACCGGTGCGGTGCGGGTAACGTTACCCTCAGCATCCACCAGGGTCAGGCGGGAATCGCCGGCGCCCATCGGCAGGAACACCTGCTGGGTACCCTCGGGGAACTCTGCGGTACCGCGAGTGCCAGCAGTCAGCTCGGCAAGCTGCTGCTCGTCGGTCAGGTACCAGCGGCCGTCACGGGTAATACCGATAGTGATGACGTCGTAGGCGGTGCGGTCAATAGCGCCCAGAACGCCGGCAGCGGTAATGAGCGAAATCGGGTGCTCGGAGGAGCGGCCACCGCACAGCAGGGCGACGGTCTTCTTCTCGGTCATGTGTTTCTCCTAGTCGGTGTTCCCCTTACCGCGGGCGGAAGGGCAGAACGGTGAGCGTCGGTTGGAACGCCACGGGTTTGAGCGTCAAACGCGCGAATACCGCCGCGACTCACCCGACCATCGTACGTTCGGGGTTCGCAACGGTATCCGTCGTTGGATGCAAATCTTTTTCTAGTATGTCCGCGCGGAGGGCCCGCGCGCAAGGAGCCGGGTAGACCGGCAGCCTCGGGGCCCGGATCGCAACGCGACCCTCGCCCCGGTCGGCCCCTAGTGCCCCTCGTGCTTGAGGCGGCGGCCCAGCAGCTTCGGGGCGAGATCCTCAATGCTGATGCGGCCCGAAAGCACCGCCACCACGGCCTCCACGATGGGCATTTCCACGCCGTGGCGGCGAGCCAGCTCGGCCACCACGGGAGCCGACTTAATCGACTCGGCCGTCTGACTCATGTGCTCGTGCAGGCGGTCGGGGGCAACCCCCTCGGCCAGCAGGCGGCCGGCCGTGTGGTTACGGGACAGCGGCGAGGAGCAGGTGGCGATCAGGTCGCCCATGCCGGCCAGTCCGCTCATGGTCGAGGCCTCGCCACCCAGCGCCACCGCCAGGCGGGTAATCTCCGCCAGGCCGCGCGTCATAATGGACGCCTTCGAGTTATCACCGTAATTGCGGCCCTCGCAGATACCCACGCAGAGGGCAATCACGTTCTTGACCAGGCCGCCGATTTCGGTGCCGACCACGTCCGTGTTGGTGTAGGGGCGAAAGTAGCCGCAGGCGATGGCGCGGGCCACGGCCTCGGCCACGGGCAGGGTACGGGCCGCAACCACGGAGGCGGTAGGCTCCTCCCCCATGATTTCCTTCGCCAGGTTCGGGCCCGAGAGCACGCACACGCGGTGCGGAATGTGGCCGATCGCGCGCACATCCGCGCCGCGCATCGCGAGGGCCTCCTCCAGCTCCTCGGTAATGACCTGCGACATGCGCAGACCCGTGCCGGTTTCCAGGCCCTTGGCCAGGGAGACCAGCAGCGCATCCGGTTCGATGAAGCGGGCGTAGTTCTGCAACTGCGAGCGCAAAACCTGTGCCGGCAGAGCCAGGACCACCAGGTCCGCCCCGGTCAGTGCCGAGGGCGCGTCCGCGGTGAAGTGCAGGTTGTCGGGGAGCTTAATGCCCGGGAAGTAGCGGGAGTTCTCGCGGGTGCGTTCGCACTCGGCCATGGCCTGCTCGTCGCGACCGATGAGGGTCACGCGGGTGTCGTCGCCGCGCTCGCGAGCGGCGTCCGCCGCGATCTTGGCGAAGGCCGTGCCCCAGCTACCCGCGCCGAGAATCGCAATGGATTCCACGGTGGGTGAGAGGGTGAACTCGGGGCTCGGGGCCGGGGTTCGTCCAAAGAAGCTCATGGGAACCTGTCTCTCTCGCGCTTCCCCACGGATGCGGGGTGCGGGCATTGGTGTGGCTGGTAGGGGGAGGGTGCGAGCCGGGATCGCGCGGGCGGCCGGGGCGAAGGTCTACTTCGCGTCCGGTTCGCCGAGGGCGCCGCCGACCGGACCCGAGGGGGTGCCGGGGGCTTCGCGGCGCTTGGTGCGCGGGTTCCAGCGTCCCTCGGGGGCCTTCTCTCCGCGGATTTCCTCAAGTTCGGCGGTGATGGCGTCCAGCATCGCGTCGGTGACCACGCCCAGCTCGGTGCGGGTGTGCTTCGCCTCCGGGCTGGGGTCGGCCACGAGGGAGGCGATGTCGAGGGCCGGTCCGACCTTTACTCGCACGGTCTTGCGGGGGAAGAGCGAAACCTTGCGCTTTTCCTTCACGCGACCGTCCTCGCCGGGCTCATCCACGTAGCCGAGAATCTGTTCGTCGCCCCAGTGCGCCACCGGGTAGACGGGCGCGCCGGTGGACAGGGCCAGACGAGCCGCGCCGGTGCGGGCCTGCATGGGCCACAGCTGCGGGTCGTGGGTGGTGGTACCCTCGGGGAAAATCACGACGGCGCCGCCGGCCTCCACGACCTTGCGAGCGGTAATCAGTGACTTGCGGGCATCCACCGAGCCGCGCACCACGGGGATGTGCGCGAGCTTGCGCATAATGTAGCCGAGCACGGGAGCACGGAAGAGCGAATCCTTCGCCAAGAAGCGCGGCAGGGCGCCCTCAACGAAAGCAGGGAAAGCCACGGTGACCGGGTCAAGCTCGGTGGTGTGGTTAGCCACGATAATGTACCCGCCATTCTTCGGCAGGTTCTCACGGCCGGTAATTTCGACGCGCGCGATGAGCTTATACACCCCGCGCGCTGCGTTACCGAGCACCTTGTAGAGCGCATCGCCGTAGGCGGTGGGTTCAATTTCCGGCAGTGCCTTCTTTCCCTGCTGCCCGCTCATTAGCCCTGAACCTCAACTTCCTCGGGCTCCACCACGACGATGGCGGCGTCCGGCTTGGGGGCCTTGGAAGCCTTGCGCTTGAGCACCTCAAAGTTTGCGCCCAGGTTCTTGAGCTTCTGCTCAAAGTTCTCGTAGCCGCGGGCAATCAGCTCAACACCGCTCACGTGGGAGGTACCCTTGGCGGTCAGCGCCGCGATGATGTGGGAGAAGCCGCCGCGCAGGTCGGGAACCTCGATGTCGGCACCGGTCAACGGGGTGGGGCCGGAGATGATGGCGGAGTGGCCGTAGCCCTTACCCTCGAAACGGCAGGGTGCGCCGCCCACGCAATCGCGCATCACCACAATGTCGGCGCCCATCTGCTTGAGGGCGTTGGTAAAGCCGAAGCGCTCCTCGTACACGGTCTCGTGCACGATGGAGGCACCCTTAGCCTGGGTCAGCGCCACGACGAGCGGCTGCTGCCAGTCGGTCATGAAGCCGGGGTGCACGTTGGTTTCAAAGACGATGGGCTTGAGCTCTGCGCCGGGGGTGCGGCGGGCGGGGTGGGTGAAGCGGATACCCTCGTTGGTCACCTCGTACAGGCCGCCCATCTTGCGGAACTGGTTCAGGAACGCGGTCATGTCCTTCTGAGCCGCGCCGCGCACGAAGATGTCGCCGCCGGTGGCCAGGGCCGCGGAGGCCCAGGAAGCGGACTCGTTGCGGTCGGGCAGGGAGGTGTGGTCGTAGCCGGTCAGCTCGTCCACGCCCTCGATGACGATGGTGCGGTCCTCGTTGATGAAGATGATGGCGCCCATCTTCTGCAGTACGGCGATGAGGTCAATAATCTCGGGCTCAATCGCGGCGTTACGCAGAACGGTCTTGCCCTTGGCGCGCACGCCGGTGAGCAGAACCTGCTCGGTAGCGCCCACGGAGGGGTAGTTCAGCACGATCTCGGCGCCCTTCAGGCCCTCTTCGGGCACGATCAGGGTGGTGCCGGTCTCGTCGTCCTTCTCGACGACGGCGCCGAACTTACGCAACGCGGCCATGTGGTAGTCGATGGGGCGGTCACCAATCTTGCAGCCGCCCAGGTTGGGGATGCGCGCGGTGCCCAGGGTATGCAGCAGCGGGCCCACCATCAGAATCGGAATACGCGAGTTACCGCCGAAGAGCTGAATCTCCTCCGCGTTCTTGGCCGCGGTGGTCGCGTCCTGGGCGGGGTTGAGGGTGAGAACACCGGACTCGGGATCATAGTCAACCTTCGCACCGTGCAGTTCGACCAGGGTGGTAACGATCTCCACGTCGCTCAGGTCGGGGACGTTGCGCAGGGTCGAGGGGGTCGAACCGTGTAGTGCTGCGACCATCGCCTTGGGCACCAGGTTCTTGGCGCCGCGTACGTGAACCTCACCGACGAGCGGGGTGCCACCTTCGATGCGAAGCTTGCTGATGTTCTCAGTCATTAAAAATCCTTTGGAGCGTCGGTCGGTGCGACCCGAACCGGAAAACCGTGTGTAACTGCGCCAGCGTTGTGTACGTGCCGTGCCTTCGAGCGCGAAGGTGAAACGGGCGCATATATTCATCATTATTCTAAGCCCCAGTGTAAAGGTGCTCCAAACAAGGAAGGACGTTCCCCCGTAGTGGGCCCACTATGCGGAGAGTGCACCTCTGATACGCGACGCTACGCCAACCTCGCTCCCCCGCCCCGCCAGACAGATTGTGGCGCTCGGCGGCGCGGATACCACCTCGCGGGTTCGACGCTTGACGTTTCTGAGGCGCATGGGTGCGGTCAAGGCCTCACCCCGAAAAATACTTGAGAAACGCGTGAAAAAATAATTTAACATACCTGAAAATTCATTACACCGCAAATAAACACGGGATTGGGGCTAAATATATCGTCGAAAACCCTGAACATAACCCGGAACTTGAACCTTACTCGCGTTTCGCCCCTACAATAACGTGCGCAGCTGCACCTGCGCGCTACACACCGAAAGAACCCCATGAAATACAATCACGCATCACAAAACACCGCACATCACACCGATTCCCGAACCACCGGCACCCGAGCCGTAGCATCGCCGAAGATGTCGCGCCGCAACCTCGTTCGGGGAGCTGCCTGGAGCACCCCCGTCATTCTCGCAAGCTCCGCCATCCCGGCGTGGGCAGCTAGCGTCGAGGCCTGTACCCCCGCCCTCTCCCTCAAGCCCGCTGCCACCGGCTACGACGACGTGAAGGGGGCCTACAGCGAATGGATCGTTCCGCAGGGCACCGGCCGCGTGCGTTTCGATCTGATTGGCGGCGCAGGCGGAGCCACCTCCTCCTTTACCCCCTCGTACCTTGCCGAAGAGACTAACTCCTACCTCATCGGCGGAGGCGCGGGTGCCCAGCTCAGCGGCATCCTGAAGGTCTCGGAGGGCGATATCCTGCGCGTCTGGGCCGGCAACGGCGGCGTCGGTGCCGCATCCGGCACCCGCCCCGCACTCGGCGGCGGCGGTTACGCGGCGGGCGGCGACTCCACCGGCTCCAGCACGCAAATCGGCCAGGCGCAGACCCCCGAAAGCACCTCCGGCATCGTCTACGGAGCCTCCGGCGGCGGCTCCTCCGCTATCGAGCTGGTCCGCAACGGCACCGTCACCGTGGTAGCCGTGGCCGGCGCTGGCGGAGGCGGCGCGCAGTTCGCGACCCTCGCAAGCCACTTCGCGGTCTTTTCGGAAGCCCCCGATGACCAGCTCAACCCGGCCATGCGCATTGCCGCAGATGGTGCCGGCACCGCTATCGGCGGCGGCAACGCCGGGGCCGACGCGAGCCAGGATAACGACGGCCAGGGCGGCATGCTCATGGCGAGACCCTACCAGATTCTCCACCCCGTCACCACCTGGGACGAAGACATGGACCTGCGCATCAGCGTCACCGGAGGCACCCCGGGCCGCGCGGGCGTACCCGGCACGACCGGAGAGGCACTCATCGGCGTACTCGGCGCCGATCGCCAGCTGACCCTCAAGGACATGAAGACCCCCTGGTTTGAGAACGTTGAGTTCCCGCCCTACTACAGCTACGACGGCGACTCCGTGGTCACCGGCGTCAAGGGCACCGGAGGCTCCGAGGCTACCTCCGGGTACAAGGGTCGAGGCGGCTCGGGTGCCCTCATCGCCCACGATCAGGATAGGTTCAGCCTGACCAGCATCGCCTCGGGTGGCGGCGCTGGATACGGCGGCGGCGGCGCGGCCCTGAACATCTGGACGGCCGCCACCTACTTTGACGACGTCTTCGGCCGCCAGGTGCAGTTCAACGAGGGAGGCAGCATCACCTCCGTCACCGCGATGAGCAGCGGCGGCGGTGCGGGCGGCAGCTACATCAACCACGAGCTGGTGAGCGACTTCAGCCTGTCCACCGCAAAGAACGCGAACTCGCAGGTGGGCGTGCGCTCCCCCGGCTCGGTGCAGCTGTACAACTGCTCGGAGAACGCATCCCTCGCTTCCCCCATCACGGGAGAGGCCGCCTAACGCTATTCCGCGGTATTCCACGCGCATGACAAAAGCTCGGGGCGGTCACCTTTTCGGTGACCGCCCCGAGCTTTTAGCAATTCGGTACTCTCGCGGCAGCGAGGTGCAGGCGTTTAGAGCTCCTGAGTGCGCGGCATCCAGGAGGGGCGCTTCGCCTCGTACGCCTCGATGGCGTCAATGTTCTGCAGGGTCAGGCCGATGTCGTCCAGGCCCTCCATGAGGCGCCAGCGCACGTAGTCGTCAATCTCGAAGGGAACGACCAGCGCACCCACGGTCACAGTCTTCGACTCCAGGTCGACCGTGATTTCGGTGCCGGGCTCGTGCTCCAGGGCCTTCCAAATCAGCTCGATGTCATCCTGGGCGACCTGGGCGGTCACCAGGCCCTGCTTGCCCGAGTTACCGCGGAAAATATCGGCAAAGCGAGCGGAGATAACGACCTTGAAACCGTAGTCGCGCAGCGCCCACACGGCGTGCTCACGCGAGGAACCGGTGCCGAAGTCGGGGCCGGCCACCAGAACGCTACCGTGCTTGTAGGGCTCCTGGTTCAGGATGAACTCGGGGTCCTTGCGCCAGTTGGCGAAGAGCGCGTCGTCGAAGCCGGTCTTGGTCACGCGCTTGAGGTAGACCGCGGGGATAATCTGGTCGGTATCAACATTCGAAGAACGCAGCGGTACGCCGATACCGGTGTGCTTAATAATGGGTTCCATAATGGCTCTCCTTTATAGCGTCGGTGGCGTATTACGCCAGAACGTCGGACGGTGCGGACAGGGTACCGCGCACGGCGGTTGCGGCGGCGACCACCGGGGAGACCAGGTGGGTGCGGCCGCCCTTGCCCTGGCGTCCTTCAAAGTTACGGTTCGAGGTGGAGGCGCAGCGCTCGCCGGGGGCCAGCTGGTCGGGGTTCATGCCCAGGCACATGGAGCAGCCGGCGAATCGCCAATCGGCGCCGAAGTCCTTGAAGACCTTGTCCAGGCCCTCTTCTTCGGCCTGTGCGCGCACCTTCTGGGAGCCGGGCACGACCATCATGCGCACGTTTTCGGCGATGGTGCGGCCGCGCACGATGTCGGCCGCGGCGCGCAGGTCCTCGATGCGGGAGTTAGTGCAGGAGCCCAGGAAGACGACGTCCACAGGGATTTCCTTCATGGGGGTACCCGCCTCCAGGCCCATATACTCGAGGGCGCGGGTTGCGGCAACCTTGTCGTTCTCGTCCTCAAAGTCGTCGGGGGAAGGCACGGACTGGCTCAGCGGCACGCCCTGGCCGGGGTTGGTGCCCCAGGTAACAAAGGGCTCGAGCTCGTCGGCGTTGATGAAGATTTCCTTGTCGAAGACGGCACCCTCGTCGGTGGGCAGGGTCTTCCAGTACTCCACGGCCTTGTCCCACTCTTCACCCTTGGGGGCGTGCGGGCGGCCCTTGATGTACTCGAAGGTGGTCTCGTCGGGGGCGACCATACCGGCGCGTGCACCCGCCTCGATGGACATGTTGCACATGGTCATGCGGCCCTCCATGGAGAGGGAGCGGATGGCGGAACCGCGGTACTCGAGCACGTAGCCCTGACCGCCGCCGGTGCCGATCTGCGCGATGACGGCGAGGATGATGTCCTTAGCGGTCACGCCGGGCTTGAGGGTGCCCTCAACGTTGATGGCCATGGTCTTGAAGCGTGCCAGGGGCAGGGTCTGGGTGGCCATGACGTGCTCCACCTCGGAGGTGCCGATACCGAAGGCCAGCGCACCGAACGCGCCGTGGGTGGAGGTGTGGGAGTCACCGCAGACGATGGTCATGCCGGGCATGGTCAGGCCGAGCTGCGGGCCGACCACGTGCACGATGCCCTGTTCCTTGTCGCCCAGGGAGTGGATGCGCACGCCAAATTCCTTGGCGTTGCGGCGCAGGGTCTCAATCTGGGTGCGGCTGGTCAGGTCGGCAATGGTGCCGAAGATGTTGTCGGTGGGGGTGTTGTGATCCTCGGTGGCGATGGTCAGGTCGAGACGGCGCAGGGGGCGGTTCTCGATGCGCAGGCCTTCGAAGGCCTGGGGCGAGGTCACCTCGTGCAGAAGCTGCAGGTCGATGTAGAGCAGGTCGGGCTTGCCGTTTTCGCCGGGGACGACAACGTGGGCGTCCCAGACCTTTTCGGCGAGGGTGCGCGGATGAGCGTCCGCGGGGTGTGCGTTCTGTTCGCTAGTCATAGTTTCTCCTGCTGTGATGCGTTGCTGCGGTGTGGGGCGCGATGGCCGAGAGGCGGTTCGGGCTTTTGGGCTCGGACTTCCGGAGCGGCAGGTGGGGAGCGGATTATGTACCCGCAACTACCGTTAAACCAGTATTTTCCTACGGCGTGTCGCATAAATTTTCATGAGTTCTTAGCCCGTGAGACGGACTGAAACTCACTCCGAACACCCCGTGTTTTTGTGTGGGCTTCATCCATGAACCTATCAAAAATTCACGAATTTTCCCGGTATCGAGCGGGGATTTTCGCATATTTTCGGCGATAAACCCACACAAACACTTATTATGAAACATTCATAATTTACACCGAAGGCGGTCCTTCAATCTTCGACTCTGCACACCTATGAGTCCACAAAGTCCGGGTTATCTTTCATATTCTGAGATAGAATGAAGGAATGACTCCTTCCGCATCACGTTTCAGCGCACACGGAATGCGTCACGTCAACGCATCCACACAACACAACGCACCGATCATCGACCCCGTCAAGCCGCCCGAGCACATGAACGCAGATGAGCAAGTGGTAGAGGTACACTCCCACGGTTCCTCCGGCGTGGGTGTGCTCGACAAGGCCACGCTCATCCTCGACTGCCTCGAGGCCGGCCCCGTCTCCCTGGGCGATCTCGTCAAGGCCACCGGCCTGGCACGCCCCACCGCGCACCGCCTCGCCGTGGCCCTGGCCCACCACCGCCTCGTGGCCCGCGACGTGCAGGGCCGCTTCATGCTCGGCCCGCGCCTGACCGAGCTGGCCTCCGCCACGATCTCTGACGAGCTCACCACCGTGGCCAACCCGATTCTGCAGCAGCTCAGCATCGACGCCGACGAGTCCACCCAGCTGTACCGCCGTCAGGGCGATTGGCGCGTATGCGTCGCGACCGCCCCCCGCCCCTCCGGTATGCACGAGTCCATCCCCCTGGGTACCCAGCTGTCCATGCAGGCCGGCTCCGCCGCACAGGTGCTGCTGGCGTGGGAAGACCAGAACCGCATCGTCGAGGGCCTGCGCGACGCCCACTTCAGCGCCGCCATGCTCGCGGCCGTGCGCCGCATCGGCTGGGCACAGTCCGTGGGCGAGCGCGAACGCGGCACCGCCTCGGTTTCGGCCCCCGTGCGCGCACCCGGCGGCAAGGTGATTGCGGCCGTGTCCATCTCGGGCCCGATCGACCGCATGACCCGTCAGCCCAACCGCAACTACCCCGAGCTGGTCTTCAAGGCCGCGCACGCCATCACCGAGGGCCTGCGCGAGCTTTCGGCCTCGCACGAACACGTTGACAGCGAGGCGGAGACCCCCGCCGACCCCAACGAGGTCGGCTAGTTTCAGCGGCACCTCGCAGAAACAGCATTGTGCAGACTAATAGTCCCTCCCCACCTTTTCCGGTGGGGAGGGACTATTTGTATTCGGGCTGGCGCGCGCCGGGGCTGGGCTGGTGGGTGCCAGCGCTGGGCTCCGAGTCAGCACCCCCTGGTATAGGCGCCGGCCTGAGAGGTCCCGACTATCCCGCTAGGGCCGGATCTCGAGCGCCGAACGGTAGGCCTGCAGGCGCTGAGCCTCCGCCCGCACGGGCTCGATGACGCAGGAGCGGACCGCCTCCTCGACCCCAGCGTTCAGGCGGACGCGCAGGCGGCGAGCGTAGCGTCGGGCACCCCAGGCCGTCAGTAGCCGCCCCAGCCCGGCGGCGGCAATGCCCAGCAGCACGCCCAGGATGACGAGCAGGGTCGGCAGGGGCACCGGGAACCCCTCGGGGGCGGGAGGCGGCGGCAGCTGAATCTGCAGATAGCCCAGCCCCGCGATGAGAGTCAGCCAGGCCACGCCCGCCAGGGCGCTGAGCAGGGCCAGCCACTGCAACACGTTGAAGACCGCCCACGGGGCACGCTGGCGGCCGCGCGTGTAGTCGATGCGCGCGATGTCACGCTCAATCAGGGTCGGCAGCTCGGACTCCCGCGAGAGGGCTGCCTCGCCGAGGGAGCGCTTCCAGGGTTCGCCTACGTTCTGTCCCATGCGCGAGCCGTAGCGGCGCACCGCGTTGGCCATGTTTGCCTTCTGCGCGGCGCTCAGCGGGGGCAGCGAGGGAGCCACGAGCTCGGGCGCGGAATCCTGGGCGGAGCCGCCCAGCATCCCGGGGTTCGAGGCCCCGGCACCCTTCTCGCGCCCGCCCTTCGCGTCGCTCTTTGTGCCGTTCTTTCCTTCGGAACCGGTTCCGAGGTGAAGGCGGCGCAGGGGGTCGGCCTTCAGACGTCCCACCCAGCGCGTGGCAATCCAGCCGGTGCGGGTGCGGGCCGCACGGCGGTACGACTCGGTGGCCGCCTCCAAAACCTGGGCGGCGGGGCTCGCATCGTAGCAGGCCTGCGTCAGCTCCCGCTCGGCGTTCAGCGCGTAGGTTCCGGCCAGGACCGTCCCCTCTCCCCCGGCGTAGGCGCGCAAATCGTTGGCGATGGCGTGCAGCTGGGCGTCCGTGCTCTGCAGCGAGGCACTCTTCGCGGCGGCCACCTGAGCCAGCAGATTGCGGAGCGCGTCCATTCCCTCACCGATTCGGGCCGAGACGGCCAGGGGCGGAGCCAGCAGGTGCCGGTCGGTACCTTCGGCCTGCATCAGGTGCGTCAGGGAGGCCAGCACGGCGGGCACCTCGGAAGGCTCAAGCTTATCGGCCTGGTTGAGAACGCAGAGGGTCTGCGCGCCGGAGGCGGCCAGCGGCACCATGAACTCGCTGTGAATCACCACATCGGCGTACTTCTGGGGGTCGACAACCCAGACGAGCACATCCACGTAGCGCATCATGCGGGCGGCAAGCTCGCGGTTGGCGGTGGTGACGGAATCGAAGTCGGGCATGTCCAGCAGAATCAGGCCGCCGGTGCGGGTGCGGGTTTCGCCGCGGCCCACCATGCGCCGGATGCGGTTGAAGAGGCCCGGGGCCGGCTCGGTCACCGCGTTGGGTGCGGGCTGCGCGCTCGCGGCGTTCTGCGTCTGCCCCTCGACGTCCCGGATAAATTCCGTGCTCTGGGGGTAAACGCGGTTCTCGATGCCCAGCCAGTCCAGCAGTTCGTCGCTGTCCTCGGCGCCCCAGACGGCGGCCTGCACCGCGGAGGTCGTGGGGCGCGTGGGCGCCGAGCGGGCGATGGGGTACCCCGCCACGGCGTTGAAGAGCGTGGATTTGCCGCTGCCGGTCGCGCCGAAGAAGCCGATGATGGTGTGCTCGGTGGAGAGCTCGCGGCGGCGGCTCAGGCGTTCGAGGGCCTCGGAGGCTTCGAGCACCACGGATTCGGGGAGGCGGTCGCGGCCGTAGTCCAGCGCGTCGTTGAGGCTCGCGACGGCCCGGGCAAAGGTTGAGACGGCCCGGGGAGCCTGGGGTTCCGCCGGCGGGTTCGGGCGGTCACCTCGGGGGTTGTGGGTGGTCATAGTGGGCTTTCTGGAAGGTCTGGTGGGTTTTGGCTGGGAGCTCTAGAACCACTTGCCGGGAAGAGGTGGTTCCTGTGGCTAGGCGCTCTCGGCGGTCATGGCCTCGGCAAGCGATTGCACGCTGCGGGCCGTGTCCCAGACCGTTTCGGCGGGCACTTCGGGTTCGGTTTCCGCCAACAATTCGGTGAAGGGGCGTCCGTGCTCGCGCAGCAGGGCACCCATGCGTTCGAGCAGGTCGGTGCGGGCCCGGGTGGCCATGCGGCGCACGGCGTCCTCGCCGAAGATGGATTCGAGGAGCTTGGCGCCGACCACGCCGCTACCGCCGGCGATGCCGACCTCCACGCCGGTGAGACCTCCCGTGAGGCTGAACGCGGCGACCATCATGAGCACGGCCACGGCGTTGACGCTCAGCGAAAGGAATCGGGCGCGCTGGCGCTTGCCGGCGCCCTCCTCGCGAATCATGTCGAGCACCGAGGCCTGCCAGAGGCGGATTTCCGCGGCCACGGCGGCCGAGAACTCTTCCTCGGGCGTGGCGCCGGCGGTCGGGGCGGGGGCCGCGTCCAGCCGGTGCAGCAGGGAGCGGCCGGCGCGGGTCGAACGCCAGCGGGTGCGGGTGCCTTCGGAGGCTCGGGAGGCTGCGTCCACGACCACGGCGTAGATGCCGCTTTCGAGGGCATCCTCGACCTTCTGCGCGGCGGCGGGTTGGCCCCGCAACGCCGAGCCCACGCGGTCGCGCAGGCGGCCGATGGTGCTGTCCAGGGAGCGGAAGAATTCGCCGGTGCCCACGAAGTCGTGCCAGCGCGAGAGCACCTCGCCGCGCAGCAGCAAGCCGTCCGAGAGCGCCGCGTCGATACCCGCCAGGGCTTTTTCGTACTCTTCGGAGGCGACCTGGGCCAGGGCGCGGTGGGAGGCCTGCTGCCCCTCCTGCTCGAGGGCGAGGGTGCGCAGGTTCCGGGCGAGCGTCTCGACGGTTCCTGCAAGCGTCGTGCGGGCGATGGCGGCGCGGGCGGGCGCGTCGGCCCCGAGCTCGCGAATCCACAGGGTGAGCGGGGCCAGGCTGATGGGGTTGATAAGCCCTCGATCGTCGCGCGGCTGCTCGGTCACGGTGTGGATCAGCACGGCCTCGATTCCGGCCTCGCGGAGCATGCGGCGCAGGTCGGTCTCGATGGCTTCTTCGTCCCCTTCGGGAACGCGGTTGAGCACCACGGCGATTGCGATGGAGCGCGCGGCCGCCGCGTGGAGCAGTTCCCAGGGCACGGCGTCGGCGTAGCGGTTGGCGGTGGTGACGAAGAGCCACAGATCGGCGGCGGAGAGCAGTTCCTTGGCCAGGGTGCGGTTTTCTTCGGAGACCGAGTCGATATCGGGCGCGTCGATGAGCGCGATGCCGCGCGGCAGGGCCGCCGTGGGTACGGGCACGAGCGCCTGCGGAACCAGCGGGTCGGCGCCGGGCAGGCCCTCCCCCTTCTGCACGCGGGTGCGGGGCAGGGTCGGCAGAAAACGGTCGGGGGTCAGGGCGGCCTCGTCTTCGGCGCGGTAGAGCAGTACGGGGTGGCGGGTGGTGGGGCGAATCGCGCCGGATTGGGTGAGGGGTTCGCCTAACAGGGTGTTGACCAGGGTGGACTTGCCGGCGCCGGTGGAGCCGCCGACCACGATGGTGAGCGGGCTGTCCATGCTGGCGCTGCGGGGCAGGATGTAGTCGTCAAGCTGCCGGGCCATGGAGGCGATTAGGGCCCGGGCGGAGGCTGTGTCTATCGTTGCGGAGGCGGCCTCGCGAGCGCCGCCGTGCCCCTCCCGAGGAAGGCCGGTTTCTTCGGGGTCGACGTCCAGTGAGAGGGGGATGCGAGTGAGGAGTTCGCGCACTGCCTGAAGCTGCGCATAATCGGTGGTAGTCACAGCGTTATTGTCCCACAGCCCGCGCCGTCACACCGTTATGGAGGTCAGCGGGGGCAATTTTATAGGGGTTGTTCCGAACACATTGGTTCGTTCGCTCCCGCCCTATTGAAAGGAGAAAAATAAAGATTTGATAACTTTTTACCCTGAGAGGCATATACTCGCGTGAGGGCCCCAAAAAAGTCCCTAAAATCATCTGACACGACCCATTTACTTTTCGGGTCGGGTCGCGGTTCACTCCCGCGTTCGCCTTCCCGCGCATACGGTGCGCACCGGTTTATAACCGCCCGGTGCACACCCGGTTCCCCTACGGTTCACCGCAAGGTTCTCACCGGCCCGCCGAACCGAGGGGGCTCCACCTGCCCATACTACACACTCACCGCGAAAGGTCTGCATGCCCGAATCGCTCTCTCGCCGCCACCTTCTGGCGCTCTCCTCCGGGGCGGCGTTTAGCGTACTCGCAACTGCCTGCGGCGCTTCCTCTTCCGATATTAAGGGGTCTAACGGCAAAGCGTCGGACGACTCGGTACCCGAGCCCACCGCTTCGACCGGCCCGACCTCGGCCGTCGTTTCTCGCAGTATTCGTCGCGCCGAGCCGCTACCGGCTTCGGCGTTGGACGGTCGCGGCCCCGTGATTCTCCCCGACCGCTATTTTGAACGCGAGGGTGTCTTCTCCTCCGGAACGCTCAGCCACCGCGCCGTCAACGTTCCCCGTCCCCTCAAGCCCAAGGAGCTGGGTGAGCGTAGCGTCGAGGGTCTGCACTCGTTCCTGCAGTACTGGAGCGCCGCGCAGAACTACATGTTCCTCACCGGCAACACCGAACCCTTCATGGATCTGCCCGGCCAGGAACGGTTCAACCATATGACCAACATGTACCGCGATATTTACCGCTATAACATCGGTTGGCTCGTGTCGAAGAGCAACGCTCCCCTGTGCATCAACCTGGACAGCGCCCAGCCGGTTCCCGTTTCGACGGCAGACGTGTACTGTTGGAAGGCCACGCTCAAGGTGGATGAGTCGGCGTTCCTCTTCAATCACGAGACGCTTCAGCGCGAGCTTCTCACCAAGGTGTACGGTCACAAGTCTCAGGCTGATGTCTACGTGTACTTTGGCGAGGAGGGTTGGCAGATGCTGGAGGATCCGCAGGCTTCCCCCAGCGCGATCGCCACTCCCTCGACCGGTTCGAGTACTCAGCCAACCCCTAACGCGACCCCCTCAGCGCAGGCCACAGCGAAGGCCACCCGATATCTTCAGGGCTCCAAGTAAATCCTCCCGTTGCAGGTGACATAGGGCACGGACGTGGGGGTTTATTTGTGTGCCGGGCGCGAACTCTATAGGCTTAGGGCTATACGGGCTTCGCGCCTGCGTCTCCTTCAGCATCGACGGGGGCATCGCGTGCGGGCCTCACAACACACCACCGATACTTCCGTTTCACATCATGTTCGAGGGGATCATCATGATTCACAGCCGCCGCCGCTTCTTCGCCGTCACGGGCACCGCAGCCCTGGGCGCGATGCTTGCCGCCTGCGGGTCGAAGAGCACTTCGACGGCCACCGCCTCCGCCACCGCCTCCGCCACGATTGCCGGCGCGTACGATAACCTCTCCGGCGAGCTGAAGTGGACCAAGTTCGTTCCGGGCCACGGCGCCTCCGCGATCAGTAGCACCGACCCGACCACCGGCGAGGTGTACACGATTGAGCCGACCGCGGGCCCAGCTTCGGTGGATGCCAAGGCGAGCTCGGTGCCGATTCCCATCGAGGATGAGACCATGTACGACAAGAACGCTCGCGGCCTGCGCGCGACCTTCGCGTACTTCGCGGCGGCCGTGAACTATGCGCGCACCACGGGTGACACGGGTCCGGCCCTGCAGGTTGTGCATCCCGACAACGCCCCGCAGCGCGCCTCGCTCGAGAAGCTACGCGCCTTCTACGCACCGGGCACGAACTGGCTTGTGGACGGCGGCTGGACCTACCGTCTGACCGAGAAGCAGCCGGTTACGCGCGGCACGAAGTACTCGTGGGCCTGCTCGGTGACGCAGGAGCACGGTCTGGTGGTGGAAAAGGCCACCAATACGACCAAGCCCCTGGAGAACACCGAGGCGCAGGACATCACGGCCCTCTACGCCGAGTACGACGAAGAGGCGAAGCGCTGGACGGTGATTTCGGCGCAGCAATACGATCCGTCGATGACGCCTAAGCCGATGCATACCTCGCGCCCGCAGCCCTCCTCGACCTACACGCCGACGGTGACCGATGACAGCACCGCGGCGGCTCACACCGGTTCGGGTTCCAACGCCGGTTCTGGCGCCAACGCTAACGCGGGTGGTTCCGCGCGAAGCGGTGCGAATACCGGCGCGCAGAACGGCGCGGCTAACACCGGCGCCCAGAACGGTGGTGCACAGAACGCCCCCGCGCAGAATGTTGCAACCCCCGCGGCTCCGGCCGGCCAGCAGAGCGCTGAGGCCCCCGCCCAGCAGAATCCGGCCCAGCAAAACCCGACTCAGCAGAACCCCGCGGCTCCGACCGCCGGTGGTGCCGCGGATCATCCCGCGGGCGATGCCGCCGCTGCCAACCCCGCTGCGGCCGAGGCTCCGGCGGCCCGATAGCCCGCCGAGAGGACGAACGAGCGAGCGGTCCGCAAGTCCCGGCCACCCCACCGACGTTACACGGGTCGGAGTGTGGACGGACCCGAGCCTACGATGGGCGGCATATCACCCCCTGCGCGTCGGTGATGTGCCCGGCCGCGGGTGCGCGTGCGCGTTATACTTAGGACTGTCTCGTTCGACGACGATTCGGTACGGCCATCCGGCATCTCGCGCCGTCGGCGACGGGCTTTCCTCTCACTCCTTCACTCCTCTCGTACGAGAGTTTCACGCGAAAGGTACTCCGTGGCACTTTTCCCCCATGCCTCCGGGCAGTCCCCCCGTTCCGCGTCCGGTCTGAGCCGACGAGCCGCCCTGCGGTATGCCGGTGTTGGCGTTGCGGGCGTGTCGCTGAGTGCTCTGCTGGCCGCCTGCGGTGGTAGCTCCAACCCCTCCGTGTCGGCCGATCCCGATGAGCCGGTGGTGACTCCCTCCGCGTCGGCTCGCACCGATTTTAGCGGTGAGGTAACCTTCGATCACTTCGAGTCCAAGGGCGAATTTGTTGCGGCCACGGAGTCTGCCCCGGCGCAGAACGTGCCGGTGCCCAAGCGTCCCGAGAGCGCGGCGCAGAACTCGATGCAGGGCCTGTACGATTCAATCGGTTTTGTCTACGCGGCCATCAACTACCTGGTGCTGACCGGTGACCCCGCTCCCCTGCGCGAATCGAAGGTCGATGAGAAGTTTATTTCTTCCCTTTCGATGTTCATGGACGAGGGCAACGCAAGCACCCAGGCACGCGACTGGTACGTATCACCCAAGGTGACTCTGAAGGCCTACACGGCCCTTCCGACCCTGGTGAAGAAGAGCGTTCAGTGGACCTTCGACTTGGTGATTGATCTGGGCCCGACCATGGTCCTGGATGGTGCCCCGGTGTCGATTTCCGAGAAGGAACGTCGCATTGAGCGCGGTCTGGTTGTCACGGGTGTGCGCCAGGAGAACGACTGGGCTCTGACTATCCAGGACGAGTATGAGGTTCAGGCCTCGGCTCCGGCAAGTGGCGGCGCGGGCTCGCAGACCGGCGGTAACGACGGTTCCGGCAACAGCAACCCCGGTAGCTCCGGTGGTAGCGGTTCCGATGATAAGCTCTAAATCTTTGCCGAATGGCGCCCATGCCCTAACCTGCCCGTCGGGTTAGGGCATGACTTCTAGTCGGGGCCTGTAATTATACGTCACGCCCCATACCCCATCTACGTGAGGTGTATTTCCGATGACTTTCCCTTCCGATTCTTCCGTTTCCCCCGCGTCCGCTCGGGTTTCGCGCGGTGTCTCCCGCCGTTCCCTCATCCACGCGGGTCTGGGCCTTTCGGGGTCAGCCGCCGCCGCGCTCCTGCTGAGCGCTTGCGGTTCCTCAAATTCGGGGTCGCAGGGAAGCGGTAACCAGGGTGCTAGCCTTTCGGGCTCGAAGTCGAGCGCTAACCCGAACGGTTACACCGACGACGGTAAGAACTACTCCGGAACGGTGGAGTACACCCACTTTGAGGGTGCTCTGGACTATGAGCCGGGCACCGTTGATCACCCGCCGCGTAACGCGCCTAAGCCGCAGGTGACCGACGCGCTTTCTATGAATACGGTGACGGGTTTTCACGAGGCCATTGCATACTTTGCGGCGGCGATGGATTACCTGGTGAAGACCGGTAGCACTGAGGCGTTCTCGACGGGTATCACCCTGGCTTCGAAGACCCGATCCGAGGTGGACGCCCTCTCGGCGTCGATTCTGGCGGGTGTTGAGAAGGGCTCCTGGTACGTGAACCCCTCGGCTTCTTACGCTCTTTCGAGCGCGCAGCCGTCCATCATGAGTGACGGCAACCTGCTCTTCAAGGGTCAGTACACCCTTGACTTTGGCGCGGAGGCGGTGGCCGAGGGCAAGGTGCAGCCGGTGGTTGCTTCTGCGAGCGCCTCCGCATCGGCCGAGGCTACCGAGCCTTCCGAGGACGCGCTGGTTTCCGGTGAGGCTACCACGGCTTCGGCTTCTCCTTCCGCCGCGGGCCCTGCTTCTCAGGTGACGGTTCAGGAGTGCGACTTCCGCGGACGCTACCACGCCGACTCGAAGACGTGGGAGCTGAGCGTTGCGTACGGTGCCACTCTGCAGGGAGGCACGGCTTCGGCTTCTGCCGGTACCCCTGCGGGTTCGGCCAGCGCCCCTGCGGGTTCCGCTGCGGAGAGCTCCGCGGCGGGCTCTCCTTCCGCTTCCTAGCTCGAGCCAGCCCTGGCCAGCCCTAGCCCGGATTGCGTCCCGCGTTCGCGAGCTGGTTCGCCGTTTGGCCGGGCTTTCGTTCGTTCCTCGCCGAACGAGATACTTCTCACGCGGCCGCGTCTTCGGGCCGGTCCGGACTCTGTATTGAGGCGCGTTTGCGGTTAAACTGGTTGCAATCACCGAATGTTTGAAAGGTATCACTATGTCTGAGATTCTGACCCGCCGCGCGGCGCTGGGTGTGCTGGGCGTCAGCTCCATGGCGCTACTGGCGGCCTGCGGTTCGAAGGCTTCCTCCGAGGCCTCCGCATCCCCCTCTGATTCCCCCTCCGCTACCTCCGAGACGACTGCTTCGGCTAGCGCCTCCGAGACTGCCTCTCCGAGCGCTTCCGCTTCGCCCTCGGCGAGCGCATCGGCGACCGCAACGAACTCGCCGCTACCCAACGACGATAAGGACTACCGCGGTGTAGCAAAGCTGGAGAAGATGGAAGACCACGGTGAGTACCAGCCGGGTAACGCTGAGCACCCGCCGCAGAATGTTCCCTCCCCGGTCGTGCCGGAGACCATGCACCAGAATTCGGTGGCCGGTTTTGCCTCGGCGCTGGCTTACTTTGGTGCGGCGTTTGAGTACCTGCTGCGCACCGGCGATATGCGCTACATGAACGAGGTCAGTACCGACCAGGAGACCCTGGCCGCGATGAAGAAGTACGCGGATTCCACCAAGTCCGGTATTGATGAGAAGAAGACCTGGTACGTGAACCCGACCGCTACCCTGACCATTGAAACCAAGCAGCCGGTTCTGGCTCAGGGTGCGTACAACTGGACCGTGACCCTGAACGTGGATCTGGGTGAGAAGCTGTTCAAGGACGGCAAGGAGCAGACCGTGGCGGCTGATAAGCGTCACGTGAAGATGTTCGGTGAGGCCGTGGGCCGCTACCTGAACAATAAGTGGGACCTCCACATGGACATCAACTAGTCGGTTTGCCCTCGCGTTTGTCCTCGCTCTCAGACCGGTTGTTCACTCGAAGGATCGTTCCGGGGGCGCTCCGCGGATGCGCTTTTTGGGCCGTCCGCGGAGTGTATGTGAGAGGTTTGCGCCCTCCGTAACAGGAGCCGTAACGCGAGCCGCAAATATTTTTTCATCCAGTAGCAATAAAATGGCCCGCCTAGACTTGCGGTGAACGGGGTTCACCACTACTCTTATATACAGAGGTTGTCTTTTTGGGCTACATAATGTTTCAAGAAAGCACCGCGCATTCTCCGTGAGGGAGGGCCTTTAGGACAAAGGTGAGGCGCGGTGCTTTTCTTTTTGCCCGCTCAAGGTACCCGCCGAGGTTCCGGTCACGGCATAGGTTGAGGCGACGCATCCGGCGGAAGCCTCGAGGGATCCGACGTGGAGACACCGCCGGGGCACCCCGTTGATGCGCGCTCGTGCAGGCTTCCCGGTCACGAAAAGTCATGTTACGAACTGTGACCGCAGGTTTAAACCTGCCGCCGCCGAGTAGTAGAGTGTCCACGTACCCAAATTATTCACTGGGGAGGCCCAGCTATTCCGGTAGTCCCCTCCCCCATGCTCAGAAGGAGCACCTCCATGGCAAAGATTGTCAACAGCATCGTCGAGGCTATCGGCGAGACTCCCCTGGTCCGCCTGAACCGTCTGGACGAGGGCCTGCCCGGTAACGTCGCCGTCAAGCTCGAGTTCTACAACCCCGCAGGTTCCGTCAAGGACCGTATCGGCCGCGCCATCATCGACGCCGCCGAGGAGTCCGGCGCTCTGAAGCCCGGCGGCACCATCGTCGAGGGCACCTCCGGTAACACCGGTATCGCCCTGGCCATGGTCGGTGCGGCTCGTGGCTACCGCGTCATCCTGACCATGCCCGAGACCATGTCCGCTGAGCGCCGCGTCCTGCTGCGCGCATACGGTGCGCAGATCGTGCTGACCCCCGGTACCGAGGGTATGCGCGGCGCTGTGGAGAAGGCTAAGGAAATCGTTGCCAACACCGAGAACGCTATCCTGGCTTCGCAGTTCTCCAACGAGGCTAACCCCGCCATTCACTACAAGACCACCGGCCCCGAGATTTGGGAAGCAACCGACGGCAAGGTCGACATTTTCGTGGCGGGTATCGGTACCGGTGGCACCATCTCCGGTTCGGGTAAGTACCTGAAGGAGCAGAACCCCAACATTAAGGTTGTCGCCGTGGAGCCCAAGGACTCCCCGCTGCTCTCCGAGGGTCGCGTTGGCCCCCACAAGATTCAGGGCCTGGGCGCCAACTTCGTTCCCGAGACCCTGGACCGCGGCATCTACGATTCCGTGACCGCCGTCAGCGCTGAGGATGCTATGCGCACCTCCCGCCAGCTGGCCACCCAGGAAGGTATCCTGGGCGGCATCTCCTCCGGCGCGGCCGTCTGGGCAGCTCTGGAAGAGGCCAAGAAGTCCGAGAACAAGGACAAGCTGATCGTGGCTATCGTTCCCGACTTCGGTGAGCGTTACATCTCCACCGCCCTCTACGAGGACATCCGCGGCTAGTAGACCCCGGTCTTCGGCCCCCGTGGGGCCGCCGTCTAGAACAGTACGCAGTGTTCGACGCTCCGTCCCGGTTGCACACCGGGGCGGAGCGTTTGCGTTCCCCCGCGATGCTCCCCCGCTTAGGGCCCGCCCGAGCCCGAATATTACGTTCCGCACGCAATTGTGACCGAGATGTTAAAGAGAGCGCTCACTATGACGACGACAGAGTTCGGGAATAGGTGAATGAGCACCGTTGTTGGTATCTTTGGAAAGGTCGCACACACAGAGCACGACCGTTGAGGGAAAGGGAACCCCATGAGTTTTATTGCGCGCCTGCGTGAAGATATTGAGAACGTCCGCCAGCACGACCCCGCTGCCCGTGGCGCTGTCGAGATCGCTCTGAACTATTCGGGCATGCACGCCATCTGGGCGCACCGCCTCACGCATAAGCTCTGGCAGAAGGAAGAGACGAAGTCGCTGGCGCGTACGCTCTCGCAGTTCACCCGTTTTCTGACCGGCGTGGAGATTCACCCGGGCGCCACGATTGGCCGCCGCTTCTTCATCGATCACGGCATGGGTATCGTGATTGGTGAGACCGCCGAGATTGGCGACGACGTGATGCTCTACCACGGCGTAACCCTGGGCGGCCGTTCCCTCGAAAAGGTGAAGCGTCACCCCACGATTGGTGACCGCGTGACCATTGGTGCCGGCGCGAAGGTGCTGGGGCCGGTGGAGATCGGCTCCGATAGCGCGATTGGTGCGAACGCCGTGGTCGTCAACGATCACCCGGCCGATTCGATTATTACCGGTATTCCCGCGAAGCACCGCCCGCGCACCCCCGAGAAGAAGAAGCCCCTGGTGGACGCCGTGGCGTACATCGACCCGGCGATGTGGATTTAGCTCCTCCCCGCTTTCTGCGCCCGTAGCGGCGCGTTGAGAGGCTCCCTGCGGTGCTCTTCGGCGCCGTGAACAACGGCGCATAGCCGAGACATCAAGAAGACATAGCAAAGGCCCGCCCCGCCGGATGTGAAATCCGGCCGGGGCGGGCCTTTCGCGTTCAGCTACGGGAGCTTAGTGAACGTGGATATCCGCTGCGTTCACCTCGGAACGGTCACCGCTCCACATGGTGTGGAAGGCGCCCTCTTCGTCGATACGACCGTAGGTGTGCGCACCGAAGAAGTCACGCTGGCCCTGAATCAGGGATGCGGGCAGGCGGTGGCGGCGCAGGCCGTCGTAGTAGGACAGTGCGGAAGCGAAGACCGGCACGGGGATGCCCAGTGCGGTTGCCTTAGCCACCACGCGACGCCAGGAGGGAACGAGCTCCTCCATGAGGTTCTTGAAGGCGGGTGCCAGCAGCATGTTTGCGGGTGCTTCGCCTGCGTAGGCGGCCATGATGTCGCCCAGCAGCTCGGCGCGGATGATGCAGCCGGCGCGCCACAGCGATGCGATGGTGTCCAGCTTCAGGTCCCAGCCGTACTCCTTGCCTGCGCGGGTGAGCAGGTCCATGCCCTGTGCGTAGGCCACGAGCTTGGATGCGAAGAGTGCGCGGCGCACGTCCTCAACGAACTCGGGGTCGCCGGCGCCCACACCGGTGGTGGCAATCAGGCCGGCGGGCAGCTCGCGCTGAGCCTGCTCGCGCTGCTCACGATCGACGGAGGACAGGGCGCGGGCGAAAACGGACTCTGCGATGGCGGAGACGGGGGAACCGAGGTCCAGGCCGGCCTTAGCGGTCCATAGGCCGGTACCCTTCTGGCCGGCTGCGTCGACGATTACGTCGACCAGCGGCTTGCCGGTCTTGGCGTCCACCTGTGCGAGCACCTCGGAGGTGATTTCGATCAGGTAGGAGTTCAGCTCGGTCTTGTTCCAGGCCTTGAAAATCTCTGCCTGCTCGGCGGGTTCAATGCCGGCCACGGAACGCAGCAGGTCGTATGCCTCGCCAATCACCTGCATGTCGGCGTACTCGATGCCGTTGTGGACCATCTTCACGAAGTGGCCGGAGCCGTCGGTGGAGATCCATGCGCAGCAGGGTGCGCCGTCCTGGGGAGCCTTAGCGGCAATCTTCTCGAGCATGGGGCCGATGTGCTTGTAGGACTCGGCGGAGCCGCCGGGCATCATGGAGGGGCCCCAGAGGGCGCCTTCCTCACCGCCGGACACGCCGACACCCACGAAGTGCAGGCCCTTCTCGGCCAGTGCGCGCTCGCGGCGGATAGTGTCGGGGAAGTGGGAGTTGCCGCCGTCGATGATGATGTCACCTTCGTCCAGCAGGGGGGTGAGCTGCTCAATCACGGAGTCGACGGGTGCGCCCGCCTTCACCATGATCAGGATGCGGCGGGGAGATTCGAGGGAGTCGACGAGTTCCTGCAGGGACTCGGTGCGGATGAAGTCACCCTCTGCACCGTGCTCGGCGAGCAGGGCGTCGGTCTTCTCAGCGGAACGGTTGTGCAGTGCCACGGTGTAGCCGTTGCGTGCCAGGTTGCGGGCGAGGTTTGCACCCATGACAGCAAGGCCGGTAACACCAATCTGTGCCTTCTTGTTTTCAGTCATGTATATAAGGATACGCGCTGAGGGCAGGCTATATACAGGTGGAGTGTACTTTTATACCCTGATGAGCTGTTCTTCTCACTCTTGGAGAAATGCACCGGGGCACGCATCGGGATACGCGCGGGGGAATACGCTGGGCGGGTAAATCGCTGAGG
>ERZ1674093.3-NODE-3-length-78535-cov-17.283703_pt1 | contig 78535 bp, 69 predicted proteins | sample MGYA00581116_ERZ1674093 | MGnify/ENA primary metagenome ERZ1674093 (study PRJEB41354, sample SAMEA4873337) | human saliva metagenome | biome: human-associated habitat [ENVO:00009003]; feature: mouth environment [ENVO:08000002]; material: saliva material... | reverse complement strand
TAAGGGGCTTCTATATATTTCACCACACTGCAGATCCTCAGGGCCCATCCGGCCAGGTCCAAAGCGTAAGCTATGGAGCTAGTTTCAAGTTTTTGATGCACTACTACCACTCTAACATTCGTTGGGTTCTGCGGCCCGAGGTTCGGTCACGGCTACCGAAAAGAAAAGCCCCACCAAACCCGCACGCGCGGCGCCCGCAGAAGTGCGGCGTAAGACACTGCACCCGCTGTCTCGCACGTACGCCCGAAAAGTGCGAGAATGGAGCGAAAAAGAAAACTACGAAAGAGACACTTTCATGCTTATTCTCGTTGTGAACGCTGGTTCTTCCTCCCTGAAGTACCAGGTGCGTGACACCTCCCTCCCCGAAGCAGAGCAGATGCTGACCTCCGGCCTGGTCGAAAACATCGGTACCGACGTGCCCAACCACGAGGTCGCATTCGACATCATGTCCGAGAAGCTTGAGCCCGTCCTGGCAGGCCGCGAGCTGCAGGCAGTCGGTCACCGCGTGGTGCAGGGTGCGGAGAAGTTTACCCACCCCGCCCTGCTCACCGAGGAAGTTGTCCAGCAGATCGACGACCTCTCCCCGCTGGCACCGCTGCACAACCCCGCACACGCTCAGGGTATGCGCGCCGCAATGCACAAGTGGCCCTCCCTGCCGCAGGTTGCCATCTTCGACACCGCGTTCCACTCCACCATGCCCGAAGAAGCATGGCGCTACGCAATCCCCTACGACCTGGCTGACAAGTACAGCATCCGCCGCTACGGCTTCCACGGCACCAGCCACGAGTACGTCTCCCACGTTGCAGCCGACATGCTCGGCATCGCCCGCGACAAGTTCAACGGCATCGTGGCACACCTCGGTAACGGCGCGTCCGTGACTGCTGTGAAGGGCGGCAAGTCCGTCGACACCTCCATGGGCTACACCCCGCTGGCCGGCCTGATCATGGGTACCCGCTCCGGCGACATCGACCCCTCGGCACTGACCACCATCCTGATTCGTGAGGGCATCGACGGTGCACGCCTGGACACCATCCTGAACAAGGAGTCCGGCCTGCTCGCACTGGCTGGCTCCAACGACATGCGTAAGGTCGTTGAGGCTGCACAGTCCGGCGATGAGCGCGCACAGCTCGCACTGGACATGACCTCCTACCGCCTGATGAAGTACATCGGCGGCTACAACCTGGTTGTTGGTGGCGCACAGGCTCTGATCTTCACCGCAGGTATCGGCGAGAACTCTGGCGACTTCCGCAAGCTGGTCCTGGACCGCCTCGGCCCTCTGGGCATCAAGTACAACGAGGAGGAGAACGCTAAGCGCTCCCCCGAGCCTCGCGTGATTTCCACCGAGGATTCCGCCATCAAGGTGCTGGTCATCCCCACCAACGAGGAGAAGGCCATCGCCGAGGCAACCGAGGAGCTCGTCAAGAGCCTCTAAGCGCTCGAGTTTCGCGCGGCCACCGTGCGGGGTGCGTGAGGCATCCCGCGCGCAGCGCGTAGAGCTTCAGCCCGCCGTAGCATCCGTTACCAACAGACGCTGCGGCGGGCTTTTGCGCACCCGGACACCCAAATACGTGCGGTTTGTGAGAAAAACCGTTCTCGTATTCACCCAAGCGTGCCCAAACCCGATAGAGTGGAGTCAGACAACACTCGATACGAAGTGGACGAGATATGACTCAACCTCCTGAAAACCACCAGCCTGGCGGGCAGTTCAACGCCCAGCCCGGCCCCCAGGGGCGCCCCGCCCCGCAGGGCACGCCCCTTCCGCAGGACCTCTCCGCGGGTTGGCTGCCCGAAGATAAGCGTCAGAAGCCGGTGAGCCCCCTTCCGGAACCCAGGTTCTTTGCCTACCAGTCCATACTGCCGACGAAGGTGCTGCACGCGCTGCGTCACCCCGCCGAAATCCCGTGGCTGGTCGCCGCCTACGCGGTCACCGCGGCCGGCTACGTCGTGCTGTTCATGTCGATCATTACGCTGTTTGGCCGCATGGGCCAGTGGCTCTTCTCGTCCGGTTCGGGCGACTACACCGGCGGCACAAGCAGCCGCGTGGCAAGCAGCGTGCAGGACATCGTCATGCAGGCCGTGTCCATGTTGGTTCTGGGCCCTCTCGTGCTCTTCATCGTTCGTGCCCTCTTCTACGCCCAGCAGCGTGTGACCGGCGTGCGCATCACCCCGACCCAGTTCCCCGAGGCGTACCAGATGCTCGCCGAGGCAGCCGAGGCCGCCGGCCTGCGCCGCGTACCCGACGCGTACGTCATCAGCGGTAACGGCACCATCAACGCCTTCGCATCGGGTCACGGCTTCCGCCGCTTTATCTGCGTCTACTCCGATCTGTTCGAAATCGGCGGTAAGTCCCGTGACCCGCAGGCCCTGCGCTTCATCATCGGCCACGAGGTGGGCCACATCGCGGCCGGTCACGTCAGCTACTTCCGTCTGATTTTCACCACGCTCTTCAGCCGCATCCCCATACTGTCTAGCGCGCTGTCTCGCGCTCAGGAGTACACCGCCGATAACTTCGGTTACCGCTTCTGCCCCGAGGGCGCCGAGGGCGCTATCAAGGTGTTGGCCGCCGGTAAGTACCTGAACAAGCAGGTCAACTTCGACGAGCTGGCCGACCGCGCCGTCACCGACCGCGGCCTGGCCGTCTGGTACGTGAACCTGCTGATGAGCCACCCCGTGATCACCTGGCGTGCCCACGCCCTGCGTGACCGCACCCAGCCGGGCCGCCTCTTCTGGCGCCCGACCGAGAACCCCACGGACAACGGCACCCCGCGCGTGCCCGTGCTGGTTCCCGCTTCGGAGCCCGTTGGCATGTGGCCCGACCCGATTCAGTCCACCGAGTTCATGCAGGAAAACCAGAAGACCTGGGAGCCCCACAACCTCGAGACCGTGGACGTGGTACAGAAGCCCGAGGAGGACCTCGCATACCCCGAGAACACGGCCCTGTTCAGCGGATGGCAGACCGAGCAGGCTCGCGCGTTCCACGCTCAGCGTTGGGATGCGTACGCGGCCGCCGGCGGTGCACCCGCCGCGGGTGCGTCCGGCTTCGGCCAGCAGGCGGCCTCCGGCTTCGGTCAGCCCGGCCAGCAGCCTGGCCAGCAGTCCGGAACCCCGGATCAGTCCGGCGCCCAGCCCGCTTCTCAGCCCGGCCCGTTCGGGTCGGCCCCTGAGCAGCCCGGCTCCAACCGACCCGACGCCGGCCCCTCCGGCGAGGGCGGTTACGGCTTCGACCCCGGCAACAAGTAGCCCGCTAAGCCGTGAACGCGCCCGCGGGCGCTAAAGGCTCAAGAACCCGCCGAGGGCACCTCATCGTGAGAGGTGCCCCCGGCGGGTTCAGCTCTTTAACCGCAGGTCATAGAATAGGGGCTATGCTCTCATCACTGCGCTCCATCAAGCTTGACCCGCTGCTGACCATGCTCATCACCGCCGTTATTCTGGCCATTATCGTGCCGGCGCGCGGCGACTTCGCCGACTGGTTCAGCACCGGAACGAAGTTCGCGGTCGCCCTGCTGTTCTACCTGTACGGCGCTCGCCTCTCCACCGCGGAGGCCATTCGCGGCCTGACCCACTGGCGTCTGCACCTGATGATTTTGAGCTGCACGTTCGTGCTGTTCCCGCTGCTTGGCCTGGCCCTCTCGCCACTGCGTTTTGTGCTCGGTGATGGACTGTACATGGGTATTCTGTTCTTGACCTTTGTGCCCTCGACCGTGCAGGCATCCATCGCCTTCACCTCGATTGCGGGCGGTAACGTGGCGGCGGCGATTGTGAGCGCCTCCCTCTCTTCGATTGTGGGTGTGGTGGCCACGCCGCTGCTGGCCATGCTGCTGATGCACACGGACCATATTGAGTTCTCGGGCACCGTGTTTCTCGACATCGCGATTCAGCTGTTCCTGCCCTTCGTACTCGGCCAGCTCACGCGCCGCTGGGTGGGGGAGTTCGCCAAGAAGCCGACGACCAAGTGGCTGGATAAGTTCTCGGTCATGATGATTGTGTATTCGGCGTTCTCCGCTTCGGTGGTGCAGGGCGTGTGGACGCGCGTGGCGTGGTGGCAGATCGTGGTGCTCATCGTGCTGATGGCGCTCATCGTGATTTTCATGCTGTGGCTGACCGACCAGTTGGCTAAGCGCCTGGGGTTCAACCGTGCCGACCGCATCACGATTCAGTTCTGCGGTTCGAAGAAGTCGCTGGCGGCCGGCCTGCCCATGGCCATCATTATTTTCGGTGCCGGGTCGCTGGGCCTGATGATGCTGCCGATCATGATTTTCCATCAGGTTCAGCTGATGATTTGCACCTGGCTTGCGGGGCGTTACGCGCGCCTGGATGTGGTGGGCGCGGCGGCCGCGCTGGAGGCTTCGAAGAAGTAGCCGGCGTCCCCCGCACGCGGTCGTCCGCTGCCCTCTCGGATAGCGTGCGGGGCGTTCACGAGGGGGGAACATGACGAAATTTTTTAAAAATAACCGACCAGTGCACTTATGTGCAATATGTGGTGTTTGTGCTGGTCAGTTGATTTTCTGTGGGGTTTTCAGGGTATTCGGCCCAAAATTCCCCTCGGAGACCCTGAACACTATCCGGCGTTGGGGGTTCGCATTAGCCAAATGGTGCTTTAGAATATTTCACTGTAGCTTCAGCGAAACCGGGTTCCACCTGCGAGTATTTACTGACGCTACGTCACATGGGCACGGTAGAGATTCACTCCCTCAACCGGCCCGGAGCACTGGCCGCGGCGGATTCACTCCCCGACCGCGCGATGACCGGAAGAGATTCACTCCCTCGTACCGGCAGACGCTCCCAAACATTCACTCAGACACAACCGGATAACTCAGCTTCACCACGCGCAGCTATAGCTCCGGCTATCCTGCGTGCTCGTCGCTGTAGTGCATCCACCCCAGAAACGAGGACACATTATCATGGCTACCATCATGAGCGTGAACGTATGCGATTCCAAGTACAACGCTGACCCCACAGGTGTACGAGACTCCACCAGCGCTATCCAGAAGGCCGTTGATGACGTCGCCGCACAGGGCGGCGGTTCCGTCGAGATCCCCGGCGGTATCTACCGAGTCTCCTACCCCTTCATCGAGATGAGGCACCGCGTCGAGATCTTCGGCCACGGTCAGGCAACCCGAATCGTCGCTTTCACCGACAAGAGCATCCCCTCCACCAAGAACGGTAGCTACGAATGTACCGGCGTTTTCCACACCGGTAGCTACACCACCCCCATGAGCGGTGGCACCAACCAGAACAAGCCCATGCGTATGGGCGTGCGTGACCTGTTCATCCGCACCAACAAGTACAACCTGCCGCTGGATTCTAAGAGCAACCAGATTTTCCTGGAGAAGCACACCCAGCCCGTCGACAACGTTGCAGGCGTCATCTTCCACACCCGCATTGCGGACGCTAACCCCGGTGAGCCGGACGCAGTGCCCACCCTGTCCAACATCGAAATCTGGGACACCGCCATCGGCGTTGCGATCCTGGGCCTGGACGACCAGGGCATGAAGATTGACAAGATCCGCATCCGCCAGACCCTGCGCCAGGGCCTGCTGGTCGGCAAGCCCGTGGGTCACCCGCTGCGCGCTCGCGAGGGCGACACCCCCGGCGCGGCAGATAACAAGTTCTCCATGATTGACGTCTCCGACGCCAACATGAGCTACGGTACCTTCGCCGGCATCGAGATTTACACCTCCCAGTCGAAGTTCGAGCTGTCGACCAGCTGGTTCAACAAGCGCAACCAGGGTAAGAACGCCCTGTACGAGGTGAAGACCCGCCACGTGGGCGCCGGCTGGTTCATCCAGGGCACCCGCAACATGTTCATTGGCTGCACCGCCCAGGAGAACGCCGGCCACGGCTGGCTCGTGGAGTGGGGTAATAACCAGTTCATTGGCTGCTTGGGTGAGTCTTCCAGCTTCCAGGATGCCGTGACCGGTGCTGCTCGAGGTGATGAGGCGGCCAACTGGTACATCGGCCGTAACGCACGCGGTAGCCGCTTCGTGGCACCTCGTGCGCACAATCCCTACAGCTGGGCGAAGGCTTCGCTGTACGGCTTCTACATTGAGAACAACATTCGCGATATGCACATCACGAACGGTTCCGCTAAGGATGACCGCCTGGGCGAGAACAATATGATGGGCCGTCGCGTGCACGTGACCGGCGCTATGGGCGATAACGTGCTCATCGAGGTGGACCACATCCGTCACTCGACCTTCGCACCCAAGCAGCTGGAGAAGCGCGGCAACGGCGTGTTCATGGGCTAGTGATGGCCTCCGACGTGCGAGACCGCCCCGAGGGGGCACGGGCTCGCTCTGGTGTTTCCGGACCACCAGTTCCGGGCTGATGCAGCGGCCCGGAACCGACACCAGTCGCCGCGGAGGCGAGGAGAAATCCTCGCCCCCGCGGCGTTTAAACGCCCCGTCTCATGCGCGGCCCGCCGCCCCTGGCGGGGGAGAAGCGACGGGGGAGCGGGCATCACAGTGCCGGTCATCGCCTCCGCCGGCACAATGCGGTACCCTTGAGCAGGAGCCACTCTCGCCCCGCGCGAAAGGGTCCGCACCGCTCAACTCACTCAGCACAGCGCACCGCCCGCGCACCCTATTCACTCAATTCAACCGCCCCACCGCGGCCTGTACACCGGCCGCGGCACACCCTTCCCGGAAAGAATTGAGCCTCACGTGCCTGATACTCCCATGAGCATTAACGCCGTCAACTACGGCGCAGATCCCACCGGCGCCAAGGATTCCACCGCGGCCATTCAGCGAGCCGTCGACGACGTCGCCTCGCACGGCGGCGGATCCGTCGAGCTACCCCGCGGCATCTACCGCGTTTCCTACCCCTTCATCGAAATCAAGCACCGTGTCGAGGTTATCGGGCAGGGCCCCGCGACCGTCGTCATCGCCCACTCCGACCGGGCCATTCCCACCACTAGCGACGGGTATATCGAGTACACCGGCGTGTTCCACGTGGGCAGCTACACGACCCCCGTCTACGGTGCCTACAACGCGAACAAGCCCATGCGCATGGGCGTGCGCAATCTGCACATCCGCACCAACGCGGCTAACACCCCCATCGATAGCTACCCGCTGGATGCGCACACCACCCCGCTTGACCACGTTGCCGGGGTCATCATGCACACGCACTTTACGGGCGATCAGCTCAACGAGCCGGACGTCGTGCCCGTTATCGCCGGCGTGGAGGTCTGGGACACCGCCATTGGCGTGGCCGTGCTCGGCCTGGACGACCAGGGCATGAAAATCGACGACGTGACCGTGCGCCGCACCCTCAACCAGGGCCTGCTGCTCGGCAAGCCCGTCGGCCACCGCCGCCGCGGTACCGAAGGCCAGAACTCCGGCGCGGCCGACAACAAGCTGCGCGGCGTAGACGTGGCCGAAGCCAACCTCAGCGGCGGCTCCTACGCCGGTATCGAGGTGTACGCGGCCCAGTCCAAGTTCGAGAACTGCTCCAGCAATAGCAACCACCGCACCCTCGGCAAGAGCGCCCTCTACGAACCCGGCACCCGCAACGCCGGTGCGGGCTGGATCGTGCAGGGTGAGCGCAACATGTTCATCGGCTGCACCGCCCGCTCCAACGCGGGCCACGGCTGGCTCGTCGAGTGGGCCAATAACGTTTTCATCGGCTGCGCGGGTGAGGCGTCCAGCTGGGCCGGAACCGTCAGCGGTGCCGCCCGCGCCGACGAGGCGGCCAACTGGTACATCAGCCGCAATGCCCGCGGTACCCGCATGGTCGCCCCCGTCTCCTATAACCCGCCCGAGCAGGCCGCCTCGCTGTACGGCTACTACATCGAAAACAAGATTTACGACCTGCGCATTACCGACGGCGTTGCGCAGGACGAGCGCATCGGCGACGGCAATATGCTGGGTCGCCGTGTCTACGTAACCGGTGAAATGGGCGCGAACGTGGTGATTGAGGTGGAGGACCTGCGCCACACCACATCTACGCCCGCGCAGCTTCGCGTGGAGGCGTATAACGTCATGCGCGGCTAGGGCCCGGGCGGGGGAGCCGCGCGCTAAGAGGTTGCGCGTCGGGGCGACCACTCACTAAGAATTCAATTTCATCTTGAATAAATTTTCGAGATGTACTTTAACTTTATTAAAAGGGAAGGTTTAATGCTGTCGCCTGCCCGGAACCGCTCGCGCGCCGCGGGTGGCCCGGTGCCTTCCTTCGGTGTCGCGCCGACCCAACCGGTTCCTTCCGGCCGGTTTCCAACCACAATGTACGAGGACCGCACCATGCTTTCGGCTTTCTCACGCTCCCTTGCACCCGCACGACCCCTGCGTCGCGTGCTCACCCTAACCGTCGCCCTCGCCCTGGGTGCCTTGCCGGTGGGTGCATCCGCAGTGGTGCCCCACCCCCAGACCGCGGTGGCCGCCGTCCAGCCGCCCCGAAACAACGCTGACACCGAGTACAACACCTGCGTTGAACGCCTCGTGGGCGATGCGTCCCCCACGCCCGGCGTGTGGGCCGTCTGTCGCGGCTACCTCGACGAGGATGAGTACGTTGTGCGTCGTCGCCACGATGCGACCGTCACCCGCGCCGAGCTGGTGCGCCTGCTCTACCGCATGGCCGGTTCGCCCGCTGTGAAGGACCTTCCGGCCGTCTCTCCCTACGCTGACGTGCCCGCCAGCGACCCGGACTACGCCGCCATCATCTGGGCCGCGGATGCGGGCATCACCGCTGGCTGGGACGACGGCCTCTTCCACCCCGACGACCGCGCCAGCCGCTACACCCTCTCCGCGTTCCTGTACCGTGCGGCGGGTAGCCCCGAGGGGGCTGCGACCATTCGCCGCCCGAAGCTGGTTGAGCGCGATGCGCAGCGCAAGGAAGACGCGGCCGCACGGAAGAGCCGTTTCGCCACTGAAAGCCGCTGGCTCACCCGCACTCTGGGCGAGTACCCGGCGGCCGATCGTGACGGCGACGGCGTGACGGATAAGGTAAAGCCCGGCGATCCGCTGTACTTCTCGGATGCGCTCTACATGCTTCGGGCCTACGAGAAGGCCGGCCTGAAGGTCGTCGGAACGCCCGCCGGTAACTAGGGCTGACGTTGGCTAAAATCAGCGCTGACTAGTGCATATATTCACCGCCCGCCGGTGCGACCCACCGGGTTGCGCAGGCGGGCGGTGGTGTACCGGCATGCCTCCGATACGCCCGCCCGTGAGGTGAGCTCCCCGCACCCGCTAAGCTAGAAGGCATGAAGATTGCCACCTGGAACATCAACTCAATCCGCGCCCGCGAAAACCGCGTCGAAGACTGGCTCGACGAGCGCGAGGTCGACGTGCTCGCCCTGCAAGAAACCAAAACCAAGGACGAAACCTTCCCCTTCGACCTCTTCGAATTCATGGGCTACGAGGTTGCGCACTTTGGCCTGAATCAGTGGAACGGCGTGGCAATCGCCTCCCGAGTTGGCCTCGAAGACGTGCAGCGCGGCTTCGATAACCAGCCGCACTTCGGCAAGCCCGGCGAGCCCGAAGTCCTCGAAGCCCGCGCGATTGGCGCGACCTGCGGCGGCGTGCGCGTCTGGAGCCTGTACGTGCCCAACGGCCGCGGCCTGACCGACCCGCACATGGATTACAAGCTTCGCTGGATGGAGGCGCTGCGCCAGAACGTGCACAACGAGCTGGCCGCCAACCCGCAGTCGCAGCTCGCCCTGGTTGGCGACTGGAACGTCGCCCCCGAAGATACCGACGTGTGGGACATCGACTACTTCCGTGATAACGAGCTGACCCACGTCTCCGAGCCCGAGCGCCGAGCCTTCGTCGCCCTACTCGAAGAGGGCATGGTGGACGTAGTGCGCCCGCACACCCCGGGCGAGTACACCTACTGGGACTACCAGGCGGGCCGCTTCACCAAGGATGAGGGCATGCGCATTGACTTCCAGCTGTTCTCGCCCGCGCTCGCCGCACGCGTGGAACGTGCCTGGATCGATAGGGTGGAACGCGCCGGTGAGGGCGCGAGCGACCATACGCCGGTGGTCGTGGAGATTGCCGACTAGGCCGAGTATATAGCTTTGACGGGTGCTCAACCCGGGATATTTACCGCGGGAGGCGGGGGATGCGTTCCCCCGCCTCCCGCGGTTTTGCGTCTCGGGGCGCAGTCCTCCCCCAAAGTTTCCGTGTGGCTTAGTTGAAAAGTTCGTCTATCCGAACTATTGTTAAATTCCGCCCGGGAAGACAGGCAAAAGCGCATCATGATGCCTGCGCAGACACACCGTGTCCCTATCGTCCCGGCGCGGCAAATCCCAACGCATCAACCACATACTCAAACCCGTGACTTCCAACGAAGGATGCCTCATGAACGCTCTCACCCCCGCAGGCAGCAACGCACGCCGCCTCATCCAGGCGCTCTGCGCCGCCCTCGCACTCACCCTGCTACTCGTACTCACCGGTTGCGGTAGCACCGCCAGCACCACCGACGGCGCTAAGAGCAGCAGTGGCAAGAAGACCGTGCTCACCACCTTCACCGTGCTCGCAGACATCGCCCGCAACGTGGCAGGCGACGACCTGAACGTCGAATCCCTCACCAAGCCCGGCGCAGAGATTCACGAGTACGAGCCCACCCCCTCCGACGTGAAGAAGGCGCACGCTGCCGACCTGGTGCTCGACAACGGCCTGAACCTCGAATCCTGGTTCGCCAAGTTCGTTGAAGAATCCCACGCTAAGCACGTGACCGTCTCCGAGGGGGTCACGCCCATCTCCATTACCGAGGACGCCTACGCGGGCAAGCCCAACCCCCACGCCTGGATGAGCCCCAGCAACGTGCAGAAGTACGTGGACGTCATGGTCCGCGAGTTTAGCGCCCTCGACCCGGAGCACGCCGCCGACTACAAGACCCGCGGCGAAGCCTACAAGAAGCAGCTGCAGCAGGTGCGGGACGAGCTCGTCAGCGAGATTTCCACCCTGCCCGAAAACCAGCGCGCGCTCGTCACCTGCGAGGGTGCCTTCTCCTACCTGACCTCCGACGCTGGGCTGAACGAGAAGTACATTTGGGCGGTCAACTCCGAGCAGCAGGCCACTCCCTCGCAGATTTCCTCCACCATCGACTACGTGCGCGAGAACCACGTTCCTGCCGTGTTCTGTGAATCCACCGTCTCTGACAACCCGATGCGCCAGGTGGCCGACGCGACCGGCGCCCGATTCGGCGGCGTGCTCTACGTGGACTCCCTCTCGGACTCGAACGGCCCCGTACCCACCTACCTGGACATGATCCGCTACGACGCACGTACCATCGTTGCGGGCCTCAAGGGCAACTCCTAAACCCCGAATAAACCCGGGCCAAACCCGGTATCGAAAACCCCGGGTAACCCCCAAACCCCCGATAGGATAGGAGGGGCGGTCGCCTTCTTGGTTCCGCTCCTCCCACGCCGTTAACACCCGCCCCACGCATACGGTGACCACCAGAAAGAACACAAGGAATGAGCACTCTTCTCAGCTGCGAAAATGTGCACGTGAACTACGGGCCAGTCCGCGCCCTCACCGGCGCATCCTTCACCCTGGACACCGGGCGTATCTGCGGCCTGATCGGCATGAACGGCTCCGGCAAATCCACCCTCTTCAAAGCCATCATGGGGGTTGTGCCCGCGCACGCCGGCACCATCACCCTGGACGGGCAGGCCGTCGGCGGCAAGCGCGCCCACCGCCACCGTGCCGGAATCGTCAGCTACGTTCCGCAGAGCGAGGAGATTGACTGGACCTTCCCCATCTCCGTGCGCGAGGTCGTCAGCATGGGCCGTTACCGCAACCTCGGCATCACCCGTCGCCTGCGCGCCGCGGACCGTGCCGCCGTGGATGAGGCGCTCGCCCGCGTGGAACTGACCGACCTTGCCGACCGTCAGATTGGGGCGCTCTCGGGTGGTCAGCGTAAGCGCGCCTTCGTGGCACGCGCTATCGCCCAGGGCGCCCAGCTGCTGCTGCTGGATGAGCCTTTCGCCGGCGTGGACAAGCGCAGCGAGGCGATGCTCATTCAGGTCATCGAACAGCTGCGTGATGAGGGTGCGACCGTGCTGGTTTCCACGCACGACTTAGCGAGCCTGCGCCAGTTCGCCGACGAGGCGCTACTGCTACGCGGCGATATTCTGATGCACGATACCCCCGAGAAGGTGCTCGCCCCCGAGAACCTGGTGCGTGCCTTCGGCATGGAAGTGGACGCCGGCGCGTCGGTCGCTACCGCTGCCCCCGGTGCTGCTACCTCCGGCACTACTACGAACAGCTCTGCGGAAGGGAAGAACTAAGAATGAACATTCTGGATTTTCTGGTGGAACCGCTCACCCTGCCCTTCATGCTCCGAGCCGTGGTCGTCACCGTTATCGCCGCCGCCGTCTGCGCCCTGCTCTCCTGCTGGCTCGTGTTGCTCGGCTGGTCGCTCATAGGGGACGCCATCTCCCACGCGGTGCTGCCCGGCGTGGTGCTCGCCTACATTTTCGGCGCGCCCTTCGCCGTCGGCGCGGTGGTTGCCGCCCTCGTGGCGGTGGCGCTCATTGGCGGGGTGCAACACAGCGGCCGCGTGCGCGAGGACGCCGCCATCGGCATCGTGTTCACAACCCTCTTCGCGCTGGGCCTGGTGCTGATTTCGGTCACGCCGTCCAATACCGACCTGAACCACATCCTCTTCGGCAACGTGCTGGGCGTGTCCTGGGCAGACGTCACGCAGGTCGCCATCCTGGCGGTCCTCGTGGCGGCCATGCTGCTCATTAAGCGCCGCGACTTCGTGCTGTACGCCTTCGACCCGGGGTTTGCGCGCGCCGTTGGCCTGCGTCCGCGCCTGCTCGGCGCGCTACTGCTCGTGATGCTGGCGCTCACCTCCGTGGTGGCCCTGCAGATCGTGGGCGTGGTGCTGGTCGTGGCGATGCTGGTTATCCCCGGCTCCACGGCGCGCCTGCTCACCGACCGCTTCGTGCCCATGCTCGGCGTGAGCGTGGGGGTTTCGCTCGCGGGAACGCTGACCGGCCTGTACGCCAGCTACTACCTGGACGTCTCGCCGGGCGGTGCCGTGGTGGTCACGCAGGGGCTGCTCTTCGCGATTGCCTACGCGTTGGCCCCGCGCTACGGTCTGCTGGGCAGGATGCGCGCCCGCCGACTCAGCACTGCCGCAACGAAAACTGAGCCGGTAGCTTCCTAAGAAAGCTCACCCTGCGAAAGCCCACTGAGTACACTCACCACATACAGCAATAGGCGGAAAGTCCCACCGTGGGGCTTTCCGCCTATTGCTATCTTCTGAAGGTTAGGGGCGCGTACCCACCCGGATCTCCGGGCTAGAAGTCCGCCTCTACCGCCCTGTACCTAGCGCGCGGGGCGCGATACGAAGAGGGAGGCGGTCGCCTCCGCACCGAGCGGAATAATCGTGCTCCCGGAGACCACCGTGCCGCTCTCGTCCGTCTCGTGCAGGTTGCCGGAACCGGCACCCACCACGCTCACGTTCACCGCCTCGGAGAAGGGGGCGCCCTCCTCCACCTTGAGGCGCGCGCCGGGCACGAAGCCGTGGCCGTGCAGGTAGCGCAGCAAGCGCGGGTCCTCGTCATTGATGCGTTCGAGCATGACCGTCTCGCCCGGTTCGCACTGGCTCAGCGGCACGGTCTGCGGAAAACTAATATGCCCCGAAGAGTCCGGAATCGGGTCGCCGTGCGGATCGCGGGTCGGGTGCCCCAGCAGGGTGTCGATGCGGTCCACCATGAAGTCGGATACCGCGTGTTCGAGAACCTCCGCCTCGTCGTGCACGCGGTCCCAGGTGTAGCCGAGCGTCTCAACGAGGAAGGTTTCGATGAGGCGGTGGCGGCGAATCATGGCCAGGGCGTAGGCGCGCCCAATCTCGGTGAGCTCGATGGCACCGTAGGGCTGATGCTCAATCAGGTCGGCGGCGGCCAGGCGCTTGAGGCCGTCAGATACCGAAGAAATGCGCAGGCCCATGCGTTCTGCCAGGGCGGATGCGGTGGCAGGGGTTTTGGTCCATTCTTCGAGGCTCCAGATTTCCTTGAGGTAGTTCTGGGTGCTGACGGAAAGTTCTGAAAGAGGCATAAAGATAAGTTTACCTTTTCTCTGGTTTTGCCTGCCGGGGCGGTCCGCCGGGTCTGAAGAATAGCCCGAAAATACAAAATCCCGCCCGGCCGTGAACCATCATGGCGAGACGGGATGCGCGGGATGCGCCGGCACCGTGTGTTCGGGCGGGCCGGCATCCCGGGGCTTACCGAGGCTTAGGCGGCACGGCGGTGCGTGCGCTCGATGCGGGTCATCAGCTCGATGAGCGCGCCGCGGGCGGCCTGCTCTTCGTGCCAGAGGGAACGGACGAGGGTGCGGCTGACCGCCTGGGTGGTGATTCCCAGGGCGGTTGCGGCGGCCTTCTGCTGGCCGCGCACACCGGGTACGAGCAGGTTCACGACGCGCCACTCGGCGTCAGTGCGGTCGGCGCAGACGCGGTAGAGCAGGCGTGCGGAACCGGTGGCCAGCTCGGCGAGGTGGTGGTTGTCCGCGCTGATGCTGATGCAGCGGACGGGGGCGCCTCCCTGCGCCTCCTCGATGGCCAGGCGCGAGAATTCGAGGGCGTCACCGGTGCAGTCGGTGGTGCTGACGGCGCCGAGCGCCCCGGCGAAGCGGGGGATGTTGAGCTCGCCGATTCCGATGCCCACCCAGAAGCCGTTATCGCGGGCGGCCATCAGCGCCGCGTGCAGTGCATCGCTGGCCCGGTCGAAGGCGCCCTGAATCTCGTCAGGGTAGGTCTGGGCGAAGGCAACACGCGGGTTGAGCTTGGCGAGTTCGTCCGACAGTGCAGTGAGTGAGTGCTGTGCGGAACGTTGGATGAAAGTAAGAACGAACACCCTCTTATTATGCCGTAAAACCTTCAATGCCCAGCGTAAGGTTCGGCGTAATACCGGCAACACTCAAAATCCCTAAAATACGCATTGATAAGGGGAATTATTGAAACGTTACACCGCGTGCAAAAATTATTGAAAGGATGTAGAACACCCCCGAAAAGAAAATAATTTTCATGCAAGTGCACGTTGAATTATTCGCTTTCGGGGGCGTTGAGTGGAGTTGATAGACGGCGCTACCGCGGAACTACTGTGCGTTCGTTACCTGCGAGATATGCGGCAGCTGACGCAGCGGCTTCTGGAATACCATCACCACCAGCGACAGGAAAATGAACACCGCGTAGAACAGCGCCGTGTACGTAATACCCCAATCAACAATGAGGAAGCCTGCCAGCAGAACAGCCAGCGGGGTCAGCGCCATGTTCGGGATGCCCTGCACCGAGTGCACTCGACCGATCATGTGTTCCGGGGTGGATGCGTTAATGTACGCAATGATGCTCGAATTGAAGGAAGGGAGCACAATACCCGCCAGCACAATCAGCAGGCACACCGCCCACAGCATCGAATGAACCACCGGTAGCAACAGGTAGCACGCCGACATGATGGCCAGGGAGGTGATACCGAGCGGGCCAAGCGCAAACTTCTCGGTCAGCGGACCGACCATGAACGAACCGAGCAGCACGCCCACGCCGAAGGCGCTCGCAAAGATGCCGATGAAGAGCGGGTGTGCGCCCTCCAGGGTGTAGTAGTAGATGAAGGTGAGCGGAATACCGACCGTTCCAAAGTTCGCAAGCGTTGAAACGAACGCGATGGACACCAGCACCTTGTTCTTCAGGATGTACTCAAAACCGGCTTTTGAGTCCTGCCAGAAGCTGGTTTTCTCGCCTTCCTCCTCTTCCGCGGGCTGCCGACTAGCGCCGTAGCTCTTGGGTGCGACGATGAACGCCAGCAGGTTGACGACCGCATGAACTGCGGTCATGAGCACGGTCGAGAAGCCGATAATGATGCCGGCGACCGGGCCGCCCAGCAGGTTGGCGGTGGACTCGCGGGTCTCGCCCATACCGGAGGCGTATCCCAGGTGTTCCTTGGGGACTACGCGGGTGATGATGGACTGCTCGCTCGGGTAGTCGAAGGTGGAAATGATAGCGGCGAGAGAAATCGTGATCACCAAAACGTAAATGTTGGTGACGTTGAAAACGAGGTAGAGAAGAATCGCAACCCAGGACAGCGACTGGCCGATACAGGACAGCGCCAGGCACTTCGAGGGGCCGATTCTGTCAACCCATGTTCCGGATATCGCCCCGGCGCAGGTGGCGAGAACACCCGCGACGAAGAGGGTGATGCTCGCGGCCTCGGGGGAGCCGGTCAGCGCCAAAATAATGATGGGCGTGGTGATATAGCTCATCGAGTCTGAGAGCTGGTTGGCTCCAATGGCAAAGAGAGTATTTCGAAAATCTCTATTCTTGAGTAGCTCGGTGTTGACACTCATGGGGGACCTCCACGTTGGGGTTTATGGTGTCGCGCGGTGTGCAATCCGTCGTGCGTAGTTCATTGTGCGCAATTCGTAGCGCGCAATCGTATGAGTGAATACCCCGACAGCCGGCTGTGCCTGCCTGTATTCGCTTGTTTTCGCTTGTGCCCGCCGGTCATGACGGGCCCGCCGGTTATCACGGGGTGGTTGAGGATGCACGGGGCGGCTCATCGGGAGCCACCCCCGCACAAGAAGTGTGTCGCGCGATACTTTAGATTCTATAAGAGACGTTAATCATATACATGAACACTGGTTGAAAAACTTCCCTTATTTTGAGTATTGACATTAGAGTTAGTTTGACTATAATTCATTCTTGGTGCTTCCGCCCGGCTGAGCCCTGACTAAACCCGGCTGAACCCGAATCAGGGCACGCCAAAGACACCCGCAACCAGGCTCCGCCAATCCACACTGCCAGACTCTGTTACAGTCAGACCCTGTTACAGTCAGCCCCGCAACGCAGCGGGCGGGGGAGTGTAGAAGAGCGCAGAATAAGGGCTGCACTAGGTGCTACTCCACCAGGCCCGCGAAGCCCGACAGAGCCAGCACCTCCTCAACATCCTGCGGCACCGAGCGCGCCACCAGCGGCGAATGTACCAGCACCGCCCGCCACTGACCGCGCGACACCGCCACATTCAAACGATTCGGCGACAGCACAAACCCGGCACCGCGCCCAGAATCAACCCGCGACGACGCCAACGACACCAGTACCACCGCAGCCTCCTGACCCTGGAACTTATCCACCGTACCCACACGCACGCCAGCACCCGAAGAATCTGCCAGGCCAGCCGCAATCAGCGCCTCACGCACACAATCAACCTGCGCGTTATACGCCGCCACCACAATGCAATCCTCAGCCGCCAACGGGCGCGGCTCAGCACCAGCCGCCGGAACCCACTCACGGCCCAACAACTCGCGCACGCAATCCACCACCGCCTGCGCCTCCTGCACAGAACGCACCGAACAGCCCGCATGCTCCACCGGATACGACACCACACCCGGCGCAACACCCTGCAGAGTGCGACCAGCCTCCGCCGCCGCGCTCGCCAACGCGCCATCATACGACAGCCACGAAACCCGCTCGCACAACGCCGAATCCATACGCCACGACTCGCCCAAGAAATAGCCAAAACGAGGATCCAGCGCCGCCGCCCCGTCAGACAACCAGCCCAGCGCCGAAACATCCACCGGGTACGGGTGCACACCCGTCGACACCTGCGGCAACTGCTGCGGATCGCCCAACAGCAGCACCGAACGCGCCGCACGAGCCGCCGCCACCGTGTTCGTCAGCGAGAACTGGCCCGCCTCATCGACCACCAGCACGTCCAGCGACCCGGCGGGCACGCGACGCTCACTCACGTAATCCCACACCGTACCGCCAAATAGCAGGCCGCCTGCACCGGCAATCAGCTCCGTCAGCTCGGAGTCAGACACCTCGGCCCACGGGGCGTCCGGAGTCACCGACTTGCCGCGCAGACGCACCGCGCGGGAGGCATCAAAACCATCACGGGCGCAGCACGCCAACATGAGATTCTCAATCACCGCATGAGACTGAGCCACCACGCCCACCTTCGCGCCCTCCGCCACGAGGCGCGCAATCACGTGCGAGGCGAGGAAGGTCTTACCCGCACCGGGAGGGCCCTGAACCGCCACATAGGAATGGTCGAGGGCGCGAACCGCGGCGTGCACGGCATCCACCGTGGGCAGGGCAGAGCCCGGAAAATCAACCTCACGAGGTAGATTTTCTGCATTTTTGGTGTTCGAGGCGCTCTTCTTGAGCCGCGGCGCGCGGCGGAACAGCAAATCCGCGGAGGCGCTCTCCACCCCCGTCAGCGAAGCCGCCGCATCGAGCACGCTCGGCAGGGCGCGGGACGAGGAGGGAGCCACGGACGGTTCAGAATCTTCGCCGGGCGCGGGGTCATTAAGCACGGGGTCGCTCGGCATGAGCGCGCCATCGAAAAGTAGCCCGTGCACATCGGCCTGCAGGGCCGCCTCAATCGTCGCCGTAGACACCGGATCGCCAGGACCAATACCCGAAGGCAGGGCACCGTGCGGCTCATCCTTCACGCGGATGCGCTCCTGCAGAAGCACCTCCAGGAACTCGCCAGCCGACTCTGCGCCAGTCGACTCTGCGACAGCCTCTTCGGGGCCCGCAGAACCCTCAGATCCGGCACGGAAACCGCCCTGCGCCACCGCCAGCACACGCATGCCAAAGAAACCCGTCGCCGCCAACTCGACGGGCACACGCTCACCCGGATTCGACGCACGGAAATAATTCACCTGCGACTCCATACGGTCCAGCGCAATCTGCGGGCTCAACCCCGCCTCATACGCACAAAAAACCGCACGGTCAGAGGGCGCAATCACCAGGCTCGGGTCAGCCTCAATTCGCGCACGCAACAGGCGCACCTGCGCGCCGCGCACACGATACCAGCCGGGGGCGTCTTCAACCTCGGTGGGCTCCTTCATGGCGGCGGCAAGCGCCTCCAGGTCTGCGGGGGTGTTCAGAAGAGCATGCGCATGCTCCACCGAAAGCACCTGCACCCGATCAAGGTACGCGTAATCGCGGCTCGCCACCCACGCCGTCGGGCCGTCCTCCAGACGGCGAATGTGCTCACGCCAGAACGGGGCACGCTCGCGGCGGTGATAATTCGTCATGGACAGCAGCATCGCCGCCTCAAGCTCACCGGTACCCCAGCCGTGCTCTGCCGCGTGCTCCTCCAGGGAGGCGAGCTGCGCATCCAGCAGGCACTGCAGGCGGTACTGTTCGCTGTCGTTCTCCACCGCGGCGGGTACCCGGTACATGACCGGGTGATCCGCAGTCTCGGGGTCTTCGGCAGTGTCTTCAACGGCGTCTTCGGTGACGAGCTCCAGGGCGTCGGTCGCGAGGGCAAGAGACGCCGCCGAGTTCAGGCACGCCGGGCACTCGTCGCAGGTCAGAAAATGCGGGATGCGCTCGGCAAGTTCCGCCGGTTCTACACCCTCGTTCAGCGCCTCGGTGAGCAGCAGGAGCCGCTGCTCCTGCAGGCGAATCAGCGGCAGAATACGCACCGAATCAACCCGGTGAGGTTGAGGAACGGGGGAGTGGTGCTCCGGGGTCGCCGATTCGGACTCTGCACCGTACTCCTCAGCGCCGTATCCCTCAGTGCCGTGCTCCAGATGGAGGTCGAGGCGCACCGCGTTCTCGGCGCTCTTGGCGACCCCGGCGGTCAGCAGGTGTGCCGCCAGGGCACCGCGTAGCAGCGCCCGATGCGCCGCCTCGCCCAGGCGCGGGGTGCAGATAATTCGTGCGGTATTGCCCTCGGCGGTGCTGTCCGCGGGTGCGCCGTTCGTGACTGCGTACTCCAGGCGGTCGAGCTCCACCGTGTAGGTCAGCCCCGCCGCGGAGGTCGCCACCAGGGGCACCGGGCGCGCCTTACCGCCCGCATGCTCACCGGTGACCACCCCACCCTCGGTCAGTACTCGCAGGCACTCGCGGTATGCCTCACGGGCGCGCTCGGACTTTTCGGGGGCCGGGCGCGCAGACTGCTTCTGTGCACGCTCCCGAAGCTCGGTGTAGAGCCGCAGCTCGCAGGCTGAGGTTGCGGTCAGATCAGCGAGGGTGAAGGTAAGGTCCATGGTGACTTTTCTGCTGGAGAAGAGAGAAACGGGGCGGGCGTGAAACCCTGCAGGGTGAGCGGGCGCGAGCCCCGGTTGAGGAGTCTATCGGCACCCCGTACCCCCTCACTCCGAGAGGTTGATTTTCGGGTTTCACGTGAAACACTACAAAAAATCAACCTACACGGGATGATTTAGGGGGCTTTCGGGGTCGTTTAGACGCACCCGCTAGGAGGCAGCACCCGTCGCGGGCGCCTCAGAAACCGGGGCACTCGCCCCTTCAGAGGTGGGTGCCGAAGCTGCCGCAGGCGCGGGGGTTGAAGCCGCCGCAGAGGCACCCGCAGAAGCATCGGCAGACGCACTCGGCGCGCTCGAACGGTCCGCAATCGCGGCGGCCGCAGCGTCCACGCGTTCCTTCGCCGCGGGCAGGGCCTCCGCCCCGCCCAGGTCGTTCAGAATAATCGCAAAGATCAGGCGCGTGCCGTCCGAGAGGGTCGCCACACCGCACAGCGAGGACACCGTATAGAGGGTGCCCGTCTTGGCGCGCACAAAGCCGCGCGCGTGCACCGAATTCGCCGCCGTAAAACGATCGGCCAGGGTTCCGCTGTCGCCCGCGAGCGGGAAGGCCTGCATGAGCTGCTCGGCGCGCTCATCGGCGTTGAGCAGGGCCACGGTCTGCACCAGGGTTCGGGCGGTCACGCGGTCCGTCAGGGACATGCCACACACGTCGGCCTGCACCAGGTTTTCCACGGTCACGCCGGCATCCACGAGCGTCTGGCGCACCGTCTGCTGGGCGGCCTCGGCGCTACCCTCCTTGCCCGCGGCAATGGCGGCGCAACGGCCGAGCACCTCAGCGAGGGCGTTATCGGATTCGAGCATCATGTGCTGCGCCTGCTCGAACAGGGTGGCCGACTCCACCGATCCCACCTCGGTCGCCCCGGTGGGCGCGGTCGCGCGCTCGGCCAGGGTGAAGCTCAGGCCCGACTCCTTGCCGGCGGCGTTGAGCGCATCCACGAACGCCTGCTGGGCGGCCACGGCGGCGTCCTCCGGGCGTACCGGGTTGCTTGCGGTCGACTTGCCCGGCACCGTGTGCGATTCGAGCGCAATCGGGTGGATGGGGGTAATCTGCCCGCTGGACACGTCGCCCTCCTCCCAGCCGGGGTTGACGCTCGGGCCGGTGAAGAGCGCGGTGTCCAGGTAGACGGGCATGGCGCTGGTCGGCTTATCGCCCGCGGCAACGGCCTTGACCGTCTGCTCGGCAAGGGTGGCCAGGCCGGCCCGCCCCACGACCTGCTTCGGGTCGGAGACTCCCGCACCCAGCAGGGAGTCGCCTCCGGCCACGAGGTACAGCGCATCGCCCTGGCGCACCGCGCGGGTGGTCAGGTGGGCCTGCAGGTTGGCGTGACGGCTCAGGGCGAAGAAGGTCAGAATCTTGAATGTGGAGGCGGGCACGCGCGCGGTGTCGGCGTTGGCGGCGTAGAGGTCGCCCGGCGCGGTGGTCGCGCCCGTACCGGTGAGGCCGCCGTCCAGGCCGGTCACGAGGATGCTGTACTGCGGGTAGGTGCCGTCGGCAAATAGCTTGTCGAGGCTGGCGCGCAGGCGCTCGGCATCCTCCGCGTTCAGTGCGGGTGCGAGGCTCGGGGTGGCGCTTGCGGAGGCGGTAGCCGGCTCGCTGGCGGTGCCGGATGCGCTTCCCGAGGGGCTTGCGGATTCTTCGGGGCGCTTCTGCTCCACGGCCGCCGACCCGCAGGCGGTCAGCAGGAACATGCCGCCGAGAGTGAGGGCGGCGCGGCGGGTGAGGGTTCGGCCGGCGTGAGGGCGGCCGGGGGTCTGTGCGTGAGGATTGAAGGAGGGCATCCTTCGAGCATAGCGGCAGGGCGCGCCGGGTATCGAATTGGGGCGTTACCCACGCCGCCCCGTTTTGCCCCCGTAATACGCGGTTTCGGCACGTGCGAACGGGTTACAATGGGTGAGTTCAACACCTAACTTTCGCACCCGTGCGCCGATGTCGCCGCGAAAGTGACCTTAACTCACGAGAAAGAAGGTTCCGATGGAACTCGACGTCACTATTGAAATCCCCCGCGGCTCCCGCGTGAAGTACGAAGTGGACCACGAGACCGGCCGCCTGCGCCTGGACCGCGTGCTGTTCACCTCCATGCAGTACCCCACCGCTTACGGTTACTTCGAGAACACCCTGGGTGAGGACGGCGACCCGCTGGACGCCATGCTGATTCTGGATGTTGACGTGGTTCCCGGCGTGCTGGTTGAGGCTCGCCCCGTTGCAGTGTTCAACATGACCGACGAGGCCGGCGGCGACGCTAAGGTTCTGTGCGTTCCCACCGACAAGCGCTACGACCACATCAAGTCCCTGGCTGATGTTCCCGAGCAGCTGAAGGCTGAGATCCAGCACTTCTTCGAGCGTTACAAGGACCTGGAGCCCGGCAAGTGGGTTAAGGGCGAGGGCTGGGAAGACCTGGCTGCTGCTGAGAAGATGGTCCAGGAGGCTATCGACCGTTTCGCAGCTGAGGGTCACTAAGCTGCCGCACCGTTAGGTGCACCCGGTTTTGTAGGGGGCGTGTTCCCTGCGTCTGGTTCGTGCGATTTTTCGTGCGTGCTGGAGGCGGTGGGCACGCCCCCTTTTGCTACATCTTTCGCCTTTGTTGTGTCTTTCGCCGCATCTGCCTGCGCGCCGGGCGTAGTTGATCGCGCGAGGTGCAGATTCCGGGTATCTTCAAAGGGATTCACTCTTCTTCTACTCTCACACCTTTCACCGAGGATAGAAAATGAAGAAGAACCTTTCGACCCGCGGCGCGGCGGCACTGTTGGCGCTGGCTATGGGGTATATGGGTCAGGGCGTAGCCCAGGCGGCATACATTCAGCCGAAATCTGCACAGCCTATTGAAGAGCTGGAATTCGATGTTAATTGTTTTGACATGCACTTCTTTTACGGCACGAACGGTATGACCAGTTTGTACTGGGCGGAGTGTACCGGCCTAATTACGAAGAAGCAGGTTGTTGGCCTGGGCACAACCCGTGAAGATAAGTTGCCGAACGGGGTCATGACCATTTCGCGTGGTCGCTTGCTGGAGTACCTATACCGTCTGGCTGGTTCACCCGAGGTGAAGAACCTGCCGGAGAAGTCTCCGTACACCGACCTGACTCCGGGCGATGCACGCTATAAGGTTGCTATTTGGGCGACCCGTGTGGGTTTGAGCGCTGGTTGGTCTGACGGCTCCTTCCACTACGACACTCCGGCGAGCCGTGGCGCCTACTTTACCTTCCTCTATCGTGCCGCGGGTAGCCCTAACGTGACTCTGGAATCCCTGGATGCGGCGAATGCTGTGCGTGCGGAGAAGGGCGTTGCCCCCATTAAGGAAGGTAGTGAGTTGCATCGAGCAATGAGCTGGGTGTACCAGCATGCGTTGGCGAAGGGGGAAGATATCCGGGCGTATAACACTAACTTCTTCACTAACGGGTACACGCCGTGGGATTTCAATGAAACACCGGATTTCTATTACGCTTCGTACCCCACTATTTTCACCCCTCTCATGGTTCTTGATTACCACGAGGAGTTGGCGCCCATTGTGGCTCGTCTGCAGTCGCGGTCCTAGCGGCAGGTGAGCGGGAGGGCTTGCTGGGGGCGTGTTCCCCGCGTCCGGTTCGTGCGAGTAATTCGTGCGTGCTGGAGGCGGCGGGCACGCCCCCTTTTTTGTGTTCCTTGGCTGTGTTTGGGGGCACCGGAAGGACATGTGTAACCGAACTATTCTTCGGAAAACAGCCTCAGAGCACCCCTGGGAGTGCTAATATGGGCATATTACGAAGAATACTTCGTATAATCTGAGGTTCTGTAGCGGTGAGGAGGAAGCCCCTATGACATTCGACGCAACGGGATTCGCGCAAGAATTTGGTGCGCAGGTTCGCGCCGTCCGCAAGTACGAAAAAATCACCCAAATGGAGTTGGCGTGGATGGTCGGGCTCAGCGATAAAACAATCCGCGATATTGAGCGTGGGCTACCCGGCCCGTCAATTGGTGCGGTCCTCAAAGTCGCCCAAGAGCTCGGCATCGAGCTGGCCATCACCAACCCCCTCACCTAACCCCTCCCGCACACCTATATAAAGGAACCACCATGCAGAATGGACGCGTAGGACGCCTGCATCCGGCCGTCGGCACCGCCCGCCGACACCTCGCCGCCGCCCTCGAAAAGCTCCTCGGCGCCGGAAGCATCAAAGCTACCGGACGCTCCCGCACCGCCTCCACCGCGGACGCCGCCGACCTGCCCCTGCTCCTGGTCGCCTGCAGCGGCGGCCCCGACTCCCTCGCGCTGGCAGCCATTGCCGCACACTTCGCTCGCCGCGGCGATGTATGCGTAGGCGCCATCATCGTCGACCACGGCCTGCAAGAAGACTCCGCCGCGGTTGCCGCGCAGACCGCGCAGACCCTCACTGACCTGGGGCTTCACCCCGTCATCATCGAAAAAGTGCAGGTTCCCGTCGGCAACATGGGCCCCGAAATGGCGGCGCGCACCGCCCGCTACGCCGCCTTCACGAAAGCCGTTGAAGCCACCGGCGCCCGCGCCGTACTACTCGGCCACACCCTCGACGACCAGGCAGAAACCGTGCTGCTCGGCCTGAGCCGCGGCTCCGGCACACGCTCACTTGCCGGTATGCCGCCTGTGCGCGTCGAAGAGGGTGTCACCTACCTGCGGCCCTTCCTCGGCCTGCGCCGCGCCGACATGCTCGATATCTGCGAGGCCGAAACCCTCACCCCCTGGATCGACCCGACCAACGCCGACCAGTCCCTCATGCGCGCCCGCATCCGCCACAGCGTGCTGCCCTACTTGGAGGAGCACCTCGGTGGGGACGTGGCCCGCTCCCTGGCCCGTACCGCCGCGGTGGCCGGCCCCGACGCCGAATACCTCGACGAGCAGGCTCGCGAAGCTTTCGAACGGGTGCTGCTGTCAGCCGGAACCGCCGTGCGCGGCATCGAGCGCGAGGATGCCGTACTGCTAGACCGTGCGCAGGTGGCGGCGCTGCACCCGGCGCTGCGCCTGCGCGTGCTAGCCGCCGCCTGCAAGGCCGCCGGGGGAGAGAACCCCGGCTTCGAGCGACTGCAGGCGCTGGACTCCTTCACCGCCGAATATGCGGTAGCTGGGCCCGTTCAGATGCCCGGCCACGTGAGCGCCTATCGCCGTCGCAAGGTTGCGCACCCGGTGACCGGTGAACGCGTGGATGCGCTGGTCCTCGTGCCCACCCGCGGGTAGCCACCGCTCCGCTACCGGGGCTTCGGGGCCGGTCGCCGCAAACCTGCCGCCCGGCCCGCATATAGTGCCCCCACGTGCGGATTCGGCTATTGCACACGCCTCGAATCGGGCTCCCCGCGGGTGCGCGAGGGGCTGGTGAGGTGCGCCGAAGCACGTTTTTAAGTCATACTTAAAGCGAACACCATCCACATTGTCCGGTGCGGGGTGCCCGCCAGCGAGCGGTCTGCGCCCTCCCGGAGGCGCAGTAGCGTCCAAATATACGAAGGAATTATTGTGCAGGCTATCGACGTGAAGGACGATATCAAGAACGTACTCTTCACCAAGGAAGAGATCAATGCGAAGGTCGCCGAGCTGGCGGCTCGCATCGACGAAGACTACGCCGGCAAGGACGTGCTGCTCGTGGGCGTGCTGAAGGGCGCCATCATGGTGATGGCTGACCTCTCCCGCGCGCTGAAGGGTCACTACACCATGGACTGGATGGCTGTCTCCTCCTACGGTTCCGGCACCAAGTCCTCCGGCGTGGTTCGCATCCTGAAGGACCTGGACACCGACCTGGTCGGCCGCGACGTGCTGATCGTTGAGGACATCATCGACTCCGGCCTGACCCTGGCCTGGCTGCAGCAGAACCTGATTTCTCGCGGCGCCGCAACCGTTGAGATTTGCGCCCTGCTGCGCAAGCCCAAGGTCGTCAAGGCCGACGTCAACGTCAAGTACGTTGGCTGGGACATCGAGCCCGAGTTCGTGGTCGGTTACGGTTTGGACTTCGCTGAGAAGTACCGCAACCTGGACTGCATCGCAACCCTGCACCCGCACGTGTACTCCTAAACTTCATCGTCGGCACCCGAAACGCCGATACACGCCCCGCCTCCCGCCGTTTGTGCGGGGGCGGGGCGTTCCCGTACCCGCACGCGGGATGGCTGAGGGAGGGTTCCATCCTTTAGCCCGCAGGTGAAATAGAGAAGAAGGGTGCCTGGCTCCCGGCCGCGGTAGGGTACATTTAAGGTTGCATCGTTGGGTGTTCCGGCACGAAAATGCCGCAGCCCCGACGGGTTACAGCCGCAACGTAAGGACAAAGCATTGGCGCAAACCCCCAATACTCCGCAGAAGGGCACGGATAGCTTTCTGAAGAAGCTCATCAACGGCCCCTGGTTCTGGCCGGGCGCAATCGCCGTGGTCATGCTGGCGTTCTTCATGAGCTCCCTCTTCACCCAGACCTCGCGTCAGGTGGACACGAACGTGGGTATTCAGCTGCTCAACGACCACCAGGTCAAGAGCGCGAAGATCTACGACGGTGATCAGCGCGTGGAGCTGCAGCTCAAGGAGGACTACAAGAAGGGCAACGACAACTACGGTAAGTCGGTGAACTTCTACTACGTGCAGCCCCGCTCCGAGGACGTGGTCAAGGCCATGAACTCCGCCGAGCTGGAAAGCTACACGGACCAGCCGGTTGAGCATAGCTTCCTGAGCTCCCTGATTTCGCTCCTGCTGCCGATTCTGCTCTTTGGTGTGCTGTTCTGGTTCCTGATGGGACGCGTCGGAGGCGGCTCCTCCGTGATGAGCTTCTCCAAGTCCCGCGCGAAGAAGTTCACCAAGGACAAGCCGGATGTGCGCTTCAGCGATGTTGCCGGCGTGGACGAGGCGCTCGCCGAGCTGGAAGAGGTTCGCGAGTTCCTGGCTGAACCCGAGAAGTTCACCCGCCTGGGTGCAAAGATTCCCAAGGGCGTGCTGCTGTACGGCCCTCCCGGCACCGGTAAGACCCTGCTCGCCAAGGCTGTGGCGGGCGAGGCCGGCGTGCCCTTCTACTCGATTTCCGGCTCCGACTTCGTTGAAATGTTCGTGGGCGTGGGTGCCTCCCGCGTGCGCGACCTGTTCAAGGAAGCGAAGAGCGACCCCGCCGCCATCGTCTTCGTCGACGAGATTGACGCCGTTGGCCGCCGCCGCGGCGTCGGCATGGGTGGCGGTAACGACGAGCGCGAGCAGACCCTGAACCAGCTGCTGGTTGAGATGGACGGCTTCGACGGCAACTCGAACGTCATCGTCATTGCGGCAACGAACCGCCCCGACGTGCTCGACCCGGCGCTGCTGCGTCCCGGTCGTTTCGACCGCCAGATTGGTGTGGACGCCCCCGACATGAAGGGCCGCGAACAGATTCTGCGCGTGCACGCCGCCGGCAAGCCCATTGCCAACACCGTGGACCTGGCGCAGGTTGCGAAGCGCACCCCCGGCTTCACCGGTGCTGACCTGGCGAACGTCATGAACGAGGCGGCCCTGCTGACCGCCCGCGATAACGGCAACGTGATTGACGACCGCGCCATCGACGAGGCCATCGACCGTGTGATGGCCGGCCCGCAGCGTTCCTCGCGCATCATGAACGAGCACGATCGCAAGGTCACCGCCTACCACGAGGGCGGCCACGCCCTGGTCGCTGCGGCACTGCGCAACTCCGCCCCCGTCACCAAGATTACGATTCTTCCGCGCGGCCGCGCCCTGGGTTACACCATGGTCATGCCGCAGGACGACAAGTACTCCACGACCCGCCACGAGCTGCTGGACCAGATGGCCTACGCGATGGGTGGCCGTGCGGCGGAGGAGATCGTCTTCCACGACCCCTCGACCGGCGCGTCCAACGATATTCAGAAGGCAACCGACACCGCCCGCAAGATGGTCACCGATTACGGCATGAGCTCCGTGATTGGTTCCGTTAAACTTGGCGGCGAGGACACCGAGCCGTTCCTCGGTGGCGGTGGCGCTTCGGCCCGCAACTACTCGGATGAGACTGCGGCCAAGGTGGACGCTGAGATTCGTGCCCTGCTGGAGCAGGCGCACGATGAGGCGTTCGCGATTCTGCTGGAGAACCGCGACGTGCTGGACCGCCTGGCCTTCGCCCTGCTCGAGAAGGAAACCCTGCTCGAGCACGAGATTGCCGAGATCTTCAAGGACGTTCGCAAGCGCCCCGAGCGCGAGTACTGGTACTCCAAGCCGACCCGCGAGCGCACCGACATTCCGCCGGTGAAGGCTCCGAGCGAGCTGGCTCAGGAGGCGCAGAAGGCCGAAGCCCCTGCTGCTCCTGCAACCTCGGCTGCCCCCGCGGCATCTGCCCCGCAGGCACCGACTCAGCCCGTTCAGCAGGCACCCCAGGCCCCGGTAGCACCGGAGGCCGATCCGGATGCCGACCCGACGGTCGCCATGCCGCCGCAGCAGTACCCGAACTACCCCGTGCCTCCGACGACCCAGAACCGCCCGGCCGCACCCGGTGAGAACAATCAGAATGGAGCAGAGAATGAGCGAGGTTAAGAACGCCGTCGACCAGCCGCGTATTGAGGCGGCTGTGCGCGAGATTCTGCTCGCGATCGGTGAGGACCCGGATCGCGACGGTCTGCAGCAGACCCCGGCACGCGTGGCGCGTGCCTACGCGGAGTTCTTCTCGGGCCTGCACCAGGACGCCGGCGAGATTCTGGGTACGACCTTCGATATCGCCCACTCCGAGATGGTGCTCGTGAAGGACATCCCGTTCTACTCGACCTGTGAGCACCACCTGGTGCCCTTCCACGGCGTGGCGCACGTGGGTTACATCCCGGGCCCGGACGGCAAGGTCACCGGCCTGAGCAAGCTCGCCCGCGTGGTGGAGATGTACGCCCGCCGCCCGCAGGTGCAGGAGCGTCTGACCACCCAGGTGGTGGAGGCTCTGGAGGAGCACCTGAACCCGCGCGGCGCCATAGTGGTGATTGAGGCCGAGCACATGTGCATGTCGATGCGCGGCGTGCGCAAGCCGGGCGCGAAGACCGTGACCAGCGCGGTACGCGGCGCGCTCATGAACACCGCAACCCGTGCGGAGGCGATGAGCCTGATCTTCTCGCAGCGCTAAGCGCATGGCATGAACATATAGCTGTACGATAGGGGGCAGGATTCTAAGGAATCCTGCCCCCTGCGTTGCGCGGTCGCATGTGTTGGGCTGTATGACGAGAGCCCTTGCGTAAAGAGCGTCATCAGCTGTAGAGTAGTACCACTAGTACCGGCACCACTCCTTCGGGAGTACAGGACCGGTCTTCTTTTTATCAATGCTACGTACAGCGCTCTTCACGTACCGTTGTTAATGAATACATGACTGTTCCTCTCCTCCTCAGGAGCGAAAGTAACCGCGGCCGGTTCCACCCATCAGGGGTCTGGAGCCGGTCATCGTTTTTAAGCGATGACCTTAGCAAGGCAGAGATGGCTTACATACCGTGTAGTTATACCCTTAATATCCTTATATTGATATTATTAAAGAGTTCCAATGATGAAACGATATCAAGTGGTGTATAGTGTATGTCTCCAATCGTAAAACCATTTAAAACATATGAACAGCAGGTTGGAATCTTGCGGCAGCGAGGCATGCTCGTAGGTTCTCAAGAACATGCCGTTCACGTCCTTGAGCGTGTTAGTTACTATCGGCTGAGTGGTTACTACTATTCGTTCCGGCGGCCTGCGGGAAGCGGGCAGCGCTCGGATACTTTCGTGCCCGGAACCGTCTTTGAAGATATCGTGGCCCTGTATGAATATGACCGTAATCTTCGGTCTATTGCGTTTTCGTATTTCTCGCAGTTTGAGGTGTATTTGCGGTCCCGCCTAGGGAATTTACTGGGGGCAGTGGATCCACTCATATACGAGGATGAAACTCAGTGCGACCTTCAAGGTAGTAAAAGGCGCACTGCTTGGAACAGATTTACGAGAAAAAGTGAACAGCTTATTCGTACTTCTGAAGAGGAATTCGTGAAGCATCACCGTGAACAATACGGCGGGAAGTTGCCCGTGTGGGTTGTGGTGGAAGTTCTAGATTTGGGGGCTCTACAGAATCTGTATTTGGTCTCTCCGGCAAATATCCGGCGAGATATCGCGAAAGCCTTGGGCTGTACTGACCCCCAATTGGAAACCTGGATTAACTCGCTGCGGGTAATGCGCAATATTTGTGCGCATCAAAGTAGGTTCTACAATAAGCTGCACCCAGAGCCTCGCTTACCGCGCGTGTTGAGAGGTGGAAGAGTTGAGAGCCCTGAAATCCGTGAGGTTGTTGACCTATTTGGTGTGCCGCAGGCTGAAGAGAACCATAAGATGTGTAAGACTTTCGGAATGCTCACTCTCCTCAAATATCTGATGGACAAGGGCGGAATTGGGGATACGGAATCTCTGACGCAGATTCTGAAGGAACGTCCTGATATTTCCGTTCCTGGGGTTGATGTATCGCGGGCTATGGGCATACCGCAAGGTTGGGAAGAAACCCGTTTGTGGAGCTAAAATCTTCACTGCTTATAGACACGCTGAAAGGGGCGGAGGTTTTCACCTCCGCCCCTTTTGTCGTACGGTTGTGGCCCCCTCTAGAGCCAACCGGTGCTTAGTGCCGTTCCGGGCCTTTAGAAGGCTCGAAGAGCCTTAGCCCTCGTTCTTGTTGTCCCAGCCCAGTGCGAGGGTCACGATTAGGCCCAGGGCGATGAAGCCGCAGCCGGTTGCAGAACCGAAAGCAATCCAACGGACCGCGGGAGCGTTCTCGGCCAGAACAATAACGAACAGCGAAGCAATCGCAATCAGGGACAAAATCCACGCGCCGGTCTTCAAATTCACGATGAGTCACTTCCTAGAGTATGTATGTGTATGAGGTGCCCAACCCACACCGCTGTGACGCAGGCAGAGCATACTCTCCCAGGATACCCCTAAATCAGCATGTCATATGCAAATATGGGGCGCTGTGTCATTCGGCAGATTCGGTAGGATTAAAACCATGACCGAAGACACCGCCCCCCACCCCGCTGCCGCACCCCTGCCCTGCGACGCGCTCGCCGCCGAGCGCACCCTCGTCATGGGCATCCTGAACGTCACCCCCGACTCCTTCAGCGACGGCGGCCAGCACTACGCCGCCACCGACGCCATCGCCCATGCCGCCCGCATGATTGCCGAGGGCGCCTCCATCATCGACATTGGCGGTGAGTCCACCCGCCCCGGTGCCGTGCGCATCAGCGTGGAGGAGGAACAGCGCCGCATCCTGCCCGTCATCGAGGCGGTCGCGCAGATGGGCACCACCATCAGCGTGGACACCATGAATCCGCAGACCGCCCGCGCCGCCATCGCCGCCGGTGCCCACATCATCAACGATGTGTCCGGCCTGAACGTAAGCGACGAAATGATTGAAACCGCCGCCGAGCTGCAGGTGCCGTACATCCTCATGCACGCCCGCGGCACCTCCCAGACCATGAACGGCCTGGCGGAGTACCCGCGCGGCGTGGTCACCGAGGTTGTGGAGGAGCTGACCGGACTGCGCGAGCGCCTGCTGGCCGCCGGCGTGCTGCCGCAGAACCTGATTCTTGACCCGGGCCTGGGCTTCGCGAAGGGCGGCGTGCAGGACTGGGAGCTACTCGCCGCCGTTGACGAGCTACAGGGCCTGGGCCACCGCCTGCTCATTGCCGGTTCCCGCAAGCGTTTTATCGCCAACGCCCTGACGGCGGCGGATGCGGCCCTGGCCGAGCGCCTGAAGGCGACCGGCTTCACCGCAACCGAGGCGGGCCAGGCTGAACGCGAGCTGTGGCACTCGCTGTCGGAGCCGCGCCCGGCCGAGCATCGCGCGGCAGCTTCGGCGGCGGTGACCGCCCTGGTGGCCGCCCGCGGCGTGTGGGCGGTGCGCGTGCACGACGTGCCTGCTAGCGTGGACGCGGTGACTATTGCCTCCGCGCTACGCGCCGTCATGTAGGTACCGCCCCCCCTATGCGCCTCACGGGGCTCGGCTCACGCGCCGGGTACCCGCTACAACCAACCACTGAGGAGACTCCATGCCGAATTCGGCCTACGCTCACCACGACCGCATCACGCTTAGTGGCATCACCGCCGTGGGTTTCCACGGCGTTCTCGACTTTGAGAAGCGTGACGGTCAGCCCTTCACCGTCGACGCGACGCTCTACACCGACTTCGCGGACGCCGCCGCGGGGGATGACCTGGAAAAGACCACGAACTACGCGCAGGTGGCCGAGCTGATTCACCAAAAAATCGTCTTCGGCTCGCTTGATCTGATCGAGACGCTTGCCGTGCGGATTGCCGAGGGGATTCTCTCCGAGTTCGCGCGCATCGACGCGGTGGAGGTGAAGGTCTCCAAGCCGCAGGCCCCCATCACCGTTCCCTTCGAGAACGTGGCGGTGAGCGTGTTCCGCGAGCGTATTCCCGAGTCCCTGCAGGCCGCCATGCCCGGTACCGAGGGGAGGTGCTAACGATGCCGCTCAGGCCGCTTTCCGCCCATCGCGCCGTGCTGGCGCTGGGCTCAAATCTGGGTGAGAGCGAGAGTACCATTGAGCGTGCCGTCGTCGACCTTCGGGAGGCGGGCGTGCGCATCCTGCGGGTCTCGCCGCTGTACCGTACCGCTCCGGTGGGTGGGCCGGAGGGTCAGCCGGACTACGTGAACGCCGTGATTGAGGTATCGACCGAGCTGAGCCCCTACGAGCTGCTGAAGCTGTGCAACGCGGTGGAGGCGGCGCATCACCGCGAGCGCCTGGTGCGTTGGGGCCCGCGCACCCTCGATATTGACGTGATTGACTACGAGGGTACCGTCTCTGATGACCCGGTGCTGACTCTGCCGCACCCGCGCGCGCACGAGCGTGCCTTTGTGCTGACGCCGTGGGCGCGTATGGATCCGGAGGCGCGCCTGCTGGTGGCGCGCAGCGATGGGGGCGCCGTAACCTACGTGCCGGTGAGCGTTGCGGAGCTTTCCCGCGACCTCAACCTGACCCACGAGGACGCCGGCGAGGACGCAATTCGTTATATGCGTGAAATGAACCTGTCCGTTAGCCCCTAAGTGTGGCACTCTGGAAGGTAGAGGAATCGACCGAAAGGAAACACCATGAAACCCCTCCGGTATTCGGCGGTGCTCTGGACGGCGATAGGCGCCGCGGCGCTGACCGTGCTGGTGAACGCGGTGCTGGTGAACGCCGGTCATAGCGAGCTGCATTTCTCGTGGATGCTCGGGCTGGTGTGCCTGCTCGTGGCCGCCGGCGCGGTGTGGCTGGGGGTGCAGGTGGCGCGGTATCGCCGTATTCGGACGCGCGAGAAGGCACCGCACATGGGCCCGATTCTGGCTGCGCGTGCCCTGGCCTATGCGCAGGGTTCGATTCTGACGGGTTCCCTGCTGACGGGTGTGTGTGCCGCAATCTTTGGTTTTCACCTGACGGTGGCGCCTGCCCGCGGTCTGTCTGCGCTTTTCTGGCAGGTCGTGGTGAACCTGGTCTGTAGCGTTGCGCTGCTGGCGGCCGGCCTGTGGGCGCAACATTGTTGTCGTATTCCGCCGGGGGAGGACGAGGACGATTCTCCCTCCGGTTCCGTGAAGTCGCGAGAGGGAGGAACCTATGCCGGCTCCTAAATCGAACAATTATTCTCAGAATCCCATGCCGCAGGGTGGCGGCCCGGGACAGAACCCCGCGCCGAGCGCGCCGACTGCACGACCCGCCGGGGTCCCCCTGGGCTTGCCCGGCGTGGGCGGGCCTGCACCCCGGCAGGCCGCACCCGACCCGCAGTGGCAGCCCGCGGCCCCCGGCTACCTGAAGGTTCGCTTCATCCACACCGTGGCCGCGTTCGTGCCGGTGCTGCTGGTGGGGCTGGGCCTGGATGCACTCGCGGTTCTGACCGACGGACCCCTGTGGATGCGCATCCTGGGCGTGCTGGTGGCTCTCGTTGCGGTGTTCTGGGGCGGCTGGTGGCTGCTCACCACCCCGCGCCGCACCCGCGCCCTGGCCTACGCGCTGGAGAGCAACCACCTCATGACCCGCCGCGGCCTGGTTTTCCGCAGCATCACTTCGATTCCGTACGGGCGCATCCAGTACGTTGACGTCGATTCGGGACCGCTCGAGCGTCTCAGCGGGGTGTCGCGTCTGACGGTGCGCACCGCCGGTGAGGCCGCCGGCACGGTTGTGGTGTACGGCGTCCCGAACGACATCGTGGATGCGGTCCGTGCCGAGCTGGTGCACCGCGCCGATGAGCGAATGGCGGCCCTGTAATGAGCGCGCCCGTTCCGAACAATAACGTCCCGAGCGGTGGCGCGCCGGGCGGCCAGGGCGTGGGCGGCCCCGGCGGTCCGCAGGAACAGACGTGGTGGCGCGCCGATATCCGCACGTTCATCATGAACCTGTGGTTCATTATTCTGCTGGCCTTCGGCTTCTTTCAGAGCATCATTCTGAATATTCTGACCACCCCGCCGAACGAGTGGGGCACGCGCCTGACGCAGGTGTTCAACGAGGACGACAGCTATTTCAGCGCGACGTATTCGCAGCTGATTGGCTTCGTCGTTCTGGTGCTGATTCTGTTTGCTGGCTCGCTTCAATGGTGGTTCACCCGCTATCACTTGGATGAGCTGGCGATTCACCGCCGCAGCGGTATCTTCTTCAAGAAGGAGCGCACGATCCGCCTGGAGAGCGTGCAGAGCGTGGATATTTCCCGTCCGCTGGTGGCGCGCCTGCTGGGCCTGTCGGAGCTGCGTTTTGAGGTTGCGGACGGCTCCGGCGAGGCGCTGCACATCAAGTACCTGTCGCGGGCGAAGGCCACCCGGTTGCGTCATGCGGCTCTGCAGAGCATCTCGATTCTGCGGGCTCAGGGCAGGGGAGCCCGGGCCGGCTACCGGTCGGATGCGCCGCTCCCCTCGGGCGCGGCTTCCTCTGCCCCCTCGGCTCAGCCTGCTCCCTCGATTCAGTCCGGTGCGCCCCGGCCCGGCGTATCCCAGTCCAGCGTGCCCCAGCCCGGCGTCTCGCAGCCTCATCCTGCGCAGTCCGACTCGGCTTCCGTGGCCTACCCCGCCGCTTCGCCCGCTCCGGCCGGAAACTTCCCCGAACCCGGTAACCCCGAGGGTGCGGTGGCCTTCCGCATCTCGACCGGCACCCTCATCATGTCGATTCTGCTGGAGAACCTCGTGTGGGTTATCCCGCTGGTCATCGTCATGGGTATGGGCGCAATTATCACGGCAATTTTCAGTGGAATCAGCCCGCTGTACATCCCGATGTTTGCCCTCCCGAGCCTCGGCGCGCCGCTCATCGGTTACGCGGGTGCGCTGTGGGCCCGCTTCGATAACTCCGCGCGGTTCAGGATTTATTGCGGTGACCGCGGGGCCCTCACCCTGCGCTACGGCTTCACCGGAACCCACACGCAGAACGTGCTGCCGGAGCGCGTGCAGGCGGTTCAGGTTGAGCAGTCGATTCTCTGGAAGATGTTCGGTTGGTACCGCATCAAGATGACCATCGCCGGCGTGGGTATCGACAGGCCCGATCAGGGCGGGCTGACCCGCAACGTGGCCCTGCCGGTGGGCAATGCGCGCGAGACCGCCGCGGTGCTGCGTCTGCTCCTGCCGGGGCTGGACGAGCAGCAGGCGCAGGTGCTCATGGCCGCGGCGCGCAGCTCCCAGAAGCGACAGGTGCCCGGTGCCCCGCAGATGCTGCAGGTGCCGTCCACGGCCCGCTGGCTTGACCCGCTCACCCTGCACGTTAAGGGCCTGACCAGCATTAACGCCTCCGCGCAGGGGGCTCAGAGCCCCGCCTCCTCGCGCCCTGACGCGAACATCGAGGAGCACGCCCGCGGCGATCTGCTGCTGATTCGTAACGGCTTCTTGGTGCGCAGGCTGTCGGTGCTGCCGGTGCGGCGCGTGCTGGGCGTGCGCTGGACCCAGGGCCCGCTCGAGCGTGCGTGCGGATGCGCCACCCTGCGCTTCGACGTTGCGAAGGGCCCGGTGAGCACCACCATGAAGCACCTGCCGCCGCGCACGAGCCTGATTATCGCTTCGACCCTCACGGAGCGCCTGGAGGGTACCCGCGCCTACTACCGTGTGCCCGAGGCACGTTAGCGCCGGAACCTCAACCGGCAAGGCCCGCCCGCACCACTCGGTGCGGGCGGGCCTCGCGCCGTCTGCGCCGCCTCAGCGGCTCTCCACCACCCGACGCGCGGCCGGGTTATCCACAGGCGTAAACCAGCCGGAGGCGCCGCCCGATGCGGGCGAATATACTTAAGAACCGTGGTACACCATTCAAAACCCGCCCGTTTGGGCATCGGAATCATTTCAGCCGGGAAGGTTGGCGCCGTCCTCGGCGCGGCCCTGCGCGCCTGCGAGCACACGATTGTGGGCGTTCACGCGGTGTCCGAGGCTTCCCGGGAGCGCGCCGCGATGCTGCTCCCCGATGTGCCGCTGCTTCCGGTGGAACAGATTGCCGAACGGAGCGAACTGCTGATTCTGGCCGTCCCCGACGACGAGCTGCCGGGCCTCATCACCTACCTGGCCTCCTCCGGGAGCATCACCGCCGGTCAGCTTTTGGTGCACACCTCCGGCCGTCACGGCACGGAGGTTTTCGCCCCCGCAACGGCCCTAGGCGCCATTGGCCTGGCCATTCACCCGGCCATGACCTTCACGGGCCTGTCCATGGACCTGCAGCGGTTGAACGGCACGAGCTTCGCGGTGACCGGCCCCGCTCCCTTCCTGCCCATCGCGCAGGCCCTGGTGGTTGAGATGGGTGGCGAGCCCGTCCACGTGGCCGAAGCCGACCGAGCCCTGTACCACGCAGCCCTGGCCCACGCCTCGAACCACCTCGTGACGATTCTGGGCCAGGCTCAGCAGATGCTCGCATCCATCGGCATTGAGGACCCGGCCCATTACATGGGTCCGCTGGTCCGCGCGGCCGTGGATAACGCGCTCGCAAGCGGCGAAGGGGCCCTAACCGGTCCCGTTGCGCGCGGCGATGCGGGTACCGTGGCCGCCCACATGAGGGCGCTCGGCGAGTATGCACAGGGAGAAAAAACAGGTGATATTACAGACTCTTACGCCGCTCTGGCGCATGCGACCGCAAAAAGGGCGCATAATAGAGGTTTGTTAAACGATGAACAACTGGAACGGATCGAAAGCCTGGTGGAACCTTCCGCGAACGTGGAGTACACCGGCGACACCGACGATTCTGCCCCCGAAAACAAGGAGTTCTCGTCATGACTGAGACTTCGATGCCCCGCGTCGTGACCACCATTGCGGAGTTCCGCACCGCTATCGCGCAGGCTTTGGCCACCGCGCAGGACGCCCTGGACCGTGCTGCCCGCCTCGAGGCGGAGCAGAACGGCACTGACGTTCAGTACCGTACCGCCACCCTGGGTTACGTGCCCACTATGGGTGCCCTCCACGATGGCCACGCCACCCTGTTGCGCCGCGCTTCCGAGCAGAACGACGTTGTTGTCGCCTCTGTGTTTGTGAACCCGCTGCAATTCGGCCCCGGCGAGGACTACGAGGCGTACCCGCGCACCCTCGAGGCCGACGCCGAGCTGGCTGGTGCCGCCGGCGTGAGCATCATCTTCGCCCCCTCGGTGGAGGAGATGTACCCCGACGGCGACCCGCTGATCCGCATCTCGAGCGGTGAGCTGGGCACCAAGTTCGAGGGCGCAACCCGCCCCGGACACTTCGACGGCGTGCTGACCGTGGTGAATAAGTTCTTCAACATCATTCGCCCCGCCGCCGGCTCACACCCGGTGAACGCGTACTTCGGCCAGAAGGACGCCCAGCAGTACATCCTGATTCAGCGCATGGTTCACGACTTCAACCACGACGTGACCCTGCGCCCCGTGGCCATTGTGCGCGACGATAACGGCCTGGCCCTCTCCTCGCGCAACGGCTACCTGTCGGATGAGGAGCGCGAATCGGCTCTGGTGCTCTCCCGCACCCTGGCCATGCTGCGCGAGAACTCGCTGAACCGCGGCTTCCACGAGATTGACCTGGAGGGCGCGCGCGAGCGCATCAACTCCACCCCGGGCGTGCGCCTCGATTACCTGGAACTGGTCGACCCGATGACTTTCGGCGAGCCGACCGAGGATTCGGAGCGCGTGCTGGCCCTGGTCGCCGCGTATGTGGGCCCGACCCGCCTGATTGACAACATGGACCTGCGCTAAGCGTTCGCTGAATTTCGTTTAGAGACTTCCCAACACACTACACAGATAGGTATCACCGTGAGCACTGAGCACCACGCCGCACCGGCGATTGCTGATATGTCCGAGCAGATGCAGATTCGCCTGGAGAAGCGCGCGAAGCTGATTGAGTCGGGTCGTGAGGCATACCCGGTGGGCTTGCTGGATTCCGAGGGTAACCGTGTGGAGCCCAACCACATCGAGGATCTGCGCGCCGAGTACGACCCGAAGCTGGAGTCCGGCGAGCTGAAGGCTGGCGACGAGACCGACCGCGTGGTGCACGTGGGCGGCCGCGTGGTGTTCGTTCGTAACACCGGTAAGCTGTGCTTCGCGACCCTGCAGGGTGGCACCGAGGGTAAGCGCATCCAGGCGATGCTGTCGCTGGCTGAGGTGGGCGAGGAGTCCCTGGCCGAGTGGAAGTCCCTGGTTGACCTGGGTGACCACGTGTTCGTGACCGGCCGCGTGATTGTGTCTCGCCGCGGTGAGCTGTCGATTATGGTGACCGACTGGAAGATGGCCTCGAAGGCTATCCGCCCCATGCCGGTTCTGCACAAGGACCTGAACGAGGAAACCCGCGTGCGCCAGCGCTACCTGGACCTGATGGTGCGCGAGGAGGCCCGCGAGCTGGTGAAGAAGCGTGCCCTGATTACCCGCACCGTGCGCCGCGTACTGGACGAGCACGGCTACGTTGAGGTTGAGACCCCGGTCCTGCAGCTGATTCACGGTGGCGCGACGGCTCGTCCGTTCCGCACCCACCTGAACGCTTTCGACCAGCCGATGACCATGCGCATCGCGACCGAGCTGCCGCTCAAGCGCGCCGTGGTGGGCGGTATTGAGCGCGTGTACGAGATTGGTCGCGTGTTCCGCAACGAGGGCGTCGACTCGACTCACAGCCCCGAGTTCACCACCCTGGAGTGCTACGAGGCGTACGCCGACCAGTTCGTAATGGCCGAGCGCATGAAGGAGATTATCCAGAGCTGCGCCAAGGCCGTCGGTACCGAGCGTATTGAGACTGAGAACGGCACCATCGACCTGTTCGGTGAGTGGAAGTGGGTTGGCGTGTACCCGGGCCTGTCCGAGGCCGTGGGCGTCGAGATTACCCCGGAGACCGACGCGTCCGTTCTGCGCGAGATTGCCGAGAAGCACGAGGTTGATATCGACCCGAAGTGGGACGCAGAGAAGCTCGTCATCGAGCTCTTCGGCGAGATTGTTGAGCCGACCCTGGTGAACCCGACCTTCGTGTACGATTACCCGCCGAGCGCTCAGCCGCTGGCCCGCCCGCACCGTTCCGGTGCGCCGCTGATTGAGGCCTGGGACCTGATTATCGGCGGCATGGAGCGCGGTACCGCGTTCTCCGAGCTGATTGACCCGGTGATTCAGCGTGAGCGTCTGACCGCCCAGTCGCTGCTGGCTGCCGCCGGTGACGATGAGGCGATGGAGCTGGACGAGGACTTCCTGCGCGCCCTGGAGCACGGTGCACCCCCGATGGGTGGCATCGGTCTGGGCATCGATCGTCTGATTATGCTGCTGGCCGGCGACCAGGACCCGGAGCGTCCGGGTACCGTGGTGCGTCAGCCCGGTATTCGCGAGACGATTCTGTTCCCGCTCATGAAGCCGGAAGCTTAATTTCTTATCTTGGGGGCCCGGACTCGTTCCGCGCGTGTTTGCCGGGGCGTTCCGGGTTTGAACGCGGCGGGGGCCGCGGGCGCGTGTGCGCTCGCGGCCCCCGCTCTCGTATGCCCTGCCCGAGTGAATCCGGTACTCAGCCCTATATGGGCTTGGGCGGGCTCGGCTCCGTGTTTCTCGTAGTCGTGTTTTCATCTCGGCGTTTTTGCTTCGGTGCTTTCGGATGTGGTGTTTTCGGGCGGCTTTTATCGGTTTGAAATTCTCCGGCTGTAGCTTAGTTTTGGCTAGTCAGCCGTATATGGGGACGGCGAGCGAAAAGTATTCTCGGTGAAGACTTACGGATTCGCAATGAATAGGGGCGTGCGGGTGTGGAATATACCGTTGAGATCGTTTTGCCGTTCCGCGCGGGATGAAGGATTATCCGCGAGATTATTCCTGCTGATTTCCTGACGCGCACCATTCAAATGCACGCGGCGCGTCTCTAGCGTTCGACCGGTGGGCTATTTAATGAGCCGACCCGCACAGCGGAGGCGATAATATGCGTACAGAGAACAGCCTCCGTATTGCCGATGATTTGGGGACGATATTCCCGAAAATATTCCTCATATTATTCTCGGGTGTTATTTACCCGTCTATTTTGCCGGTTTGCGCAATGAACGCCTCCGGTATTTCTGTTACGATATATAGGAAATTAGTACATATGTATATCCGGCACACTTTTTCTCTATCAATTTTCGATAGGGGCTTCAGGGTTTTGCGCCCATAGGATATATGCAACAGATAAAGGGAGGTGCCATTTATGGCACAGAAGGTTCGCATCATCCTTGAAGACGATCTGGACGGCGGCCCCGCCGACGAGACCATCCGCTTCGGCCTGGACGGCGCTCACTACGAGATTGACCTGTCCTCCGCAAACGCCGCACGCCTGCGCGACGCTATCCGCCCCTTCGTAGCTAAGTCCCGCCGCGTGCAGGGCTCCGCTCAGCGCACCCGCGCACCCCGCGGTACCGCCGCTCCGGTCAAGCGTAACCCCGAGACCGCAGCGATTCGCGAGTGGGCTAAGGCTAACGGCCACAAGGTTTCCGACCGCGGCCGCATCCACCAGGACATTCAGGATGCATACTACGCAGCAATGAAGGAACAGGCTTAATTTCTAGCCCCTTCGGGTTTTGCTCCGCGCGGAGCAAATGCATTGTGTACGCTCACGGCGGATAGCGATTATCGCTATCCGCCGTGAGCGTTTTTATGCGGCGGTAAATATCGGGGCTGTGGCGCGAGGATTTGAATTATCAATCCTGGAGGGTGGGGGAAAGCGTGCGGTGTCCTACCGAGGCACCAGCATGTTTAATTTACTTGTAAAACATATTGTTGGCAGCAGAGAGTGCAATTTCCTGCACTCGCCAGAATGTACAGACGGAATGTCGATATCATTGCGTCCGTATTTATAAGGGCATAGCCCCAGATTGATTCTCTCCGCGCGAATAACTCATGAGCGATGAGTGCGCGTGTCATTATTTCCGGGATTATTCACCCGTTCGTGGCATCTATATCTTTATGTATTTTTACGCGCTTTAGGGAATGATGGGGAAGTCGTGAATCATGTAGTGAGATTCTCGCGCGAGCCCAGGAATTATTGTCGCCCCGTCGAGTGATTGGCGTGCATATACTTTGAAAGACAGTGCATATTCTGCAATATCCGGGATTCTCTGCAGATAATCTGGGCCTATCGTATTCCTATACGTGGATTTTTCTGTGTTTGTGTTCGGCAATATGTGCATTCGAGTGTCGCGAGGCGACCCTCAAAAAGGTGCCGGGCGCTTCGAAAGATGAGCGGACGCGCTGCTGAGCCCCGGCAAAGGAATCCGTCCGCCCCGATTGCCTTCCGCCCGCGCCCTTTCCGTTCTCTTGATGGCGAACAGATGCCCGAGCGCAGGGCAGAAACCCGGCACTCAACGTACTCTTGTATCAATAGGAAAATGCAAGGAGTGCGTAAATGTTTGAACGCTTTACCGACCGAGCTCGGCGCGTTGTGGTGCTTGCCCAGGAAGAGGCACGCATGCTCAACCACAACTACATCGGTACCGAACACCTGCTGCTCGGTCTGATTCACGAGGGCGAAGGCATCGGTGCACGCGCCCTGGAATCATTGGGCGTTACCCTGAACGCAGTACGTGAACAGGTTCAGGACATCGTCGGCCCCGGCCCCCAGGCCCCCAACGGACACATCCCCTTCACCCCCCGCGCGAAGAAGGTTCTCGAACTGTCCATGCGCGAGGCTATTCAGCTGAACCACGGCTACATCGGCACCGAACACATCCTGCTGGGCATGGTTCGTGCGAACGAGGGCGTGGCAAACCAGGTGCTCGTTAAGCTGGGCGCTGAGCCCGCCGCCGTGCGCCAGGCTGTCATGGACCTGATTTCCGGCTACCCCGGCAACAACTCCGGCGAGAAGGAAACTGCCGGCGTGGGTGCAGGTAACTCTCGCGAAGGCACTCCCGCGGGTTCCACGATTCTGGATCAGTTCGGCCGCAACCTCACCGCCGCAGCGCGTGAGGGCGAGCTGGACCCGGTGATTGGCCGTCACCACGAGATGGAACGCGTCATGCAGGTTCTCTCTCGCCGCACCAAGAACAACCCCGTGCTGATCGGTGAGCCCGGTGTGGGTAAGACCGCCGTGGTTGAGGGCCTGGCCCAGGCCATCGTGCACGGTGACGTCCCCGAGACCCTCAAGGATAAGCACCTGTACACCCTGGATCTCGGCTCCCTCGTGGCCGGTTCCCGCTACCGTGGTGACTTCGAGGAACGCCTGAAGAAGGTCCTGAAGGAGATTCGCTCCCGCGGCGACATCATTCTGTTCATCGACGAGATCCACACCCTGGTGGGTGCCGGTGCCGCCGAAGGCGCGATTGACGCCGCCTCCATCCTCAAGCCCATGCTGGCTCGAGGCGAGCTGCAGACCATCGGTGCAACCACCCTGGACGAGTACCGCAAGCACATCGAGAAGGACGCCGCCCTGGAGCGCCGCTTCCAGCCGATTCTGGTGGACGAGCCCTCCCAGGAGCTCGCCGTGCAGATCCTCAAGGGCGTGCGCGATAAGTACGAGGCTCACCACCGCGTCACCATCACCGACGAGGCGATTGAGACCGCCGTGAACCTTGCGGCACGCTACATCTCCGACCGCTTCCTGCCGGATAAGGCCGTCGACCTGATTGACGAGGCCGGTGCGCGCCTGCGCATCAAGCGCATGACCGCTCCGCCGGAAATTAAGATTCTGGACGAGAAGGCCGCCAAGCTGCGCCAGCAGAAGGAAGAGGCCATCAACTCGCAGGATTACGAGAAGGCAGCCGGCCTGCGCGACCAGGAGCAGAAGGTCCTGGCCGAGAAGGAAGCCGCAGAGAAGGAATGGCGTGAGGGCGGCGGAGACGCCTACGGCGTCGTGACCCCCGAGGTGATTTCCGAGGTTCTGGCCGCCTCCACCGGCGTGCCCGTCTACAAGATCACCGAGGAAGAGTCCAGCCGCCTGCTGACCATGGAGCAGGAGCTCCACAAGCGCGTCATCGGCCAGGAGCACGCCATTGCGGCCCTGTCCCGTGCGATTCGTCGTACCCGTGCGGGTCTGAAGGATCCGCACCGTCCCGGTGGCTCGTTCATCTTCGCAGGCCCGACCGGTGTGGGTAAGACCGAGCTTGCTAAGGCCCTGGCCGAGTTCCTGTTCGGTGACGAGGACGCCCTCATCACCCTGGACATGTCCGAGTACCAGGAGAAGCACACCGTCTCCCGTCTGTTCGGTGCCCCTCCCGGATACGTTGGCTACGAAGAGGGCGGTCAGCTGACCGAGAAGGTGCGCCGCAAGCCCTTCTCCGTGGTCCTGTTCGACGAGGTGGAGAAGGCTCACTCCGACCTGTTCAACTCGCTGCTGCAGATTCTTGAGGACGGCCGCCTGACCGACTCGCAGGGTCGCGTGGTGGACTTCAAGAACACCGTGATCATCATGACCACCAACCTGGGTTCCCGCGATGTGAACCGCCGCATCCCGGTTGGTTTCCAGGCCATGGACGATTCCGCCGCCGATTATGAGCGCATGCAGGCTCGCGTGATGGAAAGCCTCAAGGAGCACTTCCGTCCCGAGTTCCTGAACCGTGTGGATGACATTATTGTCTTCCCGCAGCTCTCGGAATCCGAGATTCTGCAGATTGTGGACCTGTTCGTGGGTCGCCTGGCCAAGCGCCTGGCGGAGCAGGATATGTCCATCGAGCTGACCAACGCGGCAAAGGCCCTCATGGCAGCCAAGGGTTACGACCCGGCTATGGGTGCCCGCCCGCTGCGCCGCGAGATGCAACGCAACATCGAGGACGCCCTGTCCGAGAAGATTCTCTTCGGCGACATCAAGCCCGGCGAGAAGATTACCGTGGACGTTGAGGGCGAGGGCGACTCCGCGAAGTTCGTCTTCTCGTCTCAGCCGATGAAGGAGCTCTCCCTGGAGTCCGTGAAGGAGCCCGCGAAGGAGGGTGAGTCTTCCGAGGCTCCCGCTTCCGAGGTCCGCGAGGGCCAGGGTAACGACTAGGCGCTAGGCTCTAGCGCACAAAACGCCCGAGGGGCGGTACCGGTTATTCGGTGCCGCCCCTCGGGCGTTTTGCGCATTCTAAGGCCCTCTGAGGCCTTTCTAAAGCGAGACGAGTACCCGCCCGCCCTCCGGTACCTCACGGGCCAGAGAATCAGCCAGAAGGCCCGCGTAGCAGCGCTGCAGCTGTTCGGAGGCGGGGGAGAGCGCGTACAACGCCTTGAGCGGGCGGTGCACCTCGACCGGAACATTCGCGGGGAACACCAGGTCGGGCGAGGCGGCAGCGCCGGTGGCCGAGGCTGCGCCCAGGATGAGGCTACGCTCCACGGGCTCGTGGGCGGCGCGGAGAACCGCCATGACGGCGCCGCGCACCTGGCGGTCCGTGCCGTGCCAGGCCTGGCCCTTTGGCGTGTACTCGGCCTCGGGTCGGCCGGCCGCAATCCAGGCGCACACATCCTGCACGGGGCACTGCTCGCAGGTCGGGGACTTCGCGGTGCAGACCAGCGCACCGAGCTCCATGGTCGCCGCGTTCCACACGCAGGAGGTGGGGGTATCGGCGGGCATGAGTGCCTCGGCCAGGCGGGTTTCGGTGGCCGTCAGCGAGCGGGAGGGGAGGGCCTTGCCGCTGACGGCGCGGGCGTGCACGCGGCGAATATTCGTGTCGATGACCGTCTCTCGCAGGCCGAACGCGAAAACGCTGATGGCGGCGGCCGTGTAGGAGCCCACGCCCGGCAGGTCGAGGAGCGCATCGTGGTCGGCGGGAACCTTACCATCATGCCGCTCCACAATCGCCACGGCAGCCCCGTGCAGGCGCTGAGCGCGGCGTGGGTAACCCAGGCGACCCCAGGCGCGCACCGCCTCCGAGACGGGCTCGGCGGCCAGGTCTGCGGGGGTGGGCCAGCGGCGCATCCACTCCTCCCAGACGGGCAGGACGCGCTTGACGGGGGTCTGCTGTAGCATGAATTCGCTGACCATCACGCCCCAGGGCGAGCAGTCGTCGCGGCGCCAGGGCAGGTCGCGTGCGTTCTGCAGGAACCAGCCATTAATGCGTTCATGCAGAAGGTGCGGCTTGATGCCTTGTGGGAGGTGATTTGCGGGGTCTGCTGCTTCTGGAATCATCAGAAAAGCCTACGTCACGGGCTATATATTCCCAAAACGGCATGGAATGGGTTCATGGTGAATCTAAGGTTGAAACCCGGTATCCTTAGAGTATGTCTGAAAACGGTCCCGTTCTGCCTCCCGAAGTTTACCGCCGCCGTCGCATCGTGGCGGTTGTTGCCCTGCTCGCCGTCATTCTCCTGCTGGTTGCGGGCGTGACGAGCATCGTCGGCATGATTAATAACAAGAAGGACGCCACCGTCGCTTCCACCGCGACGGCCACCGGTGCGCCCTTCCAGAGCTTCAGCGCGCGCCCCTCCGAAACGGCCTCGGCAAGCGCTTCCGCCTCGGCAAGTCCTTCTGCCTCCCCGAGCGAGACGGCGACCAAGAGTGCCTCCCCTAATGCCACCGAGACCAAGGCTGCTGAAACCAAGAGCCCCGAGGCAAAGCCGAGCGAGGCCAAGACCGCGCAGGCCACCCCCTCCGCCACCCCGAGCGCAAGTGCGGCGGGTGTGGTGGCAGCCTGCACCGCGAACGACCTGAAGGTGACCGTTACCCCCGCGAAGCGCACGTTCGCCGCGGGCGAGCAGGTCTCGTTCCACGTGACCTACACGAACTCTTCGAAGACCCCCTGCGCCGTGGGTGGCGAGGGCGCGAATACCGGCGTGGACCTGAACATCACCTCGGGATCGGCGCAGGTGTACACCCGTAGCCTGTGCACCGCGACCACCCTGCCGAAGGCTGAGGTTGCCGCGGGCGCCGAGGGTGCAGCCGACCTGGCCTGGGATCGCAAGATCAACGTTCTGGGCTGCTCCGCCGCTTCGAACGCCCAGAAGGGTTCCTACTGGGCAACCGCAACGGTGAACGGCGTAACCTCGACCCGGGTGAACTTCGTGATTCAGTAGTCGCTTCGCCGAGCCTCCCCATAGTTTTCGCCCGTGAGTGGGCGTAAAAAGCCCTCGCACCGGATACTCTCCGGCGCGGGGGCTTTTCGTATAAGGCTGTTGCGTGGCGCTACCTGGAGGTGTGCTACTTGGAGGTGCGGGGCTTGGCGAAGCGGCGCTCGCCCAGGTACCCGAGCAGGCTACCAAAGACGGTCCACTGCAGGGCTGCTAGAAGCAGGGTGGGCGGGTCGGTCACCTCAAAGGAGTTGGGGATGACTCGGAACCACAGCAGCGGCAGGTAAATCAGAAAAAGAATGGGGGAAGCCCACACAAAGAACGGGACGGAGCGCTTGGCCATAGTGACCTCCTCGTGACGTGTTATGGCCTGGACGAGGGGAAACCTCTGTCGACACATCATAACCCGGAACCGTTCTCAATTGCTAGGGGTGTACCCGGGTGATTAGAGGTAGCGCTCCAGGCTGCTTTCCGCCATGCGGGTCAGCTGCTCGCGCACCGTGCGGGCGCGCGCCTCGCCCACGCCGTCCACGGCTCGCAAATCCTCAAGGGAAGCCGCCATGAGGGCCTGAAGGCTTCCAAAGCGCTCCACGAGGCGTTCGGCAATCGCGTTCGGAATGCTCGGAATACCGTCCAGCAGACGGAAGCCGCGCGGTTGCAGGGGAGTCTCCAAATCGGGGTTCTCGCCAAAGCCGACGGTGCGGGCAATCGTGCGCAGATCCACGATAGCCATATCGTCCAGGTTCTGAAGCGCCTGCACGCCGGCGGCGATCAGCTCGTCGTTCACCTCGGGCAGGTAGTCGCGCAGAATCAGGTCGCTAGCGGTCATCTCGGGGGCGCGTAGCTCCTCCAGCTGCAGGGCAATCAGGCGGCCGTGCACGCCAAGCTCCAGCACGTAGTGGCTGACCTCGCGGATAATGCGGTTCACCATCTCCATGCGCTGAAGGGTCATCGCCACATCCGCCAGGGACACGTTCGATTCAATCTCCAGGGCAGACAGGCTGGAGAGCACCGAACGCAGGCGCTTCTTATAGCTTTCAAGGGTCTGAATCGCCTGGTTCGCGCGGGCCATGAGGTACTGGCTGTCCTCGACCGTGTAGCGGGTGCCGTCAACGTACACCGAAATGACGGACATTGAGGCGCTCACCGAAATCACCGGGAAGCCGGTCTGAATCGCGGTGCGCTCGGCGGTGCGGTGGCGGGTGCCGGACTCGTTCGTATCGATGGAGGCGTCCGGCATGAGTTGCACTGCGGCGTGCAACAGGCGGGTGGCGTCGCGGTCGCAGATGATGGCGCCATCCATCTTCGCCAGCTCGCGCAGGCGGGTTGCCGAAAACTCAGTGTCGATGTTGAAACCGCCCGAAGACAGGGAGGATACGGTGCGGTCGGATCCGAGTACGATGAGCGCGCCCGTACGGCCACGCATGATGCGTTCCAGGCCCTCGCGAAGCTCGGTGCCGGGGGCGATTCGGGCGATAGTTTTCAACAAAAGGTCACTATAATTCATCTGCACGAAAACCATTGTACCCATAAGGGTGGTTATTGAGCCAGGTCAGGGGCGAAACGGCGGGCTAAAGTGCCTTAAAAACGAATAGATATTCTTGATTTTAAACGATGTTGAAATGTTGTTCCCCGGGAGGCACTTGCGGCGGCCCCGGATGGTTTTACGGGTGCGGGCCGCCCCGCTGTACGCCCGTCGCGAGAGATGACCTTCGCCCCGGTAAGAAAGCGGGCCCGCCCCTACAATAGAGCCATGAGCGCCCGCACCAAGACCACCAAAACCGCCCCCGCCTACCGCTGCACCGAATGTGGCTGGACCACCGCCAAGTGGGTGGGCCGCTGCGGCGAGTGTCAGACCTGGGGCACCGTCGAAGAAGCCGCCGGGGGAACCCGCGCGCGCACCCGTGCCGCATCCAGCGTGCAGAAACCCGCCCAGCCCATCGCCGAGGTCGACTCGCGTGTGGCCGCCTACATGAGCACCGGAAACCCCGAATTTGACCGCGTACTCGGCGGCGGACTCGTGCCCGGCGCGGTCATCCTCATGGCGGGCGAGCCCGGCGTGGGCAAGTCCACCCTACTGCTGGACGTTGCCGCCACCTTCGCGCGCGGCACCGCCGGGATTGCGGGGCAGAAGGGCGCGCAGAACCGTACGAACACCCCAGCACAAAACACCTCTGCGCAGAACACCCAGCCGCCGCGCCCGGTCCTGTACATCACCGGCGAGGAATCCGCCGCGCAGGTCAAGCTTCGCGCCGACCGCATCGGTGCCATCGCGGACACCCTCTACCTGACCAGCGAAACCGACCTCGGTACCGCCCTGGCTCACATCGAGCAGATTGACCCGGCGCTGCTGGTCATCGACTCCGTGCAGACCCTCGCCTCCGCGGAAGTTGAGGGTAGCGCCGGTGGTGTCACCCAGGTGCGCGAGGTCGCCGCCTCCGTGATTGCCGCGGCTAAGGAACGCAACATGTGCACCCTGCTCGTGGGCCACGTGACCAAGGAGGGCACCATCGCGGGCCCGCGCCTGCTCGAGCACCTGGTGGACGTGGTCTGCCAGTTCGAGGGCGACAAGCACTCGAATATCCGCATGCTGCGCGCGATTAAGAACCGCTTCGGCCCCACCGACGAGGTGGGCTGCTTTGACATGCACGAGGACGGCATCGCGCCCGTGCTGGACCCCTCCGGCATGTTCGTCTCCAGCACCCCGCACCCGGTGGCGGGCACCTGCGTGACCGTCACGATGGAGGGCCGCCGCCCCCTGCTCGCGGAGGTTCAGGCGCTGCTGGATCAGGCGGTAGCACCGGCACCTCGACGCACCGTTTCGGGCCTGGATTCAGCGCGCATCCAGATGCTCCTGGCGGTACTGCAGCGCCGCGCCGGGCTGAACGTGGGCAAGCTCGACTGCTACGTATCCACGGTTGGTGGCGCAAGGATTGCCGAGCCCGCCGCCGACCTGGCGTGCGTCATGGCGTTGGCATCGGCGGCGCAGAATAAGCCGCTTCCGCGCAAGCTCGCGGTCTTTGGCGAGGTGGGCCTGGCGGGCGAGGTGCGCGCCGTGCCGGGTATCCGCCAGCGCATCGCGGAGGTGGGCCGCCTGGGCTTCACACACGTGCTGGTGCCCGCCTCCCCGACCGGCGTGGGAGACGTGCCCGAGGGGGTCACCGTGCGCGAGGTGACCACCCTGGGCGAGGCGCTCGCGCTGCTCTTCCCGCAGAAGTAGCCGCCCGCGCATCAACAGCATAGAAATAGCGGAGGAGGGGGCTCCCGGCTGGCGTGAAGGTCGCCGGGAGCCCCCTCCTCTATGCTTTGCGGCTGGTCGCCGACCCCGTTAGTCCCGGCGAACCTGCGAGGGACGGTCGGTGCGCGGCTGGGAGGCGTTCTCCTCCTCGTTCTCGAACAGCATGATGTTGATCGAACGGGTGTGTAGCTGATCGGGCTGTCGCTGGATATTCTCCGAAGCGTTCTCCGGAACGGTACCCGTCACGGTGGCGGCGCCCATTTCGGCGGCGCGCGCCTCCATCTCTTCAGAGCTCACGTGCAGGTCAATCACCGGCAGGGAGGAGGTGCTCGGGGCGTGCTGCGTCATGGCCTCGCCCAGGGGCATTAGCTTGTCCAGAGCCTCCTTGTGGCTCATGCCGGTGGCCTCCATGAAGTCCACCACGATGAGGCGCAGCATCAGCACCAGCGACTCGCCCTCGAAGGATGCCACACCCATGTAGTGCGGGTCGAGGGTTCCGGCCAGGCGCACCATGCGGTCCTGCGCCTTCTTCATGTAGTGCTCGCGCTCCTCCTTCTTCGGCGCAGACATGCCCAGGCCGATGCTCTGGGAGGCCAGCGACAGCTCGTCCAGAGCCTTGCTCAGCGATACCTGAGCGGCCGAACGCAGCTGCACGTGGCGAATGGTTGAGGCCATGCGACGGTTGAGCACGCGGTCGTTACGAATGGCCAGATCCACCGCGGCGAGGGTCTTCGCCATGCGTTCCAGCTCCTCGCGGTTCTTGCGGCTATTCCACGACAGGTCGTTCATGCCCTGCGCGGTGATCAGGTCGCCTCGGCACGCATCATACAGCGGTTGCAGGGCGCGTGCATCAAGCAGGCTCTGGTACGCCTTGTTGTAGTCGTAGTAGCGGATTGCTTCGGAGGAGAGCTGGAAAACCTTCGCGAAGGCATCCATGAGGGCGATGGCGCGGGCGCGCGGGTTCTTACGCGGGTCGCGTGGCATCAGGTACATGGTGAGGAACGCGAAAGCGCCACCGACAATGCCGTCGAAACTGCGGGTGAACGCATCGTCAGGTACGGGCAGTAGCAACGTGAAACAGGCCTGGAAGCTGAGCTGAATCGTAAAAATAATGCCCTTATCAATAAATCGGGCAACAATCACGGTCAAGAAAAGCACCACTGCCGCCTGCCAGGTACCGTGACCGAGCAGAATCAGCAGAAGGTCGCCAATGAGAATGCCGAGGGTCACGCCGAAGGAGACCTCAAGGATTCGGCGGGCATGCTTAGCGCCGCTCACATAGCCCAGGGATACGAGGGCAGCGACCGGCGCGAAAATGGGCTCGTGGTGGCCCAGGACGCGCTCAGCGAAAAGCCAAGCGCCCATAGACGCCGCAACAATCTGCACAGACTGAAAGAAGTCTGCTCGGACTCGGTGAATACCCTCATGAATGAACTGCCGGGTGTTCTGTTCAGTAGTGCGTAGAATCTCTGCGAAGCGTGCCATGAGCACCATCATACCGGCGCGTGTGCCGTGTACAAGGGGGTAGGGGAGTGTTGGGTTGAAGTGTGAGAGACCCCGCGCCCCCTACCCGCTCTGGAGTCGCGTTTTTGCGGAAAAACCTAGCTCCAAAACCGCTGCTCTAGCCCCGTTACGCAGCTTGGCCCCCGTTACGCAACCTAGCCGCGGAGGCGCCGCGCTACCTTCGCCAGCAGACCCTGCCGGGCGGGGTGCGTCTCGGCGGGTGATTCAGAATCAGCATCAACGGTGACGGGGCGCGTCTGTTCTGCACCGTGTGCCCCGTGAACACCGTGCGCGCTGTACCCGCCGCCGATTGCGCGGGCACGCTCGAGCTCGGCGCGGTGCACGGCATCCCAGGAGTGCGCGCGGTCGGACATGGCCCACTCGAATCCGGCCGTCAGGCTCGTGGCCGTGAAGAGATCGCGGGCGGCGCGCACCGTGGCGGCCAGCGGCTCGGGGAGTGCCGGGACCTGCTCCACGGTGGGGAAGGGTGCGGGGGCTTCTGTTTTTCCGGGCTTCTCTTCACCGTGCGCAAGAATCTGCGTCAGCAGGTAGGCACGTTCGGCTTGTAGCGCCTCCAGCAGTTCGGCGCGGCGCGCATCCGATGCCACCGCCGCATGTCGCAGGGCGGTGGCGACCATCAGCTCGGGAACACCGCCGGCAAGCATACCCAACGGCAGGGTGAACTCGCCCAGCCCGTACTGGCTCAGCGCGCCGCCCACCCGCATCTGCGTGAACGCATCGGGAATCAGCGCGAGCACCGGAATACCGGCCGCGGCCGAGAAGACCGCCGGGTGGTAGCGGCTGGTCAGCGTGAACGCCGCCGCACGGTGCACTGCGACGCTCTGGTCGGCGTGCAGAATCGGTAGCAGGGTCACCGGGGTGGAGGGGCTGAGCCGCTCGGCGATGCGCTGGTGCGCCTGAATATCGCCGCTGGTCGGGTCCTGCGGGTCACCGTAGTGGCTCAGAAACACGGGCGCGTAGCCGTGCTCGCGCCACATGCTGTCGAGTAGGCGTGCAATCTGCTGAGCCTGCTGGTCGGTACATTCGTTGACGGTCACGCAGACGTAGTGCTCTGGCAGCTCGTTAAGTGCCTGACTTGCTGAAATACCCTCCGCATAGTGCAGGGTGCGTGCCGGGTAAACCGTCGGGTAGTCGGTGGCATCATCCACGCTCAGGCGCGCGTCAATATCCCGTTCGCGGCACCAGGCGAGTGAGGAGCTTTCGCGTACCGTCACCGAACGGGCGGTGCGGAGCATGCGCTCCAGAACCTGCGCATCCTCGGGGTTGAGGACCGGGCCCAAGGACTGGCCGGTCACGAATAGGGGAACACCAGCGTACTCGGTGGCGAGGGTCACCGAGGCACGCTCGTAGAGGAGCCAGCCGAAGCGGGAGTTGAGGTTGCCGCCGCCGGAGATGACGACCGCGTCCATGGCGGCGATGGAGTCCGCGAAGCCCACCATGCGTTCGATAGTCTGTTCCAGCGGGTGCAACACCTCGGGCAGCGCCTGCACCTGCGGTAGTGCCACCAATTCGGCGATGGAGGGTCGCTCCCGGTCGGCGTGTAGCTCAGTCAGGACGCACTCGAGCGCCGCGAGGGTCAGCTCGCGCTCGGCCGGCGCCCAGGGGAAGAGGAAAAACGGCAGGTAGGAGTAGCCATCGCCCTCTGCGCCGCGGGGCGCGTTGAGGTACCGCGCCGAGTGTCGCTCGTCGCGGGTCATGAGGGTGACCTCCGCGCCGCCTTCGGCAAGTGCCTGAGCGCTCGCAATGGTCATCGCCTCGTCGCCCACGTGGTAGGTGTGCTGGCCGATATCGCCGACCACGAGCACGCGCGGCGCGCGGGAATGAGTAGAATGAGCGTTCTCCGTCATGGGTTAGCGGCCCTTCCCGTGAGGCGTTGCGGAACGCATGCGCCGCGCGAGGGAGCGGGCCGCGGAACTCAGAGTGCGCAGGGCGCCGCGTCCCCGCGACCGGTCGGCAGCGAATCGGGCCTCCAGCTCGCGCTGGCGCGCATCCATAGCGGCCTGACGAGCCTCAATGCGCTCTAGCCGCTCCCCGAGGGAACGCAGAAGATCCAGGGATTCGCGGGTCAGGTCGTGCCCGTCAATCACGCGACGTTCCAGATCGGCCATCAGGTGCGCCTGATAGAGGTACGGGCCTGGGCGCCCGCCGGACTGCAGGTCGTCGCGAATCGCGCGGGCGCGCACGCTTGCATCAAAACGGGCGTGCTCGGCCTGGCGCTGCACGCTATTGGCATCCGCGCCGTCGGCCTCCGGGCGCAGCGACCAGTAGGCGAGGGGTTCGTCCACGAGTAGCACCTCGGTCACGGCGGCGGCACGCAGGTTGAACTCCCAATCGCCGACCACGGGCAGAGACTCGTCGTAGAAACCGACCAGCTCGTGCAGGCAGCGACGGTAGAGGATGCCAATGGGTACCGCGCGGTTGGTGCGGTAGAGGAACTGCAGCCCGAATCCGGGCAGGCCGTCGTGGAAGATGCGCTCCTCGTACACCTCGAACTCGCCCTCGGGGGTTTCGCGTTCATAGCGTTCCACCACGCGGGTCGAGCAGATGAGTGCTTCGCTTGCGCGCAGGACCCCGACGGTGCGCTCCAGGAACTCGGGGGCCCACAGGTCGTCATCGTCGTGGATGGCCACAAATTCGCTGTCGGTGGCCGCCAATCCGGCGTTCGAGGCCGCCTCCATATTCCCGCCGCCGGTGGTGAGCAGCATGAGTCGCGGCGTATCACCCTCCAGCAGGTGCGCGAGGGGCGAAGCCTGCAGAATGGCGCGGGTGGCAGACTCGTCCCCGCCGTCGTTGATGACGCAGACCGTGTAGTCGGTGAAGGTCTGCTCGGCGATATTGGCCAGGGCGCGGCGCAGGAAACGGGGGCGGTCCTTCGTGCGGACCAGAACAGCTACGGTGGGGGAGGGCATAGTCACTTATCGATTGGGGGAGGCCGTGTGAAGGCTCGTGAACTCACACCATTATGAAGGGCGTTAGCTCCCGCGCTCAACCCGCGCCGATCATAGATGAGAAAGGGAATCAAGGGGGGTCTACGGCGGCCCCGCGAAGCCTCAGAGAAGCGCCTGAACCGCCATCATGACCGCCACACCGACAATAAAACACGCCGGAATGGTCACAATCCACACCAGCAGAATCTGAAGCACAATGCGGGGCTTCAACGCGTTGAAACGCTGGTTAACACCCGCACCCAGGGTCGATGCGGTCGCCAGGTGCGACGAAGAGAAGGGAACCTGCAGCAAAAAGTACCCAAGAATCTGCACGGCGGCGGTGGTTCCCTGCGCGACGGCGCCGCGGAGGGGATCGATGCGCACCATCTTGTACGCGAAGGTGTAGCCGATGCGCCGCCCGCCGCTGAGCGTTCCCAGGCCCAGGGTCAGGGCGATGAAGAGCGTGCCGAGGAGCATCCCTGCGGTGTCCAGACGGTACGTTCCGCCGGAGCCCGAATGGTCGCCGAGCAGGGGAACCATGAGCGACCACAGGAGCAGGTACAGATAGCCTGTCTGCACCCCGTGCAATAGCGAAATCGCGGAGGAGGACACCGCGAGCACCTCGCGGGAGTGCTGGTTGACCATGCGCGGGTTGTGCCCCACCACGAGCCGGTAGAAGGGAATCACCATGACCCAGGAGAGAACAAAAATCAGCGGAGGCAGGTAGAGCAGGGGCCAGAGGGTCGCCTCGAAGATGTGCGGCAGAAACGAGCTGAGGTGCAGTTCCTGGCTGCCCTGCGTGCTGAATCGGGCCCACCAGCTGACCCCGGCCAGCGCGCCGATGAGCGCGTGGGTCGAGGAAGAGGGCAGGCGGAGCGCCCAGGTCAGCATGCCCCAGATGGAGCAGACGAGCAGCGCGGCGAGGATGCCGCTCAGGCCGGTCTCGCCCTCGGGGGCGCTCACCCAGGTGGCCGAGTATTCGCCCAACAGTAGGAAGGCGCTCACGACGCCGAGGACGTTGAAGAGCGCCGCCAGGTAGAGGGCCGAGCGCTCGCCGAGGGCGCGAGTGCGCACGGGCACGGCGACCGTGTTGGAGGCGTCGTGCATGCCGGTCACGTAGACGGCCGCGCCGAACGCGCAGAGGGCGAAGGGAATCAGGAGCATTAGGACTCCTGCACGATGATGCGGCCAATCTCGGTGGAGACATCGCGCATCGCGTTGGAGGCGGCGGTCAGCTGGGCCAGGAAGGTCACGTAGCGGCGGTAGCGTTCGTGGGTGTAGCGGGTGGAGATGTGGGCTTCGTACTCTTCGGCGGTGCGCAGGGCCTGCCGCGAGATGCGGAGCATGTCCATCCAGTAGTTGTCGAGGCCGCGGATATCGGCGAGCTTGGGGATGACGGCCGCGGTGAGTACGGCCTGCCGCTGGATGATATCCAGGATTGAGGTGATGTGCGTGGCAAAGCCGTCAATGCTGTGCAGGGACAGCACGTGCGCGGCGCTCGTGAGCTTTTCAACAGCGGTGGTGAGCTTACGGGCCAGGGTATAGATATCCTCGCGCGGAATCGGCGGGGAGAAGGAGCTGCGCACCTCGGTGAGGGTGCGGTAGAGCAGGTCGGTGGAGTCGGCCTCGTGCGCGAGCATGCGCTCGAAGAGGGCGGGGTATTCGGCGACGGGGGAACCCACCATTTCGGAGAGGAGCGCCGCGGCCTCGCCGACCTGGGCCGAGATTTCGGCGAGGGAGGCGAGGGATTCGTTCGCGTGGGGGAAGAGGCGGTGCAGCATAGTTCCCAGTCTAGCGAGTGGTTGGGGCTGAGGAGTATTTTGGACGCGGCTCCCACCCGGAACCTATACCCGGAATCCGTGCCCAGAACCTGTACCCGGGGCCCATCCGCAATAATATATTCTCAATTTCGCATATACGGGGTTTGTGGCACAGCGTGAAGAGATGCGCCAGAGCCGAGAGCCAGAACCGGGCGCTGGAACTGGGGCCGAGAGCCCGGACCGGCCTAGACTGAACCGGGCTATCTCGGGCTGATTCGGGCCGAGATACGGACCAGCCCAGACCGGGATGCAGACCATAAGGTACAGGCCGACAACATAAAACGGTGGGGGTCGATTTCTCGACCCCCACCGGAACGTTTAGGGATGTCGGGTTGGGAGCGCCTCTCGGCGGAAGGCCGCTCGAAGCGGCTAAAGATTTGGAGCCCGGGGCTACCTATTAGCAACCCGACATCTTGTAATTATTATCTACCCGCGCCCCGCAAGAGTCAATCGAAAACGCCCGTTTCACGCCCTTAGCGTGCAAAGTGGAACCTGTGCCAACTCACGAAACCAACCCGGATATTGAAGCACCGGCCCTTCCCTAAACCATAAAATCTGACGAGGGTGTTGCGCGTTTCAATAAAGCGCCTTATCGGGCCCCTATCGGCAGGGATTGAGCGCGGCGCGAACAGCGGCAGCCGGCAAATCGAGGAACCCAGCAGAGTGGGGCACCCGGCCTCTACGCGATTTCCTCCGGGTCTCGTCGAGAAGCCTCCGCGGCGCGCCACTGGGCGGCCACCGCCTCCAAGTCCTGCGCATCCTGCTCGAGCTGCGCCGCCTGCCGCGGCATGCGCAGGTGACGCTCGACCGCCTCACGCTTAATCTCGTGGCTTGTCGCCACCGGAGCCACCGGCGCCGGATTACGCGAGTACCGCGCGAAATCCACGCGAATCCCCAGAGCCACAACGCGAGCGAAGGCCGCGCACCGCTCCATCGCCATATCCAGGTCCCCCGTGTACAGGCCGGCCAGGATCTCGTCAATCGTACGCACAACCTCCTCGGCGCCCGGCGGATCCGGCACCCCCGCCACCACGTGCGAGCGGTAGTCCTCCGCCATGCCCAGCTCAAAGGCGCGGCTCACCCCGCGCGGGGAGCGGTGCACCGTGTCCCGCAGCCGATACATGCGCCAGAGCGCGCCCGGCAGGGAGTGCGCGCTCGCGTGCGACCATAGTTCGGCAAGCATTTCGATGCCGTAGTCGTCGGTGAAGCTGACGAGCCGCTCGGTCAGCTCTCGATCCCGGCCGCGCCCGCGCGTCAGCAGGATGCGGGCCGAGGCGTGAGCCGCCTCCTCACGGGCGGCGGGATCCATGCCGCCCTCGTGCCGTTCGAACTTCTCGGAGGTAAAGAGGACGGGTCGGTGATGCGTGCGGCGGCGGGAGCGTCCGCCGGTGGAAGATGCGGATGTAGACATAGGATTACCCAGTGTACTCCTGCCGTGACCCCGCGCATTTTCGCCCGCCGTGCCGCGCCCCGCACCGTTCCGGAGGCGAGAGCCGTTAGTGTATAGTAGTTTTTATCTGCAGGCTGTATAGCTATGCGGAAAGAGCGCCTTTAGCTCAGTCGGTAGAGCTACGGACTTTTAATCCGCAGGTCGTGGGTTCGAGCCCCACAGGGCGCACCGAACGACCCGTCGCCTCCCGCTCAGCGGGGGTCGGCGGGTTTTTGCGTCGTTATTGGTTCTGTTGCTCAAGAGATGAGGAGACCCCGTGAGCGTCACCATTAAGAACCCCGAAGAAATCACGATTCTGGCCACCGGCGGCACGATCGACAAGTTTTACTCTGTCGCCGGCACCATGGATATCGGTGAGCCCGCCGCCAAGGACCTGCTCGACCGCGTCATTACCGACGTGCGCTTCGACATCCGCCCGCTCATCGGCAAGGACAGCCTGGATATGACCGACGAGGATCGCGCCGAGCTGACCGAGGCCCTGGACGCCGTCACCAACGCCCAGGTGCTCATCACCCACGGCACCGATACCATGCCCGAAACCGCCCGCTACCTGCTCGAGCACGCGAAGCTGGGTGAGAAGGTCGTGGTGCTGACCGGCGCAATGCAGCCGGCCGTCATGGCGCGCTCCGACGCCGGTTTCAACCTGGGTGCCGCAATCGCCGCCCTGAACCTGCTGGACCCGGGTGTGTACATCAGCATGAGCGGCCGCATCTTCCCGGCTGAGAGCGTTCGCAAGGACCGTTCCCGAGGTATTTTTGAGGGCTAACGCGCCCGAACCGGCGCAGTCGTCTGAATCGGCACAGTCGCCGGAGGAGCACGGCCCGCGCTCCGCCGCACCGGGGCCCCGCGGCTCGGAACTCTCCGAGCCAGCGGAGGCCCTCGTTGTGGAGCCTTGGGATATTGGCAGTAGCGAGCCCCTGCCCGCAAAGGTGCTCTACGCGGTGCGCGTCGTACTGCTCATCGCCCCCGCGCTCGGCATGGTGTACTTCTTCATGCGCGCGGCTCTCTTTCCCGTGGGTGCTGTGCCGCTCGTGTACCTGGTCGTGCAGGGTTGGTTGGCAACCATCTACCGCGCCGACCGCTCCGTCATGCTGATTTACTGGGGCAACGCCGTCTCGGCGCTCCTGGCCGCGGTGATGGGTGTCTTCTTCGCGTACCTGCTATTCGCCCTGCACGGGCCGGATGCGCTCTTTAAACACTTCGGGACATTCTACGCGGGAGCCGTATTTACGGTCATGGGGTCATTCGTGCTGGAGTTTTTCTTCTCGCTGTTCTACGCGGTGGTTCTGCGCCGGGTAATCAGGCGTAACGAGGCCTTCCACCGCGGGTCGTTCTCGGAGAACACCGGCGGCTAAAAGGGCACCGGCTGCCCCCCTCTTTTCATGTTCGGGAAGCCTTCAACTGCGCATGATACGGTAGAGGCGTAAACCGTCGTCCACGCCGTCAGGAGGAGATATATGGGTACCCCGGACCGGACCACAGACGATTCCGCACCGTCCGTCGAAACCCCGGATGGCACCGCCGTGCGGACCCGGTACCAGGCGCCCATCCGCGACCTGCGGCCCGCCTCCGCGGAGGTGAGCGTCCCCTCCACCGCGATGCACCGCACGGTTCCCGCGAAGGCCGTGCCTCTTGCATCCCCGAAGGATGCGCCCCTACCCGCCCCGCACGTAGCGCAGGCCCCGACCACCTCCCTCAACCCCGCGGTGGCACCGGCCGCGCTTCCGGCGTTTCTGCGCACCTACTCCCGCGATGAGATTAGAATACGCCAGCGTCAGCTACGCAAAAACCTGCTGGTGCGCGTCGCCATTCTGAGTGTTCTGGGCCTGACGGAGGGCCTCATCATCGCCCAGTACACGCAGCCGCTGGCGATTTGTTTCTGGCTGCTTGCGGCCCTGTACATCATCGTCCAGGCCTGGCCGCTTCTGCGCCCGCCGAACGACGTTGCCGACACCTCCGTGTACAGCATCTGGGCGATTTGCTCGCTGATTGGGTACATTGGCGTGGGGCTGGTGCTCTCACCCATCACGTTCCTGCTTCTCATGCTGGACTGGGCGGGCGTCTCCATGGGCTTCGACCCGATGCTGGTGCTCTGTGGCCTAGGTCTGGTGTGGGTGAGTGAGGTTGGCCTGTCCCTACTAACGATTTACCGTTTCAACGAGTTGAGGACCGCGCTCACGCATCCCGCCCCGCAGGACGAGGCCGACGCATCCGAGGCACCCGAAGATTCCGGTACGGGCGCGGAGGCCGCCCCCTCCGATTAGGATTCCGCCGGAACGCCCCGGCCGATGCACATAAGCTCACCGAACACACCGTATTTCACCACACCATACGTACCCCGCGCCTACCCGCCGCATCGATGAACCGTCGTATATCACGGCGCGCAGGCCCTCGAAAGATCCAACCATGCCTACCCCCGAACCCGCACCGCTCCCCGCGGCTCCGGCCGCTACCTCCCCCGAGGCGTCCGTGAAGTCCTCGCGCTCTAAACCGCCGACCCCGAACCTCGTGTCGGTTGCCGGCTGGGTGCTCCTGGCCATTTCCACGGGCTGGGTGGCGCTGCTGGTGTACACCACCGTGTCGCTGACGACGACCCATCTTCCGCGCCTGTCCACCTGGCATTCCTCCACCCTCGTGGAGGCGCAGGCCTACTACCCGGTGCTCTTCCTGATGCTGTGCACCCTCGGAAACGTGGTGCTGCACAGTTTCTGCACGGTGGCGTTCATCCGCGGCTACCGCTGGGCCGCGGTGGTGCTTTCGGTGTCTCTGGTGATGGGCATTATCTCGGCGATGCTGATTATGTTGAGCGTGGGTGCCATGCTCGCCACGCTGAACGGTGCGCCCAGCCAGGAGGTCGAGTTCCTGCTGAGCACCTCCTCGCCCCTGTACACGCCCGTGTACATCGCCGGGGGTTACCTGGTGGTGTGCGTCATCGCACTGGCGTTGGTGTGGTCGCGCCAGTCGCGTGCCTACATGGCGGCCCGCAGCTCGTGGCGTTTGAGCCGCCGCAAGGACTACCTGCTCTAACCTCTGCCGCGGGCCTGCGGCCCGCCGATAGTTTATTCACCAACCACCGATAAGGACGAACCCCGTGACCCCTACTTCCGACCCCGCACACGAGTCACAAATCCGTATCGACCCCGAAGGGCACGATGACACCGTAGAGACGCCCGATGACGGCGAGGAACGGATTGAGCCGGTGCAGAAGACTTCAGTGCTAGTCGATATCTCCTTCTGCCTGGGCGTGGGGCTCATGCTCGTGTATGCGGGTTTGGACGCGCACCAGGCCCTCGCATCCGCCGGACACGGCTGGGACATCGTCTCATTCTTCACCATTGCCGTGCCTCGCCTTCTGAGCGGAACCATCTGGGTGGAACTAATCATCCTGTGCTTCCTGGCGGTCCTGTGCACGGGTAGCAGGGGCGCACGTCAGACGCTGATGCTCTACGCGGCCGTCTGCTGCCTGAGCGGCATGCTCATCACCGCGGGTTCCTTCGACCTGGCCGGGTTTTTCTTCCCGGCCTTCACCGCGCTGAACCCCGCGACGAGCCCGGCCACCGCCTCCCTGACCGTGACGAAGGTGCTGGTCATCATCGTGGGCGTTGGCGCCGCACTTTTCATTTTTCTGCTGGGCCTTGTCTCTACTCGGGATGAGGATGTCGTCCTGTCCGAGGAGCCTCCGGCACCCGCGGCGGAGGGCGCGAAAAACGTGGCCGGGGCCGACGAAGAGGCGGGCATGACCATCGAGGAGAGGCAGGCCGCCCATTACCTGGAAATGCTCCGGCTGATTGACGAGGAGGAACGGGTGACTCGCACCCCCGCCGAGCAGCGAATCCTCGATCTTCGCGCGAAGATGGCGGTGACGGAAAACCCCCTGGAGAAGCAGCGTCTGGAGGGCGAGATTCTGCTGACGCTCCGCGCCGAGCGTGCCGGTCTGGAACCTTATGACGGCGAGCTCGACGGTGACGAACCGGTCGATGACGAGCTGGTTGATGACGAGCCGGTCGATGAGGAGAACGTCCTCAGTCATCAGAGCGCAGATACAGAAACGCGTGCTCGCCTGGAAGAAGCACAGGCACATCGGGAAGACGAGGAAGCCAACCGACGGGCTGAAGAGGCCGTTGCTCAGCAGTACGAGACGGCCCGCCGCAAGGCTGACCGGAAGAAGCCTCGCAAGGAACAGCGCGGCTACAAGGACACCTCGGTGTACACCGAGGAAGGGTACCGCCTCAACTAGCGGTGCGAGCCGTCCCCCAAACAGACTATTCGGTTCTCCCGTCGCGGGATGGAGAACATAGAAAGGAACGATAATGTCAGAGTACGGAGCTCCGGGATTAGCCCCTCAATACCAGCAAAGCCAGCCACGATCCAACGGTCGTCCTGTTGCTTTGATCTGGGTGACAGCGCTTACTGTGCTGATTATTTTGATTGGGGCGGCACAGTCTACCGTGAGCGCTTTGGAGCGGAACCATACCGCGATGAATTCAGAGGCGCTGACGCAAGTAACCATCCCTGCACTGGTCAAAATCATCCTGATGGACGCGGTAACTATTATCGCTCTGTTATTCCTCTGGCTACGGCGTAATTGGGCACGCATCGTCAGCATCGTTTTGAGTATTTTTGGCGCGCTGGGCGGTATTTTATACATTTATGGTTCCGTCATACTCTTCAACTCTGTCGATGTACAGACGCTGAGCGGTGCAGAGTTGGCGCACTTCGTTTTTGTTCTTGTGGTGGTGAATCTGCCTACTGTTTGTAACACGGTAATAACGGTATTGCTGTTCACCCCCAGTATGCGCCGGTACACGTACGCGGCTGGCGCGTACTAAAGGGTTACCTGTGTAAAGGGACGCGATAGGGCCTGATATGTCAGGTAGTACCGGGGGAAGCAAGCTTTCGGTACCGCTACTTCACAGAGCTTGAGAGAACGCAAAAGGTGGGGATACCAGACGGTATCCCCACCTTTTCTCGTCCCCGGTTCATTGGCCTAGAGGGACTTCAATCATTACTCAGCGGATTCACGCTTAGCCTTCGAGCGGCCGCGCAGGTACTCGATGAAGACCGGCACCACGGAAACCAGCACAATAATCACGGCGATGTACTCGATGTTGTTGTGCACGAACGGAATACCGCCCAGCAGCACACCGGCCAGACCAATCACGCCGATCCACGCAATGGCGCCGACGGTGTTCCACAGGTGGAACTTCTTACGGTCGTACGAAGAGATACCGGCTGCCAGCGAAACGAAGGTACGCACAATCGGCACGAAACGGCCCAGAACCAGGGCCAAACTACCGCGCTTCTGGAAGAACTCCTCAGTAGTGTGCAGGTTCTTCGTGCTCAGAATCTTCGCGTCATCTTTGAAGATGTTGCGGCCGTAGCGGGCACCAATCTGGTATCCCACCTCGGCGCCGGCCATTGCCACAATTACCAGCACGGGGAACGCAACCCACAGGGACAGACCCATCTGCTGGTGTAGCATACCCAGCGCAAAAATCAGGGAGTCACCCGGGAGAACCGGGAACAGCACACCCGACTCAATGAAAACAATGATCGCCGAAACAACCAGAACCCAGGGGCCGGTGTCGAGCAGGAACTGTTCAAGGTTAAGGCCTAGCAGCGCAACCGGAAGCTGCGCGAGGGCGGCGGCAAGAAAAGTCATGAAAAATCCTGAACTGTGAGTGGACCGCGCGCACGGATTGGCGGCGGCGGAGTAACACCAGCATAGAGAACGTGCCTATGGTGAACATAGTGCAAAACTATGCGGAGGCTGTGTAGCACAGAGACAATTCTACCGGGGTTTAGCCCGGATGCACGGGTGAGCGAGGCGTAAATCTCCGGGCCCGAGAACGAAACGGCGCGCAGTGATGCGGAACTCGCACACCCTCCCAAGAAATGACCGGCTCCGAGGCCAGGATGCGCCGGGTGTGACATGATGGGAAGACAGCGCGTCGGAGCGCCCGCCCGCGAACCACCCACCGTCGGAGAAAACCATGAACCCCCAGCAGCCGGACACCGTCACTTCCCTGCGCGACGAGGCCCGCGAACTGTTGCGCCGCCTCACCGGCGCCTCCGAAGCCGACTTCCACGACGGCCAGTACGAGGCGATTCACGCCCTCGTGGCCGACCGCGCCCGCACCCTGGTGGTACAACGCACCGGCTGGGGTAAGTCCGCGGTCTACTTCATCTCCTCGCTGCTCCTGCGCGCCCGGGGTACCGGGCCGGCACTCATCATTTCCCCGCTGCTTTCGCTCATGCGCGACCAGGTGGCCGCCGCATCCCGCGCGGGGGTGCGCGCCGCCATGGTGAACTCAGCGAACGTCACCGAGTGGGACCGCATCCGCGAGCAGGTCGAAGCCGACGAGCTCGACGTGCTCCTGGTTGGCCCCGAGCGGCTCAACAACCCGGCGTTCCGCGAGCAGTGGCTGCCGTTTCTCATGCCTCGCCTGGGCCTGCTCGTGATTGATGAGGCCCACTGCATTTCGGACTGGGGCCACGACTTCCGCCCGGACTATCGCCGCATCGGCGCATTGATTTCTTCTCTACCCGCCGGCGTGCCCGTGCTCGCTACGACCGCTACAGCAAACGACCGCGTGACCCGCGATATCGCCGAGCAGCTGAGCGCCGCGGCCGGGGACGCACCCGAGGTGTACGTGGTGCGCGGCCCGCTCTCCCGGGCCTCCCTGCGCCTGGGCGTGCTCGCACTGCCCGACGAGGGCCAGCGCCTGGGCTGGCTCATGGCGCACCTGAACGAGCTACCCGGCTCGGGTATCATCTACGCGCTGACCGTTTCGGCGGCGGAGGATACCGCCTCCGCCCTGCGCGCTCGCGGATACGACGTGCTCGCCTACACCGGAAAGACCGACCCGGATGAGCGCATGGCCGCCGAGCAGGCCCTCAAGGAGAATCGCGTCAAGGCCCTCGTGGCGACCAGCGCTCTCGGCATGGGCTTTGACAAGCCCGACCTGGGGTTCGTGGTGCACCTGGGCGCGCCCTCCTCTGCGGTGAGCTACTACCAGCAGATCGGCCGTGCGGGCCGCGGGGCCGCCAACGCGGACGTCCTGCTGCTACCCGGGCGCGGGGACCGGGCCATCTGGGAGTATTTCGCGACCTCTTCGATGCCGGAGGAGGAGAAGGCCCTGCAGGTGCTGGCTGCCCTCGAGCAGACCCCCGAGGGCCTGAGCCTTGCCGCGCTGGAGGCGCGTGTGCAGCTGCGCCGCTCAACCCTGGAGCTGCTGCTCAAGGTCCTGGACGTCGAGGGCGCCGTCGTAAAGGAGGGGAGCCGCTGGTGCCGCACCTCGGCTCCCTGGAGCTACGACCGCGAACGCTACGCGGGGGTTGCGCGTGCGCGCGTGCGCGAGCAGGAGTCCATGCTGGAGTACGAGCGGACGGAGGGGTGCCGCATGGTGTTCCTCGCCCGCCAGCTCGACGATACCTCCGCTCAGCCCTGCGGGCGATGCGACCGGTGCGCCGGACCCTGGTACTCGACGCAGGTTCCCGAGGAGGCGCAGCAGGCGGCGCGTCAGAGCTTCGCCATCGTGGGGGTTCCGGTGGAGCCGCGCCGCATGTGGCCCACCGGCCTGGACCAGCTGATGGGTGCCTCCGCTCCGCGTGGCCGCCTGTCGAAGGAGGAGCAGGCCGAGCCCGGTTATGCGTTGGCGCGCCTGAGCGATATGGGGTACGGAACGCGCCTGCGCGAGCTCTTCGCCACGAACGAGCTTGGTGAGCCGGTTGACTCTGAGGTGCCGACCGACCTGGGCCGCGCCTGCGTGAAGGTGCTGGCGGCGTGGCAGTGGGGTGCCGCGGGGCGACCGACCGCGGTGCTGACGTTGCCGTCGCCGGTGCGTCCTCGCCTGGCGCAGTCCCTGGGCCGGGGGCTGGCTACGGTGGGTCGTCTGATGGATTTGGGGCAGGTTTCTTTGGTGGAGGAGCCCCGCTTCTTCGGTGGTAATAGCGCCTTCCGCTGTGCCGACGTTTTGCGTTCTTACCTGGTTCCGAGCGAGGTGCTGGACTACGTGCGCGAGAACCGCTGCGCGGTTCTGCTGGTTTCGGATCTGGTGGATTCCCGCTGGGCTAACACGGTGGTGGCTCGCGCGTTGAGGGAGGCCGGGGCCGCCGCGGTGTATCCTTTCTCTTTGGCCGCTACTCACTAGTCGCGTTTCACGCTCTTTTACTCCCCGACGAGGTTATATGTCATATTCGGAATATTTAAATTTGACGGTTGATGACGGTTCTTCCACCGTGCTCAGTGACATTCCCGCGCGTGCCGACCACCGTGAGTGGATGGGCCTTGCCCTGGCGGAGGGGAAAGCCGCCGGTGAGCGCGGCGAGATTCCCATCGGCGCCGTCGTCATGGATGAGCACGGGACCGTCGTCGCCTCCGCCGGCAACACCCGCGAGCGGGAACACGACCCCAGCGCCCACGCGGAGGTGAACGCGATTCGGCAGGCGGCGGCGCGGCTGGGGCAGTGGCGGCTGGAGGGATGCACCCTCGTGGTGACCGTCGAGCCCTGCCTCATGTGCGCCGGCACGATTCTGGCCTCGCGCGTCTCGACGGTGGTTTTTGGCGCCTGGGAGGAGAAGACGGGCGCCTCCGGTAGCCGCTACGACGTGCTGCGGGACGGGCGGGTGGCGCCGGCTCCCGAAGTGTATGCGGGGGTGCGCGCCGAGGAGTGCGCACGGCTCATGCTGGATTTCTTCAGGGAGCGCCGCTCCTAAGCGCGTTCCTGCCCGCGTTTCTCGGTGGTGTGCCCCTCGGCGATGTACCTCGGCGGCACACCCCTCGGCTGTGCCCTGTCGTCGGTATTCTGTTGCGAATAATTCGGCGAGCGGATTCTGCCGCTCTGCCCTGCCTCCCAGCCCAGTCGCCCCCCGTCGCGCCCGGGGCCTGTCACCGGGGCCTGTCACCGGGGCCTGTCACCGGGGCCTGTTCCCTGGGATTGTAGCGGGGGAGGAGGCCTGGTGAAACCGGTCATGGGTTCGTGGCTTATTTGAACGAAAAACCCCAATTTTTTGAAAAATACTCCAAAAATTTCAAAAATAGACGCTTTTTCACCCGAAAATCCCCACAAAACCACACTTAACCGGGTCTACGATATATAAGCATCGGAGCCTGAGAACCCCTCCGCGTCCTTCAGCAGGTATCGCGGAACGCGGTCCTCGGGCTCGTACTTTTACCCGTTTCTACCCGTCGTACAAATTGAAGGGACCGCCGTGCTTCGCGTTGATAACATCTGGGCCAAGGGGCGTCACCACGCCCTTTTTGGTCGCACCACTTTCTCGGTAGGTGGGGGCGAAGTCATCATCGTTCAGGCCGACAGCCAGATGGAACGTACCTCCCTGGGCCTGGCCCTCACCGGCCGTTTGCCCCTGTCAGGCGGCGAGATTTACTGGAGCGCCGGCGATGAGGAGCCTCAGCCGATTTCAATGAAGAAGCTGCGCCGCATCAGCGACATTATCGATTCCCCCGATGTGACCTCCCCGGAGCAGCACATGCGCGTGTACGACTACGTCTCTGAGATGCTCTCCTACAATCTGCCGATTTTTGGTCGTTCCCGCGCGGGCCGCTGGTTGAAGGAGCGCGGCCTCGAGGATTTGGACGGCCTGTGGATGGACGAGCTGGACGGCGAGATGAACATCGAGCTCATGGCCGCCCTGGCACAGAGCAGCCCCTCGGATCTGCTGGTCTTCGATACCCCGTCGCGCCACCTGAACCACACGCGCATGTGGCTTCCCTTCCTCGAGGAGCTGGCCAACGATGAGGACCGCCCCCGCACTGTGGTGGCGATTGTCCCGCATATTTCCGATACCTGGCACGGTGCGCGTGCCGTGGTGGGTAGCGTCCACATGGATCAAGAGGGGGAGTTCGAGGCCCCCGAGGATCCGGCGGAGGAACCGACCGAGCCGGAGATTGACGTGATTGAGGTGCGTGAGGTGGAGGAAATCCCCCTGACCTCTTCGATTCCCCTCACCCCCGCGGCCGGGGTAGCGGCCGAAGCCACCGTTGTGGCGACCCCCGTTCCCGCGGCGTCCGGCGTGACCGAAGCCGTTCGGGCCGTTGATCAGAAATCCACTGATCAGAAACCCGCTGATCAGAAACCCAACACCCAGAAGACCGCTGAGAAGGAGTAAGAATGACTGTTCTGCGTGTTGCTCTTGTTGAGCTTAAGCGCCTGACCAGCGGTGTTTTGCCGGTCCTGGTGCTCATTGCGATGTCCTGCATCCCCCTGCTGTACGGTGCCCTGTACCTGTACGGCAACTGGGACGCCTACGGCCACGTGAACGGCATCGTGGGTGCCCTCGTGGTTGAGGATGAGGGCGCGACGGATTCTTCTGGCCAGCAGGTGAATACCGGGGCCGACGTGAAGAAGAATCTTCTGGACGCCGGCACGTTTGATTGGCGTCAGGTTCCGACCCGCGAGGAGGCCGTCGACGGCGTGGAGAAGGGCACCTACGATTTTGCGTTGGTGATTCCAAAGAATTTCTCCCGTAACCTGCAGAGCGCCGCGGCGTTTAAGCCGGATGCCAACGGTAATACGGGCACGATTGATCCCCAGTCAGCCGGTATTGAGATTGTCACGAATGACGCGAACAACTACGTGCTGACGAATATCGTGACGAAGGCGGGCACGTCGGTGCGCGATTCGGTGGCGTCGAAGGTGGGTAATGCCACCGCGAATGCGTTGCTGGCAAGCTTCACCACGATTCACTCGAAGATGGGGGAGGCGGCCAGCGGCGCAGAGAAGGTGAACACCGGCACGGTCAAGCTGGCCGATGCGATTGTTCAGCTCAAGGACGGCTCGGCCACGGTGAACGACGGCGCCCTCAAGCTGAAGGACGGCACGGTCACCCTTTCTGATGGCACGACCCAGCTGGTGGATGCGCAGAAGCAGCTGGCCGATGGCGCGGATAAGCTGGCAAGTGGTGCGGCAACCCTGGATTCGGGCGCCGCAGCCCTGGATTCGGGCGCCGCGAAGCTGGTGGACGGCTCGACCACCCTGAAGAACGGCACTTCGACCCTGGCTTCTGCCGCGGCTTCGGCTTCTGACGGCGCGTCGAAGCTGAAGGATGGCTCGGCCACCCTGGCTCAGGGTACTTCTTCGCTGAAGGATGGCTCGGCCACCCTGGCCCAGGGCGCGAACAGCCTGGCTGAGGGCACCCACAAGCTGCGTCAGGGCCTGGATGAGTCGGGTATCCGCGAGCTGCCGGGCCAGCTGAACGCGATGTGTCAGCACCTGCAACAGACGGACACCTCCGCCCCGAGCGGTGATTTTGGCCGCGACCTGTCGAATACCGTGGTGTCGGCGAGTGCGCAGAGGCTTCGCGAGCGTCTGGCTCCGATGGTGGCCGCTGGCACCATGACCCAGCAGCAGGCCGATGAGCTGGTGTCTTCGGTGGATTCCGATGAGTTTAAGGGTGAGGTGGCAACGCTGAACCAGAAGGCTCTGGAGTCTCATCTAGCCTCGCGCAGTGCGACTGCCGCAGATGCTATGTCGAAGCTGCAAGCCCTGAAGTCGAGCCACTGCGTCGCGGACGGTTCTTCGTCCTCGGCGGCTAAGATTCAGACCCTGGTGTCGGGCGTGGACGCGCTGGATGCGGCCTCCACCTCGGTGGCGAAGGGCGCCTCTTCCCTGGCTGAGGGTGCGGCCCGCGTTGATAGCGGTGCCTCTTCGCTTGCTTCGGGTGCGGCTACCCTGGCCGATGGTAACGCCCAGATTGCTTCGGGTGCATCCTCTCTCGCTTCGGGCTCCGCAACCCTGGCTGAGGGCACCGAGAACCTGAAGTCGGGTACCGATTCGCTCAAGAGCGGTACCGCGACCCTGAAGGACGGCACGAGCACCCTGGCCGAAAAGGAGCAGAGTGCCGTCGAGGGCCAACAGAAGGTGGCCGATGGCGCGTCGAACCTGAAGGACGGCGCGTCCCAGCTCACCGAGGGTACGGAGAAGCTGGCCAGCGGCACGGATCAGCTGAATAGCGGTGCCTCGGAGCTGAAGGATGGCACCTCCTCCCTGCAGAGCGGCCTGGCCTCTGGCACGAAGCAGGTTCCAAACCTTTCGGAGTCGGACCAGACGAAGGTTGCCGACACGATGTCGAACCCTGTGACGCTCTCGCACAATTCCCTGGCTTCGGGCCGTAACTACGGTGAGGGCATGGGCCCGTTCTTCATGTGCCTGGCGCTGTGGATTGGTGGCCTGATGCTGGTTCAGACGCTGCGCGTAATGAATAACCGCGCGTTGGCTTCGCACGCCCCGTCGGTTCGCGTGATGCTCGGTAGCTGGATGCCCTTCGGTCTGGTGGGTATTGCTCAGGCGACGCTCATGTTCGTGGTGATTAAGTTTGGTTTGGGCTTTGAGATGGCTCACCCGTGGTTGGCGTGGTTGTTCCTGTGCTTTGTGGCTCTGGTCTTCACCGGATTTATTCACGGTCTGACGGTGTTCTTGGGTGCTCCCGGCAAGTTGGTGGCTCTGGTGGTCCTGATTCTGCAGCTGGTGACCGGCGGCGGCACGATGCCGTACGAGACTCTACCCGAGTCGATTCGTTGGATGCACGATTTCTTCCCGATGGGTTATGCGGTGACGGGTATGCGTCGCCTGTCGTATGGCGTGAACGAGTCGAGCCTGGGGGGCATCATGCTGGTTCTGGCCCTGTGGGGTCTGGCGGGCTTGCTGCTGGGTTACCTGGGTACGCGACGTGATCGCACCTGGTCGTTGAAGAGGCTCGCACCGGAGATCACTGTCTAATAAAATAGAGGTATACCTGCAAAAAGGGAGGGAGGACTTCTGATGTTGCAGCGACCAGTCGCTGAAGCTGCAAGTCGTCGTCCCGGCCGTACTGGTAAAACTCAGTTGAAGTTGTTCAACGCTGCTATGGATATCATGACCCAGAAGGGGCTTGAGTACGCCACCGTTGAAGAGGTGGCTGCTCGGGCGGGTGTTTCTAAGGGAACCGTGTATTACAACTTCGGTTCCAAGAAGACTATGGTGGACCAGCTGGTTCAGTACGGCACGCAGTTGCTGCTGGGCGATGCGCGCCGCGCGGCGTCGGCCCAGTCCGACCCGCGTGAGGCGTTGCGGAGTGCCGTTCGTGCCGCGTTTCAGTACCTCGAGGACCGCCCGGGCTTTACCCGGATGTGGCTTTCGGAGGCCTGGAAGGGTGCGGAGGGTTGGACCGAGACGATGAGCGATAACCGTCAGGATCTTCTGGAGTATCTGGAGGAGATGACGGAGGCCGTATCTCGCCGCTACACGGTTGATACCGCTCAGAATCCTCGTGCGATTGCGATCTCTATGTTCGGCGCGATTTACATGCTTGCCATGGATCGCGAGGTCCATCAGGTTGACCGCAACGCTGAGGACGCGACGCGTGCTGTCATGCTGGTTATAGATGGGTATATCCGTCATTTTATAGATGGGTATATCCGTCATTAGACGAACCCGCCGGGTTCGTTGATGTTGCCGGGACTTCGGTGTCGGGTGTCGAAAAGGGCACGGTAAAAGGGCCGTGAAAAGGGCGACACCCGGTTGCCGCACGCGTTTTTGCCCCGGTGGGAGAAGATACATCCCACCCCTGTGCTTTTCTTGCCCTTTTGTCTTGGGGTGTGCTACACTTTTCCACTGTTGGTGGTGTGTCCGAGCGGCCGAAGGTGCATCACTCGAAATGATGTTTGGTGTAAAAGCCAACGGGGGTTCAAATCCCTCCACCACCGCACCAACGAAAACCCGTCGAGCTGAGCTCGGCGGGTTTTCTGTTTGCCGAATTATGCGGCTCGCCTGTGAATGTATATGCGAGTGCGAGTAAAATTTATGCCATGCGTATTAAGATTCTTGACCACCCGCTGGTCGCCCACAAGATTAGTGTTCTGCGCGATAAGAACACCCCTTCCCCGATTTTCCGTCAGCTGGTTGACGAGCTGGTGACTCTCCTGGCCTACGAGGCTACTCGCGAGATTCGCGTGGAGGAGGTTGAGGTGGTGACTCCGGTGGCTACCACGACCGGTGTGCGCATCGCCAACCCGAAGCCGCTGGTGGTGCCGATTCTGCGTGCTGGTCTGGGCATGCTGGAGGGCATGACCCGCATGGTGCCGACCGCCGAGGTGGGTTTCCTGGGTATGGCTCGCAACGAGGAGACCCTGGACATCGTGACCTATGCCGAGCGTCTGCCGGAGGATTTGACGGGTCGTCAGGTGTACCTGCTGGATCCGATGCTGGCCACCGGCGGCACCCTGATCGAGGCTATTAAGTTCCTGCGTAAGCGCGGTGCCGAGTCGGTGACCTGCGTGTGCCTGATTGCCGCCCCCGAGGGTATCGCCGCCCTGGAGAAGGGCGTTGAGGGCATGGAGAACGTGGACCTGTTCCTGGCTGCCCGCGATGAGCGCCTGAACGAGAAGGCTTACATCGTTCCCGGTCTGGGTGATGCTGGCGATCGCCTGTACGGCCTGGCTGAATAATTTTTGATTCGGTTTCGCGAGACCAATTGTGCACTGTCCCCGCGCTGGCTATTTCGATAGCCCGCGCGGGGACGCTTTTGTCCAATAGGGCGCGCGTACGATGCGGGATGGGTGGTGTCGATGATTTCCCCCGTCGGACGGGGGATGATTCAAAAAAATCTACATGTGACAAGAATCATTTCATGTGGATATTGTTGGGTTAATGAGGGGTATTTGAGGGTCTCTCAAGCTTTGATTGAGGGCATGAAAATACGGCGCTCCGCGTCATCATGCCGCTTTAGATGAATATTTATGTAGATGGGGTGCGACGGGGCTTGATGCGGGACGAGTCTGGCCCGGATGAGTGGGGATGTATTGTACTCCTTTTTGGATGCGGGAAGTATCCACGATGCCGAATTCGCTTGATTTATCCGTCAAATAGGAGAAATATTAAGAGAAAGGATTGATGCTCGAACAGGTATTAGGGACTGTTGGGCCACGCGTCACTTCCGGCGCACCCCACCACCATGTAGGTAAGGCAATTCCTACGTAGATTTTGAGAGAAGGCTGAACCATGTCAGGTGCTGTACCTGGATACGTCCACATCTCCCAGCGAGGCCGCGCCGCGAAGCGTCAGGCCGTCCAGCCTCATCGTCCCGCCGCACCTGCCGCAACGTTGCGTCCGATGACATTCTCCGCGGGGGATTCCTCCGCCCACAAGAATGCTCAGGAGAACGAGGCTCGCGGCTTCGTGCTGTACGTGGGTCTGAATGAGGAGCTCGCCGCCGCAAACGGTACCTCCCTGGTGCGCATCGTTCAGGATCTGCGCACCTACGCCCACCACCTGGCCCCCGAATCTGAGTCTTACGCCGCCGTGGCGCTGGCTCCCGTGAACGCCGAGGGTAGCGACCTTGAGGTGGTCCGTAACGCGCTGGGTGATCCGACCGCCGTGTACACCTACCCGGAGGCGAATACCGCCCGCGAGGCGGAGGGCATGAACGGCCACTCCTCGGGTGTGCTGATTGACCTGGCTCGCCGCGAGGTGTTCCTGGACGGTGAGCCGCTGATGCTGACCTTCAAGGAGTTCGAGCTGCTGGCCCACCTGGTTGAGAATAGCTCCCGCACGGTTGGCCGCGAGGAACTGCTGAAGGCCCTGTGGAGCTCGGGTGACGAGCACCCACACGAGCGCACGATTGACGTTCACATTCGTCGCCTGCGTTCGAAGCTGGGTCGCCTCTCGGGTACCGTGCGTACGGTGCGCGGTCAGGGTTACCGCTTCTTTGAGCACCCCGAGGTCGTCGTCTGGGCGGCCCCGGAGTACTCCATCTAGGCTTGTAGTTTTAGGGTGCACCCCGGTGCGCCGGCCCCGTGCCGGTGTGCCGGGGTTTACTCATGCCCGGGTGGCGGGTGCGCGGGATGTATCGGCGCGCTCTGGATAAAATGGGTGTATGGCTGAGAATTCTTCCAACACTGCATCCGGCTCGCACCGTAGCGGAGCTAAGCGCCTGATTATTATGCGCCATGCGGAGGCCGATTGGGGCCTGAACGATTTCGACCGCCCCCTGACCAAGCGCGGTCACGAGCAGGCTGCCGCCGCGGGTGCCTGGCTGGCTTCGCGCGGCTATATTCCCGAGCAGATTATGTCTTCGTCGGCGTTGCGCACGCGCCAGACGACCACCTGGGTTGCGGACGGCCTGGGTTCGAAGGCCCCGACCGCGCATCTGGATGAGGGTCTGTACGAGGTTTCGGCCGCCCGCATCATTGCGCGCATTAACGGCGTTTCAGAGAACGTTCATTCGCTGATGGTGGTGTCGCACCTGCCCGGCGTGCAGGATGCCGCGCAGCGTCTTATGAGCCCCGACTCCGATCCGAACGCGTCGATGGATGTGTACTACGGCTTCCCGCCCTCCTCCATCGCGGTGTTCGAGGTGCCGGGGGAGTGGGCCCTGCTGGATGGGGCGGATGCGCGCCTCGTGGACTTCAAGAGCTTCTAGGTTGTGCGCCCGATGAAACGGGCATAGTGAAAGCCCCGTACCGAGTGGTACGGGGCTTTCAATGGCGGAGACGGGGGGATTTGAACCCCCGGTCGAGTTTAACCCCGACCCTTCATTAGCAGTGAAGTCCATTCGGCCGCTCTGGCACGTCTCCACGGTGCGCTCGTGAGCGCATCCCTATAAGAATATAGGCTGTTTTGTGCTTGGTCAATTTGACCCATGCTTTGGGGGATATTTCTGAGCGTGTGTTGCTCTATAGGGTGGGCTATGGATTGTAGGCTTTGAGGCTCATATGCATTTTCGATAGACTGCTACTGTCCAACCGATAAATAGAGGGCGTCTCTGATGTTTTATCTTCCGATATAAGCACAGTTAGAGGCACCTCATCACTCAGCAAAGCGAGAAGTCATGTCTGAAAACCCCAACAACCCCCAGCCCCAGTTCAACCAGGACCCCCAGTTCAGCCAGCAGGCACCCCAGTTCAATCAGCAGGCTCCTTACGGTGTGCCCGTTCAGACCCCTGAGCAGCTGGCTCAGGCGAAGAAGGCAAAGACCCTGTCGATTGTCTCTCTGGTGAGCGGTATTGTGAGCTTCTTTGTCCTCGGTTTCATCCTTGGTGCTGTAGCTATTGTGACCGGCCGCCTGGCTATGAATAACCCCGAGCTGAAGAACCGCGGTATGGCTATTGCCGGTACTGTTCTGGGTGTCGTCAGTATTATTTTGCTGGTCGCTCTGAAGATTTTTGTAAAGCAGTAAGATTGAAGCTATCTGCAGTAGCCTCATGATTTGAGGAAGCCCGCGAGCGCCCCGTGCGCACGTGGGCTTTTGCATGCTTGAGGGGGCATTGCCGGGATAAGCGTGGTGTACGCAGCCGAAGCGTGAATATAGCTGCCGCTTCGGTGATAGGCTAGGAACAACACGGGCCAACGCCGACCAACCACAAAGGTGAGATGCCATGTCTCAGAATCCGCAGGGTTCAAACCCTGAAGACTCCGACCCCGAATACAACCAGCTGAACGAACAGCTCGCTGAGCCGTCTGCGCAAGATAGCCAGGATACGTCCGGCCAGCCTGCGATGTTGCCCGCGGATACCGTGCAGAAGATTATCGAGCGGACTGAGGGCGAGCGGGCCGCTCAGACTTCCCTGGTACTTGGTCTTGTTAGCCTGGTTTGCCTGGGTTCTCTTGCCGGTGTACCTTCTTTCATCATGGGCTATATCGGTATGTCTAGAGCAAAGGAAGCGGAGCGCCTGGGCGTTTCGGCTGTAGCGGGTCGTCGGATGAGTCAGATAGGCGTCTATTTGTCTCTCCTCATTTTCATCTGCACGTGTGTCTTCACGCTGATGGGGATTATCGGATCCCAGCAGCTTGCCAGCTAATCCCCCTATTAAACTTCCGGGTTGGTCGGCATCTTAGCCCCGGGCGGGCACCATGAGGGTTCCAAGCCTCGCCGCCGAAAACAGACCATAGATATCGGGGCGTCCCCCGAAATACCTGTCGCGTATATAAATACTGAAAGATCGTGGTTATGATGTCTCAGACTCCCCAGCCTCAAGAGCCGGACCCGTTCGACTACAACCCCGCGTACAACCAGCTCTACGAGGGCCGCGATGCCGGGCAGAGCGCGGGCGGCGAGCCGCGGAATGTCCCGGCTACCTACAAGCCTGCCGGGGCGTACACTCCGCCTCCTGCCTACCCGGAAAGCGTCCCGGGGAATATCATCATGCCCCCTGGCTTCTTGGAGGAGGGCCAGAAAGCGGCACAGCGTTCGTTGACGTTTGGCATTATCAGCGTGGTGCTCATTCTCCTCATGTATTGGATTCCCTACTCCACCCTCGGATCAATTATTCTGGGCGCCCTGGGAATTTCGGCCGCGCGAGACGCGGAACGCCACGGTGTGCCGGCAAAGGCGGGGCACATCCTCAGCTGGATTGGCGTGATCCTGCCCATCGCCCTGACGGTCTTTGCGATTATTGCCCTCCTATCGCTCCTTTTCACCCTGAAGGGATAGCCGAGTTAGCGGTTCGGCTGGCCGAGACTTCTGGAACCGAGCCCACCATCTTTTGTCTGCAACATGTAGAAGCCCCGTTTCTCGAATTGAGGCGCGGGGCTTCCGCATATTCGCGGAATCCCGAACTAACGCTCGAGGTGTCTTGCGCGGGTCAGAATGACGGGTGTAGTTGCCCCCGTTCCGTTGATAGGCTAGGGTGAATATTGTTTAACACACACCTGCCGCACGAAAGTGAAACGCCATGTCTCGGAATCCGTGGGGTTCTGACTCCTACGATTACAACCCGGACTACAACCACCTGAACGAGCAGTACGATCAGAACAGCCAGTATGGCCAGTATGGGCAGGGTTCGTACGGCCAATACGGGCAGAGCTCTTACGGTCGGTACGGCCAGGGTTCGTATGGCCAAGGTTCGTACGGCCAATACGGGCAGAGCTCTTACGATCAGTATCCCTATGACCCGTACGGCCAAGACCTATATGGTCAGAATCAGTACGACCCGTACGGTTACCAGTATGACCAGCCCATGATGGTCCCAGCGGGTTTTCTGCAGAAGACCCCCGAGCAGTTTTTTGGTGAGAAGGCTGCCCAGACCTCCACTGTGCTCGGCGTTATCGGCTTGATTTGTATCGTGACTCTCAACTGGTGGCTGCTAGGTCTGCCCTCCCTGGTTCTGGGTGTTATCGGTATTTTCAAGGCGAATGAGGCGGAACGCTACGGTGCCGTTGCTTCGGCAGGCCGCATCTTGAACTGGATTAACGTAGCTGGTGGTGGCATATTCCTGGTGCTTTTCGGCGGAGCTCTTCTGGTGGCGCTCATGCTGGCTCTTTCGGATTCTGCCGCTAATTCAGAGTTGGTTGATGCCGCGCAGATGCTGGCACTTCTCTAAAAACTTTGCCCTTCTCGAAGAGGTAAGAGCCCTGCTCCTCACAGTGAGGAGCGGGGCTTTGCTGTACATATGCAGTATATTTTGCGTATTGGGCCGGACACGCTTGTTCCCTCTGATGGGAAGGTCTAGGGTGAAGTTAACACCCAGTATTGAAAGGTCGTGGATGCGATGTCGCAGCTGCCCCAAAACAACGAAGCCTTCAATAACAGTACCGAATATGCCAAGCTTTACCGGCAAAATGGTAACGGGCAACCCATCGTTGGGTCCGCAGGGGGCCCACTGCAACCCGTGAGTGGGTTCCCGAGTCAGGAAACCGGGCGGAGCGCCGAGAACCTCTCCTTGCTCTTCGGTATCCTCAGCTTAGTGTGCATCCCGGGTATTCGATGGACACTGTACGCTATCCCTTTCTCACTGATACTGAGTGTTTTAGGTATCTGGCAGGCGCGAGTGGCACGACGGCACGGTGCGCGCGCTACCGCGGGTATGATTCTCAGCGCGGTGGGTATAGTCGTTGTCCTTCTTCTCGTTGCCCTCATCATATTGATTCTGAACGCTTTGTCGGGCATCCACTAGCAATAGCGGCTCGATGGCGAGTCTGAATGCTCTCTTAACCCGATAGGCACTTAACACCCGGTATTGAAAGGTCGTGGATGCGATGTCGCAGCTACCCCAAAACAACGAAGCCTTTGATTACAACCCCGAGTACGCCAAGCTTTACCAGGAAGATGACAGCGTACAGTCCGACGCTGATGATGTGGAAGACAGGTTGCTACGTGCAAGCGAGCCCCCTTCCAATGTGCGGAGGGCGCAAGACGGTGAAAGAGCAGCGAACTTCTCCCTGCTTTTCGGTGCCCTTGGCCTGCTATCTTTCTTCATAGGGTTTTGGTGGTCTGCCTATGGTATTGAAATCGGTATACTCATGGTCATCGTCGCACCATTCCTGAGTATCTTAGGTCTCCGGCAGGCATTCGTGGCACGACGGCACGGTAAGCACGCCATCGCGGGCATGATTCTCAGCGCGGTGGGTATAGTCGTTGTCCTTGCTATCCTCGCCCTCATCATCATGATTCTGAGCGCCTTGTCCGGATTAAATGATGCAGGCCCGTCGAGGAGCCTGAACGCTCTTATGCTGTACTGGAACTAGCCTCGAGATAAATACAGAAAAGTCCTGCCCCTCATTGTGAGGAGCAGGGCTTTTCTGTGTATATGCCGTATGTTTCGGCAGGTGGAGCCTGACATGCTTGTTCCCTCTGATGGGAAGGTCTAGGGTGAAGGTAACACCCGGTATTGAAAGGTTGTGGATGCGATGTCGCAGCTACCTCAAAACAACGAAGCCTTCGATTACAACCCCGAATACGCCAAGCTTTACCAGGAAGATGACAGCGAACAGTCTAGCCCGGATGCTTCTGACGAACAGCTACTATCCGCAAACGAGTCCCCGGATGACTCTTCGGATGGTTCTCCGGATGAGCCCGCAGATCAAGCGGTCGGTAAGGGAATGGCGAACTTCTCCATACTCTTTGGCTTCCTCGGTCCCCTGTCTTTCTTCCTAGGGGGTTGGCTAATTGTCCAAGGTTTTGGAGAAAATGGTACGCAGGTAGTTATCTTTTCACCGTTGCTGAGCATCCTGGGTCTCTGCCTGGGGATCTCGGCAAGACGGCACGGTGCTCGTGCCACCGGTGGGCTGGTTCTTAACGGGCTGGGGCTATGCTTTTTCATCGGTATCGCCTTCCTCCTCATCTTGATTGCAAACGCCTTGTCGCACATCAATTAACGATGTCCCCGGCGACTCAAAACGGCGTATGCAAAGAGCCCCGCTCCTCAATACGAGGAACGGGGCTCTTCGCGCTCCACACGTGGAGCAGAAGCTAAAACGCGGATGGTAAGGGATTTGAACCCTTGAGACGGGGTTACCGCCTACTGGTTTTCAAGACCAGCTCCTTCGGCCGCTCGGACAACCATCC
>ERZ1674093.1-NODE-1-length-154568-cov-19.390233_pt1 | contig 154568 bp, 134 predicted proteins | sample MGYA00581116_ERZ1674093 | MGnify/ENA primary metagenome ERZ1674093 (study PRJEB41354, sample SAMEA4873337) | human saliva metagenome | biome: human-associated habitat [ENVO:00009003]; feature: mouth environment [ENVO:08000002]; material: saliva material... | reverse complement strand
CGGTTGAGGATGCGGGTGTGCGTGAGTCGGTCCGTCGTGAGCTGACTAAGCGCACCTACTAACACCGGGTTCCGGTACGGAAAGAACAGCGGCTAAACGCGCGGATGTCCGCCACCTCGCTGGGTGACGGACATCCGTTTTTTATTGAGTTATCTCATGGCACATATTTCACGGTGCATATTTCATGGCGCATATTTCATGGCGCAGCCGGGTAGCTCACCGGTACGCAATAGCACCCTGACTAGGCATCACGCGGCACAGTAATGATGCCGAACAGCTGATGCAGCTCCTCCGGATGCACCTCAAAATACCCGCGATCCGGGCCGCTAAACATCGAACTCTGGTTCCAGCCGCAGCTCTACACCGCCAGGGATACCGAGAACTACAAGGTCCTCACCGTGTAGGCTGTGAACATTTACCACGCACGGTTGCCCAGCATGCGTACATCACACCGTCGGGGCTCAATACAATCTCATCCGCCTCGGGTAAGTCCAGCGGTGTCGCCTCGCGGTCAGGTGTGCGCAGTGTGGCGCCGTACTCGTTCAGAAGTACCACCGACGAATCGGTCCAGGCTATAGGTTGGCCCTATAGATTCGCATTTCGTCCTCGATAGTTCTTGGAGAAAAACGTAGTACTTGGGTCAGCTCACGCATCTAAATTCACCACTTCTTTGAAACAGTCAAGGTTAGAGCGCGAGTGAAGGACAATCACAACCTGCTTGTCACTGCCCTCGATAGCGCACGCCATCGATTCGAGCTCAGCGCGCTCCTCTGACGGAGTGAGACCCTTCAAGGTCTCATCAAGCAACACAAGCCGGGCAGCGCCTTCACGTAATACGGAACGCGCAAGCATGAGCCCGCTCGAATTCGATGCTTCAGATGCGAACGGATCGATATCTGGTACGATTACCACTTCGCCTTGGGGATACCGGCGGTATAGAGCATCAAGCATGACGGACTTCCCCGCGCCAGTTGGTCCAATCAAGGCAACCGTAGAACACCCAGAGTCAAGAACACTCTCAAGCAGAGCCAGGTCAGCAGACCGCACGGGCGGATAAGAACGGTCGGCCCGGTACTCTTCAAGCATCCGAACACGCTCCGCAGTCAAGCTGACTACACCAACCTGTTGCAGCGTCTCCACCGTAGATTGGATGCCAGATGACAGAGTTACTGCAAAATATATTACGACTGCGGGAGCAACCACTGAGTTCGATCCTTCGACCATCAGTGCCAATACCACTGCAGAAACATTCAGTGACAACACAAGCAACTGAATCAGTCCCGTACGCAGTGCGTAGGCGTTCGCCAACTGAATCGAGCTGCTGACGTATGCAGCCTCCGAATGAGCGTAGGCTTCTTCTCCAGCCCGACGCAGCCCTGCACTGACGGGCGCAGCGTGTAAGCCAGCCTGGGCACCAACCACCCCGATGAAGTCACCTCGGCGATTGGCAGCCGTCGTCGAGGCAGGGAGAATCCACTTTGAACCCTGACGCATAGCAAGGATCGCTAGGGGTGCTACCGCCAACACAGCAATCATGAACAGCGGGGCGCCAGCCACTGCGCCTCCGATGAGCATAAAGGTCTGTAGAATGACCATAAATACCGAACCCAGGGCGCTAGGCACCGACATCTGAAGGTCGGAGAAGTCTTCACCCATCCGCCCCATGACCGCACCGCTTGTTCTAGGACTAGCGAATCGATCGAGCCTGCGTATAATCCGGTCGTGCAAATCGCTCAGCCTAGCGATGGGAGCCCAGTAGAGCGGGCCAAAGAACATGACGGACCCAACAATTGCTGCCAGTGCGCAAGCAGCTGACACTCCAGCAACCTGAGCAGATAGCCCATCACTGTGAGCAATCGTCAATGCAAAAGCAACTTCGGATCCGCTCAAGAGTAGGGCGCCACACGTAATCCACACCAAATGCGGTCCAAACAACAACAGGGCCGATCGTCGGAATGTGGCACGCTTCGGCTCAGGGTCAGGAAGGTCCTGTCCCTCGCTCACATCCGTCGAACCAGCATCTGCCTCCTTAGCTGCCCCGGGGCTATGAGCCTGCAACTCAAGAGGGTCTACCCTCGCATCATTGCCGGGGGTGAAGGCACTTGGTACGTACTCCTCCGAGCTTGCCAGAAGTGTGCACGTTGGCACGCACTCTAAGATCCTCTCGGCAACCACTTCTCGTGTTACAGGATCAAGCGCTGCGAACGTATCGTCCAAAATTAGCCAGTCGGGTTTGTCTGCCAAAACGATAGCGACAGCAGCACGGTGTCTCTCTCCTGACGACAAGGTTGTTGCGTCTTGCCAGAACCGCCCAATCACATCCTCAGTGAGCCCCATATCTAAAGCGAGGCTAGTGAACCGGGATACCTGATGTGGCGAAGCAGAAGCTCGCCACGCTGACAACACCGAATGGGACATTTCCGGGTTGCGTGGTACGAAAGCAGAATCGGGGGTGGTCACGGATGTGCGCAATGCTTCAGCGCGCTCAGACGTAGCTGCAAGCACCTCTCTAGAGTTTGAAGGCTGCCCCACCAAGTCCTGCTGTTTAACCGTGCAATTTGGAGACGACTCGAGCTTGTCGAGCTCACGCATCATTGGCACAGCGAGCCGAATAACCCGATAGTTTACGATGTTGTTCTGCACCGCTGCGTACAGGTAGCGGGCTGCCAAAATAATTCCAATACCGAAATGAGCGGATGGCCAGAGCCACGCGCCGAGAACCGCAACCACAGCGAGCACCGTAGTTAGTGCTCCCCGTTCAAGGAATCCATTCAGGATCTGCAACGGGACTCGTCTGTGCAGAAGCTGCTCTTCGGTGTTTCGGATGCTAGCGACCTTGTCCAGGGCGGTACCCCAGCTGGGGATGCTTTGCCCTCGAGGCAACGCGTTTGCTACACGCTGGATCCACTGCCTACGCTCTCCCTCTAGAGCGACGTACTGTTCCCATAGTCGGCCCACCAAGTTGATGAGACGGACGCTGACGAATACCAATCCAGTGATGAGCAACGCAGCGATGGCGCCGCTTGCACCATATAGCGCGAGCGAAGCCGCGAGAAAGGCAATAATCTGAACGGTTGAAACGGCGAAATCAACAACGAAGGCAAACTGGCTGATCTGTCCTGGGTATGTGAGAACATGCCCGTGAGCTTCCGGCGGATGGGATGACCTACTAAAGATGTCCCGGAAACGGCGGTATGTAAGCTGTCGAACCGCGATCGTGAGAATAAGCTCTTGGCGTTCCTTCACCCAGTACCCTAGGCTTTCAGCCAGGAAAGCGAAGATGAGTAACCAAATAGCACTGCCTGGGGTCCTCTCACCTGACGTTACCTGGCCGATACCTGCCGTAATCATCAGAGCCCCTGCAACATTCAGTAGGCCAGCGGTGAAGACGGTGAAACTCGTGCTCGTTGGCGCGAATATCAAAGCAAGCCAGCGGATCCGTCTCGGCAGGTTCCGCGCTATCCTTTGATAGCGCGCATACAAGTGCTCGATGGGCATGTCTCTCAGATGCAGGCTAGGAGCAGCGCTCTGTGTTTCGCCCCGTCGCTTGTGATTAATCACCATTATGTTTCCAGTCATTCGGTATTCGAGTTCAGATGTACGGCTTCGTTAATAAGTTCGTCGTTCGGAAAACGGGCCGGAAGTTAGGTATCTGTGGTGTAATTTTAGTGCATCAAAAACTTGAAACTAGCTCCATAGCGTACGCTTTGGACCTGGCCGGATGGGCCCTGAGGGTTTGTAGGTGGCCGAATATATAGAAACCACTAGGCTGCCCGACTGGGCTTTTGCATATAAGGCACCCCCACGGGGTGCCTTTTCTTTTTCCACAATAACCGGGTATCTCACCGGCGGGCTATAGCACCCTGACTAGGAATCACGCGGCACAGTAATGATGCTGAACAGCTGATGCAGCTCCTCCGGATGCACCTCAAAATACCCGCGGTCCGGGCCGCTAAACATGGAACTCTGGTGCCAGCCACGGCGGCCAGCACGCGCATAATCAAACCGGAAATTACTACGCGCCGCCACATGATCCATAAAAATTCGGGTCGCGCGGCCGTTCCCCTCGCGGAAGGGGTGCGCCTGGTTCAGGTGCGCAAAAATCGCGGCGGCAACCTCCACAAATTCCTGATGGTTCAGGCTCGCCCAGTCGGTCGCACGGCTAGTGGCGAAAACGTAGTCGAGGTACCGCTCAATACTCAAGGGCCCGTCCTGAACGCTCGCGAAAGCACTCACACCCTTGGACATGTCCACGGTGCGGTACTCCCCCGCCCAGTCGTACACGTCCTGGAAGAGGTAGCGGTGAATAGCCTTGAAGTGCTCGGCGTCGAAGGTGTGGGCGATGAGCTCGGGGTTCTTGGTGAGCTCGTAGCCTCGTCGGGTGACGATGCGGTGCTCGTAGAGCGACAGCGCCGCGGGGTCCTTGATGCCCGGCTTGTTCCGCATGACGTGCTGGTAGGGTTCGGGGTAGAAGTACGCCTCCCAGTTCTGCTGCTGACTCATGGCTATTCGCCCTCCTCTGCACTCTGCTGACCCGCGTTTTGGCTTGTCAGCGCCTGGTAGGCGAGCGCCTTCGCTAGCGCTTGCCGGTCGTATTCTTCCGCGGTGATTCGCCCCAGCTCGTAGTCGATGAGTAGCGTGACGTCTTCGCGGGTGGGGTTGTCACCCTCAAGCCAGGATGAGGCGAGGGGCTGAACCACGTTGCGGCGCTGCTCTTCGGTGAGCGGCTCGAAGAGTTCGGGGTAGCGGACGGGCAGGTCAAAATGATCTGACACTGTATGTTCCTTTCTTGACCTTCACAGGTCGACCTCACGGTCGGGTCGTGAGGGTGGGAGGTGACGGTTAGCTGAGGTGCAGACCGTATCTCGGCTCGTCGAGCAACACCTTTGAACCGGCACGCCAGTACACCGGCTCGTACCAGCGGGTGTTGTCGAAGACCCGCAGGATGTCCACAGAGGAGGCGAGCGCCTGCAGGTTCGCGTGGGAGCTGTCGTAGCGGCGGCGGATATCTGCCTCGTCAACACCGTGCCCGCCCTTGGCAACGCGGGCGGCGACCCGGTCCACGGCGGTGTCGGCGCTGTTGAGCGTCACGTACAGTAGGGTCACCTCGTACCCTTGGGCGTGGGCGCGGTCGATGAGGTTCTGGAAGGATTTGGCATTACCCGCAAGGGTGGTTTCCTGGTGGATGGACTCACCGGCCGCGAGCACTTGGCGCAGGTCCTGCACAGTGTCTCGCATGGCGCGGGCGGCGTCGGCGGGGTTGCGCCAGTCGCCTCCTGCGGCGCGGAGTTTCTCGTCGGCATTGAGGCGGCGGGTGGCACCGAAAATCTGCGGGTCGGTGCGGTAGAGGGTGCTCTTACCGGCTCCGTTGACCCCGCCGATGATGATGTATTGGGGCTTCATGTGCGGCTCCTTAGACTGCCTAAACGGCTTAGACGACGAAGTTCTCGTCGGCGAGAACAATGCGCTGCTTCTGCTGCAGGGAGTAGGTCTGCAGGGCAAGGTAGAAGCGGCGTTTTTCTTCGTCTTCTTCGGCTTCGATGAGCGGGGTGAAGACCTCTGAGCTGTTGTCTACGAGGTACTTGTGGAGCGCCTCAAAATCGGGGGTGCTGTCTTCCACGGTTATCCCCTTTCCGGAAGGTAGTCGACGGGCTGGTACTGCTCAATTTCGTTGGGCTCGGCGGAAGATTTTGCTTCTTGCGACCTCTGCTTATTGAGGGCGAGAGCATGTTCCAAAATCTGCTTTCGGTACTCTTCCCAACTGATGCGACCTAGCTCTAAATCAATAAGACGAGCAATCTCTTCGCGACTATGTTCGTAGCCATCAAGCCACGCTGACGCGAGAGTCTGAGTAATACCTCGCTTCTGCTTATCGTTGAGCTGTTCAAACAAATCTGGGTAACGGTCAGGAAGGTCAAAATACTCTCCCATGAGTGTTCTCCTCGCAGGTATGGTTGGTGATTGTCTGTCAGCAGGAGCCGCCCACTACCCCGTGGGCGGGTTCCCTCTACGTTATTCTTGTGGGATTTTAGTCGCGACCGTTACGTTTTCGAGCGCGGTGCGCCGCCGTTTCGATTCCGAAAGCCAGGATGAAGACCGCGCAAATTGGCAGGCACACGACGGGTGCAAGAGGTGAGCACACCGCAACAGCGGCGAAGATGCCAAGGTACCAGGCGTTACTCTTCAGATAAGTCATGACCGCTCCTTACATTTAGGGTTGGAGGTGCCCCGCCTTCAAGATACGAGGATTATTTTGAAGAGGGGTTTTGCCTATTCGGCGGGGTTTTCCGCTGCCTGTTTCTTCTCGCGTCGACGGCGACCCCACTCCCCCCCCCCGTTTTCTTGGGAGGCACCTCGTATATTCCAGCCTAACCCAGGTGCCGAAAACAGGCACTGTCCACGGTCATTCTGGGGAGGGTGCCGCCCGGCATGACAAACCTCTGGATACTGGTTTCCGACGGATGGTAGTCTGATGGTGCATCAAAAACCTGAAGGCGGCACTAGTGACCCCGAGTTGCTAGGTTGGATGGATGGGCCCTCCTGGGTTGCAGGTGGTGAAATATATAGAAGCCACCACGCTGTCAGACAGGGATTTTGCCTCAGAAAGGCGCGCCCACGGGGTACGCCTTTTGCCGTGTTCTACGCTCTCTTCATGAGAGAACGACCGTTCACTCAGCGCCCTAGCGGCAGGCGTGATAGGGTAAATCTGACACCTGCACCGGGGCACCGACAGTCCATCCGGAATCACCGATTCCACTCTGGATTGGCACGCGGAGCCTCGCGCCGTCTTCACTCACCCCACACTCTACGAAAGCAGCCCCGGCACCAAGGGGCCGGGCCACGCCACGTTCCCACCGCTGGGAGCGCAAAGATTGGAGACACGTTGCAACAAACCCCCCATTCGAGCATCCCACGCGGAGTTTACGTCTTCCTCTACATCCTCGGCCTCATCGTCCTCGCCATCTTGCTGTTCATGGTGCCGCGAGGTGGAGCCTCCCCGGTCGAGCATCTAGGCTCCCCCAATCAGGCTGCGGCCGAACCCGGAACCTGCGGGGCCGGCGCATCCGCAGACAAGACCGTTCTGAAGACCGCACCGACGGACACCCAGTGGGTGACCACCGAATCGGGATGGATAGGCCCCGTCTCGCAGACCGCGGGCCCCGTCGTGGAATCCCCGATTCGTAGCTGTTTTGAGCATTCGGCGCAGGGTGCCCTGTACGCATCCGCGTGGGCACTCATCCACGTCAATGACAGCCCGGAGGCGTACCTGCCGACCGTCATCGGCCCCGGCGCGGAGCAAATCACCAAGGACCGCCTGCAGGACACGACGACCCGCACCGTCGTACGCATCATGGGGTACCGCTACATGTCGTACACCCCGGAACGCGCCGTCATCCGTATTCTTTTCCAGACTCCGTCAGGCACCTACCGTTACTTTGAGACAACCATGGAGTGGCACAACGGCGACTGGGCCCTGTGGGTACCCGCCGAGCAGCCGCAGGTGACCGACGAATTCGCCAAGGACAAGTACGTCACCTGGACGGCCGCGTAGGTTCCTCACGTTCGCCGTACCGCACGAGTAGCACGCAGATACACACTTTTACACTACGAAAAGGGCACCCCGATGTCGCAGACCCCCATGTCGGCCAGTAGTCCGGCTCCCATCCCAGCCCCCTCCACCAACTCGCCGATTCCGCAGGAGCAGATGCATCAGCGTCAGGACCTGCTGGAGCACCTCCGCCAGGTCATGCAGCTGGTGGATCGCGCCGCGCCCTGGGCCGATTCGATGAAGAGCGCGCAGAAGGCATACGTTGCCGCCGTACCTGAGCCCCCTCGGATTAAGCTCAAGCGGCTCTTCGTGGCCTGTTTTAAGCTGATTCCGTGGACGTACCTTGCCAGCTCCATCATCATGCTGATCGCCTATCTACGCTACCTGTACGCCAACCCGCAGATTCACTCGAGCGATATTCCGTGGCACACCATTCACGTGCCGGCGATTGTCTCGGCGATTGTGATTGCGGCTCTCTGGTGGTCGCTGATGTACTTTGTCGCTTACCCGCTGGCGGCGGCGAAGGTCGAGCGGGAGAACAACAAGCGTCGGGCGCATAACGACTCGGTGTGGAGCGACTATGAGGAGCCGGCCATCGCCGAGCTGTCTAAGGTGCACAACGAGTACATGGAGCGTTTCTCCCACTGGTTCCCGGAAGACTACCTGTACCCGAACGCGGCGGACACCCTATACAAGTATGTTCGCCAGGGCCGCACCTACACCCTGCAGGAGGCGCTGAACCTGTACGAGCAGGAGAGGCACCAGCTGTGGGTGCGCCTGAGCATGGAGGAGCAGGCCCGCGAGACGCGAATTCACAACGCTATCGTGGAGGACATGATGGACAAGCAGCTGTACGAGCAGCGCAGGGCCAACGTTCTGCTATCCGGCATTTTGGTGGCGACTACGGCTACGGCGGTGGCCGCCTCGGCCCCCCGCTATCACTACCACTACCACTACTAGGCGCTACGGAAAGCAGCAAGCTCTACACGGGGAAGGGACGCACTCCGGTGCGGCCCCTCCTCTGTTTCTACGTTTACGGGTTGATCCTCTAGCTATCGGGATTCTTGCCGACTCACAGCGTCTAGAAGCGAGAACTGCACCGGACTGGACGGCGAGAAAAATAGTGTAAAAAATCGCCGATTTTTTCACTATCCCTCCTGATTTTCAGGAAATAGTGAAAAAATCCGCGGTTTTTTTCATAATCCAGGTCACAAAATATACGGCAAGGTGTAGGGGCCTCTAGGAACCAGACCCTAGACCCCGCCTCCGTCAGAAGAAGTCAATGTCAGGGAGGCCCGAAAATATCTCAGCGAAGAGCTCGTACGTACCTATCACAAAACGCTCGCCGCCGTCCTCCACCTCGCTATCAGCCCGCGAATACGTGAAAAGGCCACCAATAATCTTCACACCAAAGAAATACAGCCCAACAGCCCCAAGGGCCAGAGCCACAAAAGGCATCACCAGCATGACCACAAAGTGAAGAATCACGTTATCAATCGAGCCGCCAAGCAACACCAGGCCAACAATGACGACCCCCATCACCACCAGGCACACGGGCACACTCAGAACGTACATGCCCCAGGCGATAATACGCAGAACAGTCTTCCAGAAACCACGGCGCGGCTTCTCCTGCAGATAATCTGCGGGATGCGGAAGATACGTGTGCTGAAGTGCCGGCTGGTTGCTCATAGGTGGTTGTCTCCTGACGTACTCGGTGTATACATCAACACTCCTGAGAATACGTCACCCACCTGGGCAATTCCTTAAAACGGGCGCGAGCAAGCAAACCACACCCGCTAGAGCACGTCCGGGTGGACCGCCACCTCCACGGCGGCGGGCAGCACCCGCGCGCTAATGCGGTGCGCCGACGGCGCCGGATCGCCATCCACCTCAACCGGCTGCGCACCATCCGGGAACTCCAGCACCACCTCGGACCCCACCAGGTGGCGAATCACCGGTAGCTCAACGCGCGGCGAACCCAGAATCGTGCGACGCATCACCTTCGCCATCAGCAGGCCCCACTCCACCAGGTCACGCGGCGACGCCACAATCACCTCAAGATTACCGTCATGCACATCCGTCATATCCGCCAGGCGAATACCGCCCTGCAGGCGGCCACAATTCGCGATCAGCACCGACCGCATCGGCAGAGTACGGAACGGCGCACCATCCACGCTGATGCGCACCGGATGCGACCTGCCCAGCATATGCTTCATGCCGGATTGCACGTATGCAACCCAGCCGAACTTCGCCTTAATCTCCTCGTTCGTGTCGTTCATGACCAGCGCATCAAAGCCAGCACCACTCATTACAAAGAACGTGTGTTCGGTTTCTTCGCCGGGGGCGCTCGTCGTCGTCATCTCAATCGCATCAACGGCCTGACCTGCACCGTTGAGCGCAATATCAATACACGCCGCCACGTCACTGACCGGAATATACAGGTTACGCGCCAGCAGGTTACCGGTGCCCATCGGCAGAATACCCAGGCGCGGCTTGCGCCCCTCGTGATGCGCCAGCGCCGCCGCCACGGCACGCACCGTACCGTCACCACCTGCGGCAATCAGCAGGTCAACGCCCTCGGCAATCAGCTCGCGGGCGGCCTCTGAGCCGGGCTCGTCCACGCGGGTGGTGCGCACCAGCGCCTGCGGGTGGCCGTTCGCCGCGAGGATACGTTCCAGAATCTCTATAGCCACCGCAACGCCGGGCTTACTCGGGTTGTACACCACGCCCACGCGACGGCTGGGGCCGGCAGGCAGGGTCGGCAGAACGCCGAAGGGCGCACCCAGCTCGATAGCGCGTCGGCGCGCCTTCTTGCGGGCACCAGTGGCGGAGGCGGTCAGCGCCGCCGCCGCAGAAACACCAAGGAGTTTACGGTAAAGAGGCATAGTTCTTAGACTACCTGCCCACGCAAAAACCCGCCCACCGGTTACGCGGTGAGCGGGTTTTCGACCGAGTTTGAGATTACTCAGCGGCTACGACCGGGATAACCTCGGCGCCGCCCATGTACGGGCGCAGTGCTTCCGGAATCACAACAGAACCGTCAGCCTGCTGGTGAGTCTCCAGGATAGCCACCAACCAGCGAGTGGTTGCCAGGGTGCCGTTCAGGGTTGCCACGGAGCGGGTGCGGCCCTTACGCACGTTGCCTGCCTCGTCCACGGTGTCCGGGGTGCGCTCGCGAATGTTCAGGCGGCGCGCCTGGTAGGTGGTGCAGTTCGAGGTGGAGGTCAGCTCACGGTAGGTGCCCTGGGTGGGGACCCACGCCTCGCAGTCGAACTTGCGGGCTGCGGAGGTGCCCAGGTCGCCTGCGGCGGTGTCAATCACGCGGTATGCGAGGCCGCAGCGCTGCAGCATTTCCTCTTCGAGGGACAGCAGCTTCTCGTGCATCTCTTCTGCCTGCTCGACGGGGCAGTAGACAAACATTTCAGCCTTGTTGAACTGGTGCACGCGAATGATGCCGCGGGTGTCCTTACCTGCGGAGCCTGCCTCACGGCGGTAGCAGGAGGACCAGCCCAGGTACTTCTTCGCACCCTTCTCAAAGTCGAGAATTTCGTCGGTGTGGTAGCCGGCGAGCGCCACCTCGGAGGTGCCGACCAGGTACAGGTCGTCGCGTTCGAGGCGGTAGATTTCATCGTCGTGCTTGACGTTGAAGCCGGTGCCGTTCATGATTTCGGGGCGCACCAGGGTGGGGGTGGTCATCATGGTGAAGCCGTGCTCGGTTGCGAGGTCGAGCGCCATCCACATGAGTGCCTGCTCCAGGCGTGCGACCTGGCCTTTGAGGAAGTAGAAGCGTGCGCCGGAGACCTTCGCGCCGCGGGCCATGTCGATGCCGTCGACGAGCTCGCCGATTTCGAGGTGGTCGCGCGGCTCGAAGCCGTCAGCGGAGAAGTCGCGGGGGGTGCCGACCTTCTTGACGACCACGTAGTCGTCTTCGCCGCCGGTGGGCACGCCATCGATGATGAGGTTCTCGATGCTGCTAATCAGTTCCTCGTATTCGGCGGTCTTCGCCTCGGAGGCTGCCTTCGCATCGTTGACGCGGGCGGCCAGTTCCTTGGCCTGTGCAACGAGTGCGGGCTTTTCTTCCTTGGGTGCCTTGGCGACCTTCTTGCCGAAGGCGTTCTGCTCGGCGCGCAGGGTCTCGTATTCGCCGATGAGTGCGCGGCGTGCGGCGTCGGCTTCGAGGATGCGGTCGACGTGGGTTTCGTCCTTGCCGCGTGCTCGCTGGGAGGCGCGGAAGACGTCGGGGTTTTCGCGGAGGAGGTTAATATCAATCACTGTTTTATCCTACCTAATCTTGCGGTGGGTTGTGGGCGGGGTTTGCGCTGGTGGGGCGCGGGTAGGTGCGGGGGGGTGTCTAGCGGCGGCCGGCTGGTGGTGCCGCCGGTGATGTTGTAAGTGGTGCCGCTAGCGGCGCTGCAGCTGTGCGGGGCGGCCATCCGGGAAGAGCGACTCCAGCCACTCGTGCGCGGAGTCGAAGGAGGCATCGGAGTGGATGCTGTCGACTTCGGTATTTTCGTGGTCGGCGCGCGGGTAGGAGCCGAGGAATTTCAGCGTCGGGGAGACGCGGTGCAGGCCGCGCAGTGCATCGCGCATGCGTGCCTCGTAGATGTGGCCGTCGGCGTCGATGCTGAACGAGTAGGAGCCCATGCCTTCGCCGGTGGGGCGCGATTCGATGCGGGAGAGGTTCACGCCGCGCACGGAGAACTGTTCGAGCAGTTCGAGCAGGGCGCCGGCGCGGTTGGAGGGTAGCGGCACGGTCAGGGTGGTCTTGTCGGAGCCGGTCGGTTCGGGAATGTCGGCGGTGCGGGAGAGCAGTACGAAGCGGGTTACGGCGTTCTTGTTGTCGCCGATATTGTCCTGGATGACGTGCAGTTCGGGGTGGTAGTTCAGCAGCGCCGGGGAGCAGATTGCCGCATCGTAGGTGCAACCCTCTTCGAGCAGGCCGACAGCCGCCGCCGCGGTGGAGGAGCCGGGCAGGTAGGCGGCGGTGGGTACGTTCTCCTGCGCCCAGCCGCGCACCTGCGCCCAGGCGTGCGAGTGGGTGGAGATGGTCTTGACGTCTTCGATGCTGATGGGCTTCGCGGCGACCAGCACGAAGCGGATCGGCACGAGCACCTCGCGGATAATGCGTACACCCTCGCTGGCCGCGATAGCGTCCAGGGTGGCGCTCACGCCGCCCTCCACGGAGTTTTCGATGGGCACCATGGCGGCGTCCGCCTCGCCCGCGTTCAGGCGTGCGAGCGCGTCGGGCACGCTGGTGGCGGGGATGCGTTCGGCGTCGGATGCGCCGGGGACGCTCAGCAGGGCGGATTCAGTGAAGGTGCCGGAGGGGCCCAGATAGGTGTATCGCATGGTCACCATGGTATCGGGTTGGGGTCGGTAGCGGTGGGGTTTCGCCCGTGCCGTATATATCTCGGAATGGCTTCGGTCATGGGTTGGCGATTTTAGGGGTGGGTTAGTGACGTTGGGGGTGGTTAAGACCCACCCCCAACGTCACTAACCTATCCCCGAAATCTAACCCGCGACTGAAAACCTAACCCGCGAACTGGCGCACCCGCGCGGTGTCCCAGTACTGGGCGGGTACGCCTCCACCCATGAGCTCACGGGCGATAGCGGCAGCCTGCACGGAACCGGCCTCCGGCAGGGGCGCGTGGGAGCCGGCAATAATGACGTTGCCGCGGCGGCGACCCTTCAACATGGCCGAATCCGCCACGATGCACACGTACTCGAACACCTCGAGCAGGGCAGCGGCCTCGGCGCGGGCACCGGTCAGCGCCGGCCCGTCACCGCAGTTCAGGATGTACAGGCCACCGGGTGCCAGCGACTCGGCAACGGTACGGGTGAACTCGACGGTGGTGAGCGCCTCGGGGGTGGTGTCCCCGGCGAATACGTCACGAATCAGCACGTCGCGGGAAGCCGGGGCAAACGTGGAGGTGACGGCGCCCGCCTCGCCCACGCGAATCTTCACGCGCGGCGCCTTGGGGATGTCGAACCAGGCGCGCACATACTCGGCGAGCTTGGCATCCAGCTCGACGACCGTGTTGCGGCTGGTCGGGTACAGGTCGGCGAAATAGCGCGCCATGGAACACGCGCCGCCGCCCAGGTGGGTGATGCGCAGCTTCGCGGCGTCCAGATGCTCCTCCACGTGGGAGGAGACAACCGCGGCAATCCAGCGCATGTACTCAAAATCCAGCTGGCGGGGTTCGCCCACGATTACGTGGGAGGACTGCACGCCGTTGATGAGCAGCAGCCAGCCGTCGGCGTGATAGCCGTCAGGGACGAGCTCCGCCTCACCCGTGGAGATGGGGTACACGCCTGCCGCCGCGCCCTGCACGGGGGTGTTCTCGGTATCGTCAGCCCGGTTCTTCTGGTTCTTCTGCGCCTTCTGGGATTTCTTCGGTGCCCTGCTCTTTTTCGCCATACCCTCTAGCCTAGCCGACGACCCGCCCCCGGTCAGCGCCGCACCTAATCGGGGGCGGTCCCGGGGTGCCGCTCCCGCACGCCCCTAGCGTACGCACCCGCAAGGAACCGCCTCCACAGGGGCCGACTGAGTAGACTAGAACCCATGGGATTTGTATGTCAGGGCCGCTACGCGCTCGCACCAATTGAACCGACCGACGCCGAAAAATACGTCAACCTGCAGCTGGACTGCATGGAGCAAACCTACGACCCGCTCTACTTTGACACGCTCGGGGAGAGCTTCACCGCCCGCCACCGCGCCGAACGCGACGAATATCTCGAAGACTTCCGCCGCCACATCTCCTCCCCCACCGTGCGCGGCTTCTTCGCCTACGAGGTGCCCGGCTGGACCCCTGACGGCGGGCTCTCCTGCTCCATCGGCGTACGCATCGACTGGGATAAGCCGGTCGGCCTGGCGCTCTCCCTGTGTGAGCCCTCCGAGTGGGAGCTCGAACGTGCCGACAACCTCCCCGAACTGCCCGCGGGTATCCGTAAGCTCGCGCACCTGTACACGCTCAACCACACGCACGGCACCGGGCTCGGTCAGGCACTCTACGAGTCCGTCATCTACCCGGACGAAAACTCCTACCTGTGGGTCATGGCCGAAAACGAACGAGCAATCTCCTTCTACGAGCGCCTCGGCTACCAGCGCAACAGCATCGAATTTGAGGCACGCGGCATCTGGGCGCCCGGACACAGCGTACGGTACGCGCGCATCCTCAACCCGCAAAACCCGTAAACGGGCGGGCCAGACGGCTAGTCCAGCAGCTGCGGGCACCGCGAGGCACGCGGCGGCCCCGCCCGGGACGCCGTGCGACACATCGCACCCTGAACGCTGTTAGGCGCCACACCCGCAAAGTCTTAACATAGAAAGTGACCTACGCTCGACGCACACCGCACAGACACAGGGAACCCCTGCGCACGCGCGGTACCGGCGCCGAACGCCACCCCACCGAAGGAAAGTAGAATATGACCACCGGTCTTTACCTCTCCGCTACGTCCCCGAACTCGGGCAAGTCCCTGATTGCCCTGGGCCTGGCAGACTCCCTGATTAAGCGCGCGGACCGCGTCGGCTTCTTCCGCCCCGTCTTCGACGGCGCAACCATCGCTGACGACCCCGTAGCACGCCTGATTCGCGAGCACTTCAACCTCTCCGAGGAGCAGGTCGGCGGCGCCGTCTCCATGAACGACGCACTCGCACTCATCGCTGAGGGCGACACCGAAGAGATTTCCTCCCGCGCGGTATCCGCCTACGAGAAGGTCGCAGCCAACAGCGACGTCGTGATTGTTGACGGCGCCTACCTGCCCGCCAACGCACTCGCAGTCGAATTCGACCTGAACGTCCAGATTGCACGCGACCTGGGCCTGCCCGTCGTCGCTATCGTCGGTGCGCAGGAAGCCACCGTCGAAGAGGCAGTCACCGCCGTTGACGTGGCCCGCACCGAGCTGACCGCGTCCAAGGCTGACCTGCTCGCCGTCATCGTCAACCGTGCAGAGCCCGCCCTGCGCGAGGACATCGAGAAGTCCGTCAAGCGCGGCGAGGCAAACCTGCCCGTCTACGTGCTGCCCGAGATTTCCGAGCTGACCGCTCCGACCGTCGGTGAGGTGGCCGAGGCCCTCAAGCTCGACACCGCCGGCGTGAAGGCTGAGGACCTCAGCCGCGATATTCACGGCATCAAGGTCGCCGCCATGACCGTCTCCAACTTCCTGGGCCAGTTCGTCGACGGCGACTTCGTGATTGTCCCCGGCGACCGTGCAGACATCGTGGCCGCAACCCTTGCCTCCGCACTGGCACCGTCCTTCCCCGCTCCCTCGGGCGTGCTGCTCACCGGCGGTCTGGACGACGTTTCCGGCCAGCACACCGCCGTGGGCGAGCTCATCAAGAACGCACCCTTCCCGGTGCTGTCCACCGAGCACGACACCTTCAAGTCCGCACGCGCCGTCTCCCGCGTGCACGGCTCCCTCGAGAGCGGTCACCAGCGCAAGCTGGCCGCCCTGGGTGGCTGGGACGAGCACGTCAACAAGGACGAGCTGCTGTCCCGCCTGTCCATCGAGCGCCCGGCTTCCATGACCCCGCTGCGCTTCCTGCACAACCTCATCGAGACCGCACGCGCAAACCGCCGCTCCGTGGTCCTGCCCGAGGGTTACGACGTGCGTATCCTGCGTGCATCCGAAATCATTGCACGCCGCGACTTCTGCGACCTGATTCTGCTCGGTAACCCCGCCAAGATCGCAGAGATTTGCCAGGCTGAGGGTATTGAGCTGCCCAGCTCGATCCGCATCATCGACATCGAGAACAACGAGTACTCCGAGGACTTCGCAGCAACCTACGCTGAGTTGCGTGCACACAAGGGTGTCACCATTGAGGCTGCTCGCGAGCGCATGACCGACCCCTCGTACTTCGGCACCATGCTCGTTTACAAGGGTATCGCCGACGGTATGGTCTCCGGTGCTGTGAACACCACCGCGAACACCATCCGCCCCTCGCTCGAGTTCATCAAGACCCGCCCCGGCACCAAGATCGTCTCCTCCGTCTTCCTCATGCTGATGGAAGACCGCGTTCTGGTCTACGGCGACTGCGCAGTGAACCCGAACCCCAACGCAGAGCAGCTCGCCGACATCGCGAAGGCATCCGCGGAGACTGCACGCCAGTTCGGTGTGGAGCCGAAGGTTGCTATGCTGTCCTACTCGACCGGCACCTCCGGCGCTGGCGCAGACGTGGACGTTGTGCGTGAGGCAACCGAGATTGTGCGCGCTTCGAACCCCGACTTCGCGGTCGAGGGCCCGATTCAGTACGACGCTGCTTCGAACATGTCCATTGCGTCGACCAAGCTGCCCGGCAGCGAGGTCGCTGGTCAGGCTACCGTGTTCGTCTTCCCCGACCTGAACACCGGTAACAACACCTACAAGGCTGTTCAGCAGTCTTCGGGTGCTGCCGCTGTGGGCCCGGTTCTGCAGGGTCTGCGTAAGCCCGTGAACGACCTGTCGCGCGGTACCACCGTTGAGGACATCATCAACACCGTTGCGATCACCGCAATTCAGGCACAGAGCCTGTAAGGTGCACACGGCGCTGTAGCGTGAAGGCTGCGGCGTTCCGCTGATATAGAAATCTCCCGCACTGGGCGGGCATGCCGTGAAGGTGTGCTCCACCCGGTGCGGGAGAATTTTTGTAATTACAGGGTTCCGCCGCCCCTCACCCCGAGCCGGTGACCGTCCGGGCAGCAGCAAACCGCCCGGGCTGCTAGGCTGCTGCTATGGACAACAACTCAACACCCTCACTGCCGGACCTCGTTCTCCCGTCCGTGGTGACGACCCTCAGCCTCCCGAGCAAACACGCTTCAACTAACGTGCGGCTCCCGCAGGCATGGCTACTGCGCTCCGTTCCCGACGAAGAGAACCGAAGCGCCGCCAGCGGAAAAGTCTACGATGACGCTCTAGAGTTCCGTTACGTTTACGACTCGAAAGTTCCTAACCACAAGAACGTTCGAGAGGGTGACTTCGTGCTGATTCGAGATAATTCAATTCTTCTCGGGTCCGCTGTTATCCGAAAAATTGAGTCATACGAAGCCGATAAGGTCATGACTTATTGCCCCAACTGTGGGAGCAGCCGCATCACCTTCAAGTCCGATGGGCTGTGGCGCTGCGATGGAAAGTGTCTGAGAAGAGACAAGCTCAAGCCCGAGCAACGTCTGCACAAAAACCCGCCGCAGAAAACCGAGAAAGTTCAGCGGTTTATTGCCTACTACGGTGACACCTGGACTGAGCTGATCGGCGCAGCGGATAAGGACTCATTCAAGGACCTGAGTATGCCGGGCAAGTACAACACTCAGAACAGCATCGTCGCCCTCGATACGGCGAAAGTCCTTGACTGGCTTGAAAGCCTGAACACTTCGGGTATTCATCAGCTTCCCCTGAACGATGCTCACGGGGTGCCGGTGAATCCTCGGGGCGGTTTTACGATGCGCACGGTCAGGGCTCGTGTGGGCCAGGGGCAGTTCCGCCAAGAGCTGTTGAACCGCTTCGGCAATATGTGTGCATTTACCGGCACCTGCCATACGGCGGCGCTGGACGCGGCGCACCTGTACAGCTATGCACACGAAGGCGAACACCGCGTGGAGGAGGGCCTTCTACTGCGCAAGGATTTGCATAAGCTCTTCGATAGTGAGTTGGTGGGTGTGAGCTCTTCGCGGACTCTTCTTCTGCACCCCGGTTTGGGGAATACGCAGTATCAGTCGTTGGCGGGTGCTCGTTTGAAGGTTGAGTTGCCGAACCGTGCCCTGGAGCTGTTGGATGAGCACCGCTCGGGTCTAAATTGGCTTGAAGAAGCACTAGTCTAGGCCTGTTCTGGTTTAGGCCACCGGGTACGCAAAAAGGAGGTGCAGTAGCTTTCGGGCTACTGCACCTCCTGTGCGTTTTTACTGGTTATGTCGGCGGGCGATAGCCTTACCGATTTCGTGCGGGATACCCACCACGAGGGCGTTACCCATGCAGAAGGCACGGTTACCGTCGCTCATACCGGTGTCAGTCCAGCCTCGAGGGAAGCCCTGCAGCTGATCCAGCTCATCAGGAACGAGGCGACGGTACGCACCGGAGTCACCAACCACAACGTGCTTGAAGCGGGAGGCGCCCGAGCCTCCTTCGCCGGTCAGGATGGTGCGCGCCGGGCGGTCGAGCGGGTCGGGGAAAGACATTGAACCTTCGGTGTAGAAGTATTCAAAGCCGCTCGCCTTATTGATGCGCTTTTCCTTCTTTGCACCCTTGAGGTATTCCCAAGAAGGCACCTTATCAGGGGCAATAAAGAACTGCTCCGGCACCTCAGAGTCGGGAAGAACTACGTCACCGAGCGTCTTAAATTCGCCGCGGTAGTCAGGTTCTACCTTGCTGGTGAGCACGGTGCCGTTCTGCATGACACCGGCAATCTGGAAGGGCGAGGTCTTAGCACCGATTCCGAAGTGTTCCGTCTCGTAGTAGGGGTCATCGGAGATGGTGAATTTATCGGCCTCATTGAGCTCTTCGAAGACGGAGAGAAGACCCTCAGATTCTGCAGTTTTGACCGGGAACGCTTCTGCCAAAACACCGGTGTGGGTGATGCGGCGCGACAAATCCCATTCGGGGGCGTTGTGTTCGGCGTAAATGTAGACGCGCTTACGCTTCTGCGGGTGGCCGTACTCTGCCGCATTGATAACACGCCATTCGACGCTGTAACCGAGCGCGTAGAAGCAGGAGAGCATAATGGCGAAGTCGCGGCCTCGCTGTTTAGCGGGCGACTTCAGCAGGCGGTCAACATTCTCCAGAACAACATATTTGGGAGTCTTAAGTTCGAGCGCGCGGTGAATATCCCACCAGAGCACGCCCTTCTTACCTTCGATGCCGTGCGACTGCGAAAGGGGCTTGGTGACCGAGTAATCCTGGCAGGGGAAGCCACCGCAGAGCAGATCGGCGTCAGGAATTTCGTAGAGGTCCGCCTCCACGTCATCAAGTACGGCATGAATGTCGCGGTTTTCGAGGTTTGCTTCTTCGCCGAAACGTTCCTGGTAGCAGCGTGCCGCGAACTGGCGGCCAACTGTTCCCGGGGGCTCCCACTGGTTCGCCCAGACAGTCGTGAAGGGGCCCGCGGAGGGCAGGGTCATGCCGTTGGCGTTATAGCCTTCAAATCCTAAGCGGAAGCCACCTACACCGGCGAAAAGTTCGATAACTCGGATAGGCTGGCTACTGCTGGTGGTTTTCTGATCCATGAGTCAGTAGTCCTTATAGTCCTCTGTAAATATGTTCGAATACTGATACTATAACATAGAACAGCTATTCAGATCAAGTGGGTTACAGAAAATCCAGTGACAAGCCAAAGAGCGCAGCTGCCGTATCTGACGTAGCATGAAAACAAGAACACAGCATGATTATCGGCAACATCAATCAAGCAGAGGAGTAAAGACAGTGGAGCTATTCAACTATGATGACTCAGATATCGAGAGTATCTACAAATATGCCCAAAAAGTAGTAGGAGTGGAGTTTGCCGATATCCTCAAGGCCTTCCAGGAATCCACCTACAAGACTTATCAGGACTACATCAATCAAACCCCCTCCACCACACCAGACAAAAAAATTAGTAGTGCATCAAAGGGGCAGTACGGGACAGGCATTGAAAAATATTATTTTGGCATACCCACCAACAGCTCAACCGAACCCGACTTTAACAAGGTAGGAGTCGAGCTTAAAGTTACCCCCTTCAAAATAAATAAAGATGAAAAAATCTCCGCCAAAGAACGCTTGGTCCTTGGAAATATTAATTACATGAATGAAAACCTAGATGATTTTTACAAATCTCATGCATGGAAGAAAGGGGGGTCAATTCTCCTCCTTCCTTACCATTTCATCAAAAACCAAGATATTCTAAAAAATAAAATTACTAAAGTTCATCTTCTAAAAATCCTTGAAGAGGACTTGCCAACAATTATTAGCGATTACCAGAAAATTGCACAGAAAATTAAAGAAGGGCGCGCTCACGAGCTCTCCGAAAGGGACGGCATGTATCTGTCCACCTCGCGCAAAGGTGCCGGCAAAGGAAGAGACCTTACCTCTCAGCCTTTTAGTGACGCACCAGCAAACAAAAGAGCCTGGTCTTTCAAGCAGAGCTACATAACACGTCTCTACCAGGAGACTATCTTTACTTCCGAGGAACTAGAGAGTATTGCTCGAGCCACCAAGGATACCTCGAAGCCTTTTACTCAGATTCTTGAAGAAAAAATTCTGCAATATCGAGGTAAAAGCGAGAAGGAACTCTGCAAGGAGTTTGATGTTAAATTTAAATCCAAGGGTCGCAATAGCACTCTCGTGAGGAAAATTCTTGGCCTTTCCTCAGATATCGACAATACTGTCGAGTTTAAAAAGGCAAATATGAACATTCGTGCTATCCGCGTTAACAAAAATGGCCTCCCTGAAGAAGACTCTCCTTTCAAAAACTATATTTTCAATGAATTATTAAATGAAAAGGATTGGGAAGAATCACACATATACACCGAAATCTTCTCTAAGGAGTTAATGTTTGTAGTATTCCGCGAAACAGCCCCAAAAACCTACGTTTTAGACCATGTTAAGTTCTGGGGCTTCCCTGAATCCCTCGAATCCGAATTAATGAGGGTATGGCAAGAAACAAAGGATATTATTATCCAAGGCATCAAACTCACGCCCAAACCACGCGGAGAAGATGGAGTTCAGGTATTCACCAACTTTCCGAAAAGCCAGAAGAATAAAATTATTTTCACCAAGGTTCATGCCTCCGAGTCATATTACGAGCTTGAGCCCGGTAAGTTTGTCGGAAAGGGTAGCCTCAAGGACACCGACGAACTCCCCGACGGTCGCCGCATCACGAAGCACTCCTTCTGGTTACCCAAGAAATTCGTTCAGCAGATTTTGCGCGGCGAATGGGACTAATAACCGAATGTAAATAACCGCGGCAGGCGGCCCCGGATACGGAAGTATTCGGGGCCGCCTGCTTTTTAGACCGAGGTTTTCGATAGGTTAGTGTCTTCGCCGTGGGTCTTTAACCCGCGGTGAAGGCGCCCTATCGACCAGTCCCAACACGAGAAGCCGCACACACCACCCGGCAGACGAAGACGCTCGAACTACGAACTCTCACCACCAAAAACCTCAAAAGACTGCAAAAGATGGCAAACATCCTGTAAGGTGGTCTCGGGACCCAAAGCGATGCACCGGTGCATCGACAGCATGGAATACCTAGCCAGAACACTTTCGAGGCACGTCGCCGTACCTACAGAAACATTCTCGACTAGCACATACACACCATCACCGACGATTGGAGCACCACAATGGGACCTGAATCCGTTTTGACCCGCCGCACCCTGCTGAGTGGCGGCGCACTCTTCGGCCTGACCGGCCTGCTTGCGGCATGCGGTCAGCAGGCAAATAACGAGGCGGCAGCCACCACCTCCGCCACGCCGAGCGAGACAGCGGCGGCTTCTGCTGCGGCATCCGATGCCGCTTCTGCATCAGCTACTCCGAGCCCGGTCATTACCCGCGGCTACTCGGGCGGCTCCAAGGCACCCGACGGCGAGTACCGTAAGGCTGACGCGTATGGCCCTGCACAGAATGTCCCGAAGCCCCCGAATCGAAAAAAATACCCCGAAACTCAAGAAGGGGCTCTCGACATGATGAACGACTGGACCATATCTCATAACTATGCGGTTCAGACGGGTAATTGCGAATATGCCAAATCTTATGTGAAAAAAGAAACTGATGAAGATAAATTCTATGGATATGTCGAACGCCTTTATAAGCGCGGTGGATGGATTATTAACGGGCTTGATAAATACCAGCTTGAGGGTCAGTTTATCTATGATGAAAAATCTAAAGAATATACCCTCATGCTAAAGCATATTTGGGAATATGCAATGTATGTTGAACCTGATGGGTCATATACCGAGGACGCCAATACAGCAGAGGGGGATGATAACGGCGCTTATATTCTCAAGTATTCAGATGGGTTTTGGACAATCGTTGGTTCACTCTCCCAGGAGCAACTGAAAGAAAAAGGGTTGTTGAAATAGTATGCTACGTATTAGGAAAATGGGAAGTGCATGTTCGCTTACTTTTGCACTCATCGTATCATCTATTTTTAGTAATATTCCTCCTGCGGGGAGCCAGGAGTGCAACAGCGATAAAGGCCATGCTGTATGCTTCACGAAGGAAAAAACTCCTCAACGGAATTTCGCGAGGCGAGGCAGTATGGATGCCACTACAGAATCAAACGATTCTAAGTCATCACTTGAAATACAAGCAGAGAACCAGCGAATAGAAGAAGAATTCCGCAGAAAATACAATGAAGTAAAAGATGGCTTGGGTCAACCAATGTTCACCCCCAAAGGCAATGCACGCAAGCCAGGAGAGGCGGAATGTCTTGCAGAAGGCAGGCAGCCTGGCAAATACGCCCGCGTCCGAGAGATGCCTGCTGGTGATGAAGAGGTAAATTACAATGCAAAAACGGGACTGGGAACTTATTGTCAGGCGCTCAACACTAAAACTCTGACACCGAATAATCCCGCCGAACCCAAAGGCCCCACTATCGAAGAAATGCTCCAAGAAATCGAGGACCAATTCGCTAACACCAATATCCAGGCCCCTGTTTTGAAGCAGTCCTACAACCTTGGCTCTGGTCAGGGCGAAGACAACCCCAACGTCTACAAGAACCAAGCCGTCAACTTCTACGTCGACGCCCCCACCGCACATTGGGAAGGCGACCTCATGATCGGCCACGTAGAAATCGAATCCTACCCCACCCAAATGACCATCCAATACGGCAACGGTGACGAGGATACTTTCTACACCATGGGCAAGCCAGTTAGCAGAGCACGCGGCGAAGAGCCACGCAAGACCGCCACCAGCTACGTGTATAAGCGTTCGGGTAATTTCCATGCCTACGCAACAGTGTCATACTCTGGTCGTTTCCGGGTGAACGGCGGCAATTGGCAGGCACTGGACGTCGTATTGACGAAAGATACCGTTGACCCGCTACTGATTCGTGTGTGGTGGGTTGATGTGGGACGCGTCGGCGGCACCTGCGATGAAGACGACACTCGTTGGGGCTGCAAGAACGACCCGACGATGGGTAAAAAGGATAACCCGAACCCCAGGTTGCGCAAGGCTGACATCCGTACCGGTCAGCGCTGGCATCTCAACGATAGCGGTGACGGGGACACAGAGTATTCACTGCACCGCGACTGGCCCGACATGTAAACCAACTCTGACCCAATATATAAATAACCGCAGCAGGCGGCCCCGGATGCATGTGCGTCCGGGGCCGCTTTTGTTTTACCGTGCCGTGCCGAAAAATTGTGCCATAGGTTAGCGTCTATAGTCGTAGTTAAAAACCATGGCAGAAGACACTAAACCATGGCACAAATTCTGCACGGGTTACAGCCCCATAGCGAGAAGCCACGCTAATGGTGGCTTCTCGAAACACATGTGGCTTCTCGGTGTAAAAAGTCTCGGCATGAAAACCCATACCGCGTAACAATCCGTAACACCCCCTTGCGGGATACCCCCCTAGGGTATACACTTAAGCCATGGAAACCACTAGCAACCAGTGCTGCCACAGCACATCCGCCCAGGTCAGCACCGCATCCGGCGCCCCCACTGAGGAGCCCACCGAGGCGCACACCGGCGCATGCTGCGGCGGCGAGGCGCCCGAAACCCAGCACGGTTACGCTTCCAACAAAGAGGCGCACCTCAAGCGCCTGCGCCGCATCGAAGGGCAGGTTCGCGGCATCGCCCGCATGGTCGACGAAGATAAGTACTGCATCGACATCCTCACCCAGGTTGCCGCGGTCTCCAAGGCGCTCCACGCCGTCTCCCTAAACCTGCTCGAAGAGCACATCGGCCACTGCGTGACCGGCGCCGCCGTCGAATCCGAACGCACCGGCGACCCGACCATCGCAGAGGCCAAGGTCAAAGAGGCAACCGCCGCCATCTCCCGCCTCATGCGCAGCTAAACGCGCCACCCCTAAACGCCCCGCGGCCCCAAGTTTTCAACCCCACAACCGAAAGGAAATCATCATGAGCACCACCACCGTTAAGGCAACCGGCCTGACCTGCAACCACTGCGCTATGAGCGTCAGCGAAGAGGTCAGCGAAGTTCCCGGCGTGACCGGCGTGACCGTGGACGTCGTCAAGGACGGCGTCTCCACCGTGACCATTGAGCACGAGGGCACCCTCGACACCCAGGCCGTCGCAGACGCTATTGTGGAGGCTGGCTTCACCCCCGCTGTCTAATCGACCGCCACACAACAGCCCCGGGACAACTCAAACCGGTACGCTAGACATAGCAACCCACACCCAGGAGTCACCATGGCATACCCGGCTAACTACATCGCAATGGTCGTCGGCGCGGTTCGCACCCTCGTCGGCGTCGAAAACATGCACCTGCGCGACGCGATTGCCCGCGTCGCCCGGCAGATGAGCCTGGACCCCGCCCTGGTCGATTCCTGGGTCAAGCAGAGCCCCGAATATACGGCGCGTGAAGACGCGACCGGCGCCGCGCGACGCAGCGGCACGAGCGCGAATAAGCGTTCCGCCGAGCACGAGCAGGGTCTGAAGGCTCGCGAGAAGGCGAACGCTTCGCCGTTCCCGCGGGCCGCTGTGAAACGCGCGTACGGCGTCTCCGATCGAGGCGCGAAGGTGACCGGTGTTCGCCCGCACACGACCCGCCCGGATGGGCTACCCGGCGACCACTAAGCCGCGTTGATTTTTCCCTCGCGCACCCTCGACGGTGCGCCCTGATACTGCACCATACACCGTCCGGGGCGGGGTCCTTCGGGGCCCTTCCCCCGGCTTGGTGTGTGCCTTTTTCTACCCTCCCGTTTTTGAGTTTTGAGGAAGTATTGTGTCTTCTACACAGCCTTCACTAATCACCCGTGAGCCCTCATCACAGAGTGAGCGCTCTCTTTTTAATCCTGCCGGAACGACCGCAAAATCAACGGAGTCAACCCGAATTATCCACGTGGACATTCAGGGCATGACCTGTGCATCCTGCGTGGGCCGCGTGGAGCGTAAGCTCCGCAAAATCCCCGGTGTTGACCCGGCGGTGAACCTGCCGCTGGAGTCCGCGCGCGTCATCGTACCCGAGGGCGTGAGCGACGAGCAGATTGTTGAGACCATCAACAACGCCGGCTACAAGGCGCACCTCAAAAACGGCCCGCGCGTGGGCGCCGCGACTGATGCGAGCGCATCCGACGGCGGCGGTCAGCACACCACCCCGAGCATGAAGGGCGGCTTCACCGACCGCATTATCTACGCGACGATTCTGGGTGTGCCCATCTTCCTGATTTCCATGTTCCCGGCGTTCCAGTTCCCGAACTGGGGCTGGGTCGTGGCGATTCTGACCGCGCCGGTCGCGTTCTGGTGCGCCGCGCCGTTCCACCGCGCCGCGCTCATCAATGCCCGTCACGGCTCCTCCACGATGGATACGCTCGTGTCCCTCGGCGTGGTCGTGGCGTACTTCTATTCGCTGGCGCAGCTGCTCATAAACCCGGCGTTGACGGCGCACGTGCACCATGCGGGCGGCAGCTTCTGGTCGATGTTTACCGGCCACCATGCGCCGCTGTACTTCGATTCGGCGTCCATGGTGACGCTGTTCCTGCTGATTGGCCGCGCAATTGAGCACCGCACCCGCCACCGCTCCTCGGATGCGCTGCGCACCCTGCTGAGCATGGGCGCGAAGGAGGCGACCCTGCTGCGCACCGATAAGCAGGGCGTGACCAAGCAGGTGCAGGTTCCGGTGGAGGACCTCATGCCGGACGACCTGTTCCTGGTGCGCCCGGGCGAGAAGATTGCCACGGACGGCGTGGTGGTCGAGGGTACCTCCGCGGTGGATGCGTCCCTGCTGACCGGCGAGTCCGTGCCGGTGGAGGTGCATCCGGGCGATACGGTCACGGGTGCCACGGTGAACACTTCGGGTTCGTTGACGGTGCGCGCCACCCGCGTGGGCGCCGAGACGACCCTGGCGAAGATGGGTGAGCTGGTGGCGAGCGCCCAGGAGACGAAGGCTCCGATTGCCCGCCTGGCGGACCGTGTTTCTGCGGTGTTTGTGCCGGTGATTTTGACGATTTCGGCGCTGACTCTGATCGGCTGGTGGCTGATTTCCGGTGACGGTGCGGCGGCGTTTAATGCGGCGGTGTCGGTGCTGGTGGTGGCCTGCCCGTGCGCCCTGGGTTTGGCGACCCCGACGGCGCTGTTGGCGGGTACGGGTCGCGGCTGGCAGCTGGGCATTTTGATTCGTAATGCGCAGGTGTTGGAGGCGACGAGCACGGTTGATCGCGTGGTGCTGGATAAGACCGGTACCGTGACGACCGGCGAGATGTCTGTGGCGTTCTACGGCACGTTTGGCGACTACGAGTCGGCGGGTGACCTTGCCGGTATTTCGCCGGATTCTGCAGATTCCAAGAACGAGCGTTCCCTGTCTGTTCTGCGTGATGCCGCCGCCGTGGAGGCGCTGAGCGAGCACCCGATTGCCCGCGCAATTGCCGGTTTTGCCCGTGAGCAGGGCGTACTTGCTGAGGGTGCTTCGGCACCGAGCGTGAGCGACTTCGAGGGTGTTCCCGGAGGCGTGCGCGGCGTGCTGAGCGGCGCGGGTGAAGGTGCTGAGAGTGGCGCCTCCCAGCTGGTTGTGGTGGGTACTCCCGAGTACCTGCAGGCAGCCGGCGCGCAGCTGAGCGAGGCCCAGTTGGCCCTGCTGGATCAGGCTCGCCGGGCGGGTCTGACGACGGTGGTTGTCGCCCGCGGCGAGGCCCCGAATAACGAGGCCGCAGAAAACGCTCCCGCCCCGCAGCCGGTCGGCATGATTTCGGTGGCCGACACCCCCAAGCCGGAGGCTGCAGAGACCATGGCGCAGCTGCGCGAGCTCGGTCTGGAGCCCATCCTGCTCACCGGCGACGCCCCGCAGGTTGCGCAGGCGGTCGCCTCGCAGGTCGGCATTTCGGCTGAGAACGTGTACGCCGGCGTGACCCCCGAGGGCAAGTCGCAGGTGGTGCGCCAGCTGCAGGAGGCCGGTCACCGCGTGGCAATGGTCGGCGACGGCGTGAATGACGCCCCGGCGCTGGCTCTTGCTGAGCTGGGCATTGCGATGGGTTCGGGCACGGACGTTGCCGCGGAGGCCGCCGATATCGTGCTGACCCGCTCGGATGTCGCCTCGGTGGTCACGGCGCTGCGCCTCTCCCGGGCTACGCTGCGCACCATCAAGTCGAACCTGTTCTGGGCGTTCGCCTACAACTCGGTGGCCGTTCCGGTCGCCGTGGCGGGCCTGCTGAACCCGATGATTGCGGGTGCGGCAATGGCGTTCAGTTCGGTGTTTGTGGTGCTGAATTCTATGCGTCTGACGGCGTTTAGGAAGTAGCGAAACATAACGCGAAATTGCCCAAACATTAGCTATTGAAATAGCCTGAACGAAAAATTCAAAAGCATATCTCGCTGTGCTTTTCGCACGGTAAAAGATATAAAGAAATGCACCGCCCGTGTAAAGGCGGTGCATTTCTTTATATTTAGTTTTCACGGGCGGCGGCTTGAACACCTAGCTTGAACACCAGGCACGAACACCTAGCTCAAACGCCCGCCCAACAGCCCGAGCTCAAAACCCGGCAAGAAAACCTTGCTGAGAAAACCTCGCCGACAGCCCGGCAGAACCTTACGCCCAGGTGACCAGGTCCTCGATGGAGCGGCGGCTCTTCGGGGCAATCTCGCGGGCACGGTAACCGAAGGTCACAGCCACGGACACGCCGTACTCCTCCGGGTCGAACAGGCCGGCAGAAGTGAGCAGCTCGTTCACTGCCTCGTAGTTCATACCCTCAATGGGGCAGGAGTCGATGCCGAGCATTGCGGCGCCGGTCATCATGTTGCCCAGGGCGATGTAGGTCTGCTTGGATGCCCAGTCGAAGAGCGCGCGGTCGCTTTCCAGGACCTTCATGTCGTTCTTCTGGAAGTTACCGTAGCGTTCGAGTGCGGCCTCCATCTGCTCCTCGGTGAGGTTGCGGCTTTCGAGGGTGCGGCGCATCCACGGGGTGTCGTAGCGCAGGCCCTTCTTCGCCAGCAGAACAACCAGGTGGCTTGCGTCGTCGAGGGCGCCCGCCATGCCCCAGGCGATCGGCTTGAGCTTTTCGCGCAGTTCGGGGTCCTGAATGACCAGGAACTTCCACGGCTCGGTGCCGACGGAGCTGGGCGACAGGCGCGCAAATTCGAGGATTGCGGCGAAGTCTTCGTCGCTGATGCGGCGGTCGGGGTCGTAGGCGCGGGTTGCGCGGCGGCGGGCGAAAATTTCGAGGGCTTCTTCGCGGGTTACGGTCATGGTTTCATCCTTTGCATGAGGGTTTCAATATCCTGTCATGCTACACCTGCGGAGGGTGCGGGCGGCGGAAAATGTGATTAGTTACGCCCGCAGGAAATACGCCCGCGAGCGGCGGGGCCGTATTGCCGGTGTCGTGTTACCGGGCGCACGAAGCCGGTGGGCTGGTACCCGAGACTGGTATCCAAGGCGCCCAGAGCACCCTATGATGCCCCTACTAGGCACCGGCTTTCATCCACACATCCGAGCGGGCGCGGCGACCGAAAATGACCGCGCGGATTCCCTGGAAGTACAGAATATACGCCGCCCACAAGCCGCAATACCCGGCGAGCGCATCCATGGTGCCGTTGCCGACCGCCCAGTGCAGGCCGAGCATGACGGGCACGTACATGACGAGCATGATGAAGCAGCCGATTGCCAGGTATTTCACGTCCTGCGCGCCCATGAGGATGCCGTCCAGGGTGAACACGTAGGCGGCGATGGGCTGGCCCAGGGCGATGATGACGGTGGCGATGGTGAAGAGGAACGCCACCTGCGCGTCCTGAGTGAATAGCCAGGAACCGAAGAAGCCGATGAGCGGGCAGATCAGGCCGGTGATGACGCCGTAGATGAGGCTCATGCGCAGCAGCCGGTTTTTCAGCTGGCGCACCTTCACGCGCTCGGATTCTACGTTGAGGTTGCGTTCGCCGAGTTCCTTGCCGAGTAGCGCCTGGGCGGCGATGGCAAGGGAGTCCAGGGCGTAGAGGAAGAGGTTAAATACGCCCATGCCGAGCTGGTAGGCGGCGATGTGTTCGGTGCCGAATCGCGCCACGACGAACACGGTCAGCAGGGAGGCGATGCGCATGGACAGGGTGCGCAGCATGAGCCAGGAGCCAAGCGACAGCACCGAACGCATGCCGGCTACATCGGGCGCCCAGCGGACGGCGTGTTCGCGGGTGCCGCGCATCATGACCGCCCCGAGCGCGGCAGCCATGCCCCACTGGGTGAGGGAGGTGCCGGTCGCCGAACCGGCAACGCCCCAGCCGACCGGGTAGATGAGCAGCCAGTTCAGCACAATGTTTACGAGCGTGCCGACCGTGGCGACCTTGAGCGGGGTGACGGTGTCTTGCAGTCCGCGGAGCGTGCCGACCTGCGCGAGGATAATCATCATCGGCGGAATACCCCACAGCGAATGGTGCAGGTAGTCCAGGGCGTAGCTCATGGTTTCGTCGGTCGCGCCGAGGCCGCGCAGCAGCGGGTCTGCGAAGGCGTATCCGGCGATCATGAGGAGCATGCCGAGGCCGAAGGCGACCCACACGCCGTCCACACCGATCTGCCAGGCGCGGCGCAGGTTCTTCTCGCCGAAGGCGCGCGCCACGGCAGGCGTGACGGAGTAAGCGAGGAAGTTCATGAGGCCCACGACCGTGGTGACGAGCGTGGCGGCGATGCTCATGCCCGCGAGTTCTGCCTTGCCGAGTTGGCCGATGAGGGCGGAGTCGGTGAGCACGAAGATGGGTTCGGCGATGAGCGCGCCGAAGGCGGGTACGGCGAGTGCGAGGATGCGCCGGTTCAGCGAAGGCTCGGCGGTGTTGGCGGCGGCATTCGCGCTGGGGTTCACGGCGTTCTGACCGGACGCGTTGTTCGGGTGCTTCTGTGTGCTCATCCTTCTAGGCTACTCCCCGCCGCGGCGGCGGGTGCCTGCGCGCGGGGCGGGGTGCACTCTGCGAGATAGGCGCGCGAGATGCGCGGTTAGGCGCCTCGGCCGCGTAGTTCGTCGAGGGCGCGGCGTTCCTTCTTGGTGGGGCGGCCGCTGCCTCGTTCGCGTTTGGCGACCGGGGGCATGGAGAGGTAGGCGGGGCGCGGGCCGGAAAGGTCTTCGTAGCAGGTGACGGCGATGGGGGCGCCTACGCGTTTGACGAGGAGTTTTTCGACTTTGAAGACGCGTTCCCAGCCGGGGTAGCGCACACGCACCACGTCGCCTTTTTTGAGTTTTTGGGAGGGTTTGGCGGGGGCGTCGTTGACGCGCACGTGGCCGCCTTTACATTCGTCGGCGGCGAGGGAGCGGGTTTTAAAGATGCGCACCGACCAGAGCCAGAGGTCGAGCCTGGCGCTGGTTAGTGTGTTGGTGTCTTCTGCGGTCATGTGTTCATTGTGGCGCGAGGCGGGCGGGGCACCAAATCAGGTGCGCCCACCTATCCTGCGCAATCTCACCGGGCAAATCCGCAACCGGCTCAGAACCCGCCACGCGGCAGAAAATTTTCTATTGCACGCACCAGCCTATTGAGCACAAACCCGCATCCACTAGGGGTATTGTTAAGTCACCTTCTCAAGAAGTGTTCTCAAGGCCACATCGTTCGCGTGGTCTACGGGGGGGGTGTGGCCGCGACGCCACGGGCTCCCCGTAACAGATTGGATATACACCATGTCAGCTTTGAAAAAGCTCCTGGCGGCTGCCCTCATCAGCACTGTGCTGTCTTCTTGCTCCTTCGGCCCTTCTCTAGAGAAGGACGAAAGCGCCCGAGCAATCTTCGACGTAGAAAATGATCGGGTGATCCTACCCTTGGACGCATACGACACCACCGGTAAGGACGAATACTTCACCAAGGCCCTTGAGCTGGCACGCAAAAAGTGCTTTGCCGAACACGGGCAGCACTACGAGATGTTTGTCCGCACCGAGGGGGCCGGCAGGAACTACGGCAGGACCTACGGAATCTGGAACGTTGAGTACGCCCAAAAGTACGGCCTCCACGAGCGCGACGACTCGAATACGCTGGATCTGTCCTCCCCTGCGCCCTCCTCCGACCCCGGGAAGGATGTCAGCACCGAATGTTATCAGCGCGCCAGCGAAGAGATGGCAAAAATCGGAGAGATACCATTCGGCTCCGCCACGTATAGGCGTTTGGAAACCGACGCTCGAAACGCCGCAGGGGATAGGCAGCTCAAAAAATCTCTCGACGACGAATGGAAGCGATGCGTCAAGGATAAGGGCCTCACCCCCGATAGTGAGATGACCGTCAAGGAAGAAAAGAATATTCGTCAGAGCACCACCCCCTCAGAGGAGGAAATTCGAATCGCCACTATCCAGGCGCAATGCAATCAGGATGTAGGCCGTTCACAGAAGCTCTACGACCTGGAGGCGCAGTACCAGAAGCCGCTTGTCGCTAAGAACCAGGCAGCCCTGGAGAATGAGCTCAAAGAATTCAAACGCCGGGACGAGCAGTTCAAACAGTACGTCCTCGACAACCAGTAACAGCGAATAGCAGCCGGTAATAGTCGGTATGCCGAAAGGGTGTGTGCCGTGTTCACTGAACACGGCACACACCCTTCTTACGTTGCACCGGCTATATTGTGCCGGCTACGTTGTACCGGCGGTCTAACCCGAGGCGCTTATGCCTCCACCGTTGCGGTGCGGCGCTCCTTGAGAGCCCAGCCGATGACACCGGCGAGCAGACCGAAGGCAATCCAGGAACCGAGCACCAGCCACTGGTCGCTCGTTGCAACCTCCGGGAAGTACGCAATCGAACGCAGCAGAGTCGAGGATGCACCCGGCACCAACATCTGACCGATCTGCCCCCACGCACCGGGCAGGAACACGCTCGGCATGCTTGCGCCCGAAATCGGGTTACCAATGAACATGGTGACGACCGCGCCTACAGCGAGACCAATCAGCGGCGAAGACAGTGCACCCACACCCACAATGAAAGCTGCAGTAGCCAGGTAGGTAGCGCTCAAAGCAGCCCACAGGGTAGCGAAGTCGCCGGGGATGATGCCGAACCAGACGTTCAGAATCAGGGCGGTCAATGCACCACCGATGACGGCATATAGGGTTGCGGTGACGAAGCGGCGCCAGGTGCCGTTCACGCGCAGTGCGGAGAAGGAACCACCGAGAATACCGCCAATGACCAGCGGGAATGCGGAGATAGCGATACCGGAACCGGAGGAGTCATTCTCGCTCAGGGGCACCACGGCGGTGGTCTTCACCGCCATTGCGGATGCCTGCTCGGCCTGCACCTTCATCTGCTCCAGCTGGGCGGCAGCCTGCGCACCCTGCTCACCGCCGGCCTGCACCGCCTGGGTGAGGGCTTCCGTCTTAGCGGCGAGTGCCTTCTGCTGAATCTGCGCGTTCAGCTGGGTGGCAACGCCGTTGAGCATCTGGGTTGCTGCGGCGTTCGCGGCGGGGGCGGTCAGCACCTCGGGGGCGGCACCTTCGGTAAAGATGATTGCGCCGTAGGTTTCGCGCTGCTTGATCTGCTGTTCGGCGTCTTCACGGGAGGTTGCCTGCTTCAACTCGAAGGTTTCAATACCTTGGTCTTTGAGGGATTGTTCGAACTGGCTGACGGTCACCTCGGGGCCTGCAATGGAGACGGGCAGGTTCTTTGCCTCCATGGTCTTGGTGGGCCAGGTGAAAGCTAGGACGACGAGTGCTACCAGCAAGGATGCTAGTACGGAGGTGCTGATGACCTTGATCCAGGAGGAGCGCTCGGGGGCTGCGGCGGTCACTGCTTCTGCGGTGACTGCGGTGGCGGTTTCGTTGTTCATGACAATCTCCAAACAAAATGCATATTTCGTTTACGAGTCAGAACTCTACCCTCGATTTTTACTGAGCGCAAACGAAATAGCTATTTTGTTTATAAAGTCACAAAAAGAATCAGTGTTGTGTTTGCGCGTTTTTTAGCCCCACCCCCTAGACTGGAACCATGCCCCGACTGACAGAAGCCACCAAAGCCGCACGCCGCGCCCAAATCATCGAAGCAGCCATCGCCTGCTTCCTCGAACGCGGCTACACCAACACCTCCATGAGCGACATCATCAAAGCCTCCGGACTATCCTCCGGATCCATCTACTCGCACTTCTCCGGCAAAGAAGACATCCTCGTCAGCGCCATTAACGAACGCCTCGAAAACGTCAAAAATCTCTACGCCGCACTCCCCGAAGGCGCAGGCCCCCAGGACATTCTCGAAACCATCTACACCAACCAGATGGTTAACGAGAACTTCTCCGCCATGCTGCGCATCCGCCTCGAATCGCTCCACGCGCCCGAAATCGCCAGGGCAACCGCAAACGTCATGCCCCTATTGCAGGGCATCATCGTAAAGACCCTCACCCCCTGGGCAGCCGAACAGCTCAGCGTTCTACACGAAATCAACCCCAATTCAGCGCAGCGCACCCCCGAACAGGAGGCGCTCATCGCCGACTACGCCCGCGACACTGCAGACGCCTTCATGATGGTCTTCCAGGGGTACATGCTCCGCTCCTTCTTCGGCGCCCCCGAGGAAAAGGACCGCCTCTACCGCGTCGCTTTGGCGCTCCTTCCCGAGTAGTTGACCGCCCAATAGTCCCCAAAAATCACCCTTAGACGGTTGTTTTTCAACATTTAGACCGCGCAGAGGCAACATAGGTCATTCACATCCCGCAGGCATAGAATCGAGAAACCATGACTGAATCCTGCACCCCCGCAACCCCTGAGCCGCGCACCAGTGACCCCTCCGAGCTGAAGAACCTGCGCGCCGCGCACGCCGACGAACTCTCCTCGCGCACCCGCGCCACGAGCATCCCGGCGGACTCCTGCTCCCTCTACGACGACGAGGCTCTCGGCGGCACCGCCGGACGCGCCACCGCGTGGCTGGCACTCGAGCACGTGGGCCAGTGGGGCCGCGACGTGCTCGACGGCTCCGCCCTCGGCGAAGAGCTTTCGGAGGCGTTGGGCGAGGCAGTCTCGCAGGCGGGGCTGAAGTTCCTACTCATCCGCCAGGCGGGCAGGGAGGGCCGCGTACTGCACGGCGCGGCGGATGCATCCGGCAACCCGACCCACCGGGTGCTCTACGCGCTCTGCACTCCGGGCGAGGAGAAGCTCTACTCGTTCAGCGTGAGCACCCCCGAACAGCTCCTCGACCTACCCCTAGGCAACCCCCAGGAGTTGATTCAGGCGACCGGTGCGGAGCTCATGGACTCCCCCGCTATTCTCGTGTGCACCCACTCCAAGCGTGACCGCTGCTGCGCCCTGCGCGGTCGCCCCATTGCGGCGCACCTGGCGGATATCCTGCCGGGTAATGCGGTCTGGGAGTGCTCGCATACGGGTGGTCACCGCTTTGCCCCGGTCGGCATTATGCTGCCCACCGGCTACACCTATGGTCGCCTCTCGGAGCCTTCGGCACTGGCGGCATACCTGTCGCTGGCGGGTCGCGCTATTCCGTCGCTGCACGGTCTGCGTGGGCGCAGTACGGATACCCCGGTGGAGCAGGCGGCGGAGGTTGCAGTACGCCTCGAACTGGAGAAAAAGGGTGAAGAAGTAACCTCTGGAGGTTTGGTTTCACGTGAAACATCGGTAGCGGAGGCGCTGAACGCACTCCGCGAGGCTGGCGTTGAGCCCCCAGTAGATACCGCCGAGCATCCTACCCTGGAGGCGGCACTCACCACCCACACCGACGGACGCACCTGGGTCACCTTCTTCGAGCGGGTCACCCTTGAGCAGCGCCCCAATTCCTGCGGCAAGGGCCCCGCAGATGCTTTCAGCCGCGAGCTGCTCGCGCTGCGTCAGCTCTAGGCAGAGTCAGTGCTAGGCAGCGCCAGCTCTAGCACCCGCGCATGATGTAGACAGCGCGAAGCCCCGGCGGGCACCTTCTCGGGTACCCACCGGGGCTTCGCCGTATTCAGGACTCTCTGCGCCCAGCTACACGCCGGATATAGCTAACCACCAACCCGACGGCCGCTCGCCTACCCGGCGAACGGGTTCGGCGCGCCGATGTACTGCAGCTCGGTGTACTCCTCCAGACCCTCGGGGCCGCCCTCGCGACCCATACCGGACTGCTTCACACCGCCAAAGGGTGCCGCCGCGTTCGAGATAACGCCGGAGTTGTAACCGATCAGGCCGAACTCCAGGCCCGCCGCCATGCGCGTAAAGCGCGGGTGGTTGCTCGTGTACACGTACGCCGCCAGGCCGTACTCGGTGTCGTTGGCGAGCTTCAGCGCGGTGCGTTCGCCTTCCTCGCCGTAGCCGCCGAACGTTGCAATCGGGGCGACGGGGCCAAAGATTTCTTCACGCCACACGCGCATCGAATCGGTCACGCCGGTCAGCACGGTGGGGTTGATGAAGTTGCCCTTGTTGAGGTTCTTGGGCATGCCGCCGGTATCGCTCGGAACGTTCTCCTCAAGCTCGGGAATGTCTCCGCCGCAGGCGAGGAGCGCGCCCTTGCCCAGGGCGTCTTCCACCATAAAAAGCATGGATTCAACCGCTGAAGGTTGAATTAGCGGCCCACATTCGGTTCCGTCGACGGCTCCGTCACCCACGACGGTCGCCTCCATACGCTCCACGAAGGCGCGCGTGAACTCTTCTGCCACGTCCTCGTGCACGATGAATCGGTTGGCGGCGGTGCAGGCCTCGCCCATGTTCCTCATCTTCGCCGCGTAGGCGCCCTCCACGGCGGCGGGGATGTCCGCGTCCTCAAAGACGATGAACGGGGCGTTGCCGCCCAGCTCCATGGAGGTGCGCAGAACGTTCTGCGAAGCCTGCGCGAGCAGGGTGCGGCCCACGGCGGTAGAGCCGGTGAACGAGACCTTCCGCAGGCGCTCATCAGCCATCAGGGCGGAGACAACCTCGCTGGTGCGGGAGGTGGTCACCACGTTCAGCACGCCGTCCGGCAGGCCCGCTTCACGCATCAGGTACGCGAAGTACAGGGAGCTGAGCGGAGTCAGGGAGGCGGGCTTGAGCACCGCGGTGCAACCCGCCGCGAGCGCCGGGGCGACCTTGCGTGCCGCCATGGCGAGCGGGAAGTTCCAGGGGGTGATGAGCAGGCAGGGGCCCACCGGGCGGCGCACGGTGGTGATCTGCAGCCCGGATTCGGGGGCGACCGCGGTGCGGCCGAAGCTGCGGGCGGCTTCTTCAGCGTACCAGCGCAGGTAGTTCGCGGCGTAGGCGACCTCGCCGCGGGACTGGTCGAGGGGCTTGCCCATTTCGAGGGTCATGAGCCGGGCGATGACTTCGGTGCGCTGCGTCATGAGCGTGTAGGCGCGGTTGAGGATGTCGGCGCGTTCGCGGGCGCTGGTTGCCGCCCATGAGGCGCGGGCGTCGCAGGCGGCGTCGAGTGCTTCGACGCCCTGTTCGACGCTGGCGTCGGCGACGTGCGCGAGGATTTGGCCGCAGGAGGGGTTGTGCACGGGGAAGGAGCCGTTGTCGCCGGTGACCCAGCTGCCGCCGATGAGCAGGTCGGTGGGCACGTAGAAGAAGGGGTAGGAGGGCCGCTCGTAGGGGTCGATGGGTTCGCGCTGCGGCATGTTGATGCTTTGCATGTGCGGTTCGGTGCGGCCTCGCAGCTGAGCAGACTTTGCGACGGGCTTTTCGGAAGTAGCGCTCTCGGCGGCGGGGTTTTCGGGCGAGGTGGTCATGGCGTGCCTTTCGGGTTGGGGCGGCCGGTGCGGTCGACTCTGACGCTTTTAATTCTAGTCCTGCGCTTCTCCCCTACCCCGCGGCACGCTACGCGCCCCAAAACGCGCGCGGGGTGCCCTCGCGCGCCGCCGCTGCCCCTCTCCAATCATCCCCCCACTCGACCAACCCGCCTGAGCACGCCGAAGGGGGCCGCATCCGCCACGGATGCAGCCCCCTCGGGGTGAATTCCCGCTCGGTACGCGAGCAGCTGGGGGTTATGGGAGGCCTAGCCCGGAAGGGATGCTCGGTGTGCATCCGCGAAGCCCTGCGCCTCGCTCTCCGCGGTGGTGAGCCGCGAGTGGCGGGGTGCTCGGCGGTGGTTTAAGCCCACCTGCGTTCTCAAACCCAGGACTGGCGTGCCTCGACGCGGGTCAGCTCCAGAGGACCACCGTCATTCGTGCCGTGGAAGCGGCCGAAGTGCACGTACGGGCCGCGGTAGGCGCTGTGGTTAATCGGGCTGGAGTACTGGCCGTTGATCGTGTAGTAGAAGCTGTTCTTGTTCAGCACGATCTTGCAGTTCAGTGCCTGGCCGGTGGTGACCTTCTGACGCAGCTTCATGGTGTGCAGCACGCGCGGGGTGGACTGGCCGGGGGCGAAGCAGAGAATCTGCGCTACGGAGCTACCGCGGTAGTTGGGGCGGATAGCGAGCAGGTAGGTGCCGTCTTCCTGCTTTGCGGCGAACTTCTTGCCGATGCCGAAGGCGCCGTCGTGTTCGCGACCGAACGCAATGTAGCCGTAGTGACCATCCTGCTTCGGCAGTGCACTGGTCCACTTCATGGAGAAGTCGAGGGTGTACTTATCGCGGGTGGTGAAGTTAGACAGGGGGCCGAGCAGCACGGACTCGTCGTAACGCTGGCGGTGCACGATGGCCTTGCCGTTCAGTTCGGGCATGTCGGCCGCGGTGGAGGGGTCGGCCGGCAGGATGCCGTGCTGGCGACGGCCGGTGTTAATCTTCACGCTGGAGTCGAAGGGGTCGCCGATCACCCAGTAGGGGTCGGGGCACATGAAGCCCTTCACACCGAGCGCCTTGTAGTTTTCGTAGACGGAGCGGCGGTGGACCTCCCACACGATGACAGCCTTGCCAAGGCCCGTGAGGGTGCGCACGGCGTCCTCGCTCATGGAGCCGTAGCCCGCGCCGGTGGGCTTCTCGTAGAAGGGCACGCCGAGGGCGTCCACGTTCTTGTGGCGGGCCATAGCGGAAATCTTGTCGATGGGGTCGCCGCCGTCGAAGTAGCACCAGGTGCCGCAGCCCGCGGCGTTCACGAGCTTGAGGTAGCGAGAAGTGGGGTTGAAGCCGCCGCTGCCGTCGCGGTACATCTTGATGACGGTGCGACGCTGCAGGCCGCGGTCGGTGATGAACTTGAGCAGGCCCTGCTGTGCCGGGCCGTCCTTCGCCTCGATAAAGAGCACAACCTTCTTGCCGCCGATGGAGGCGTATTCGCCGCCTTCGGGCACGTTGTTGATGGCTTCGATGGCCTCTTCGAGGGTGGGGATGTCGTACAGGCCGATGTTATCGCCCAGGTTTTCACGCATGTCGACCCGGTGGCGGCGCAGCTCATCGAGGTTGGTGTCGCGAACGACCAGGTTGGCGCCGGTGGTGCGCCTGATGCTGGCGTCGTGCATGCAGACAAATTTGCCGTCGCGGGTGGTGCGCACGGAAATTTCGACGGCCAGGGCGCCGCGGCGTACGGACTCGGCGTAGGCGTAGGCGGTGTGCTCGGGGCTGATGTTGCCCGCGCCGCGGTGTGCGATGAAGAATTCATCGGTCTTGTACAGCAGCTGGTGCGCGGGGGATCCGCTGCGCACAGCGGCAAGCTGTGCGGTCGTGTTGGCGGCTGCGTGGGCCTCACCGGTCTGCAGCGCGAGGGCTGCGGGCACGAGTGCGGAGGCACCGAGGAAGCCGCGGCGGCTCATCTTCTTGGTGGTGTTCGAGAGTACGGTCACCGTAGTGGTCCTTTTTTCTGTAGTGAGTTGAGCGTTATGTGTGTGGTTGGGTTCAAAGTTTCCGTTTATAGCTGAGATGCCGGAATCTCTCAACTCAAACTGTAACTCTAAGTAGAATAACGATTTTTTATCGTTTCTTCACGGGTATTTAGGGATTCTGGGGTATTATGCACACCTCCTTTTTACTCTCGGCGCAAGGGGCGGTTGGGCGTTTCACCTTTTCCGCCGCTTTTCGGGTTTAACACCCCGGGGTCGTTAAAAAATTTCTCGAATAACGAAAAAGGCCGCGTTCTAGACTCGTGCGAGCCTGCAGAACGCGGCCTTTCGTGCGGTCACTGCACGAGGCCTTCACCCAACGTAGGGGCCTCGATTACTTCTTGGTAGCCTGGGCCACGCGGTCACCGGCGTTGACGGGGCGGCGTGCCTCGGAGTCCTTCGAGATGTTGAACTTGGCGGTGTTGGTGATCATCACCATGGTTTCCTTGGAGGGGATACGACCCTCGATGGCTGCCCAGTCCACCTCGATGATGGGGGCGCCTGCCTCCACCTTGTCGCCCACGTTTGCAATCTTGGTGAAGCCCTCGCCGCCGAGCTCAACGGTGTCGATACCGATGTGCACGAGCACCTCACCGCCGTTGTCGGTGCGGAGCATGAAGGCGTGCAGGGTGTCCTGAATCAGGGCGATGGTGCCCGCGACGGGGGCAACGATGGTACCTGCGGTGGGGTTCACGGCGTAGCCGTCACCCATGACGCCCTGGGAGAAGACCGGGTCGGAAACTTCGCTCAGCGGCAGGTACTCGCCGGTGACGGGTGCGACGTAGACGTCTGCGGATGCGGCTTCCTGTGCGGCGGCTTCCTTCTTCTTCTTGCCGAAACCAAACATGTATGCTCCTTCTCTAGCGCTAGGGGTAGCGTATTTTTCGTAGCGCAGGCTCGTCCGCGACGGATGCGGCGTCATTGCCTGATGGATTCCGCACCGGGGCTCCCGGGGAGGCCAGTTGAGGGAAGCCGCTCTAGACACTCCGGTGCATATGAACTCAGAATACCGCACCCGGGGCCGCTACATATGAACCGTAATCGGTTTCAGCGAATTTCTGCAAATATTCCGCAAATCTGGCATTTTAGCCTCGCTTCAATGCGCGGGTAGCGCGCGAGTACACTTAGGGAAGAACCGGCGCCGCGAACAGGTGCGCGCCGAGAGAGTAAGAAGGCTACACGATGACTGAAACGGCAACCGAGACCGTTCTTGAAGTATTTATCCCCGGCCCGGGCGAGAACCCGGAGGACCCGCAGGACATGGAGCGCTCCGTCTTCCTGGGGGCAGCTCAGGAAGCCTTGGATTCGGGCGTTGAGATTGAGGTGTACTCCACCGATTCGTACCCCTCTGCATTTGAGGAGTGCGCCCCGGTGGCCGAGCAGATTGAGATGAACGGCCGCGAGGTGCTGCCGCTCATGCTCGTCAACGGCGAGGTGAAGGTGTCCTTCACCTACCCGACCGCAGAGCAGATCAAGCGCTTCTCCCGCGCGCACATGGTGTCACAGCCGAAGGCGAACGCGGCCGCCGCGGCGTGCGGCCCGACCGGCTCCTCCATGGTGCCGAACCTCAGCCCCCTGGCCGAGCCCGCCGGTTTTGCGGCCACCCTGGCCGGCAAGACCACCCAGCCGGTGGGCGGCCCGGACATCGGCAACCGCGTAAACCTCATGGGCGGCGACACCGGCGACGGTATTCCCGCCTCCGGCTCGGTGGCCGTCAAGTCCGGCGGCTGCGGATGCGGTGGTTGCGGCTGCGGCGGCCACTAGTCGACCGCGGCGGCGGGTCAACCCCGCCCAGCTGAGACCCGGTGCGAGCGTCGGTCCCGACCGACCCTCACCCGAGATTTAAAAGAGCGGTGCCCGCCCCCTCATGAAGAGGAGGCGGGCACCGCTCTTTGCTCTGCGGCTGCGCTAGGCGCGCGGTACCTTACTTGTTCAGGGAGGTACCGACGGAGCCGAGCTGCTGGCAAGCCTCAACCACGCGTGCGGCCATGCCTGCCTCAGCAGCGGCACCCCAAACGCGGGGGTCGTAGGTCTTCTTGTTGCCGACCTCGCCGTCAACCTTCAGCACACCGTCGTAGTTGCTGAACATGTGGCCGGCAACGGGGCGGGTGAAGGCGTACTGGGTGTCGGTGTCGATGTTCATCTTGATAACACCGTAGGACACTGCGTCTGCAATCTCCTGCTCGGTGGAGCCGGAGCCACCGTGGAACACCAGGTAGAAGGGCTTGTCACCCTTACCGTACTTGGCGCCGACCTCGGTCTGGATTTCCTTGAGCAGCTCGGGGCGCAGGTGCACGTTACCGGGCTTGTACACGCCGTGAACGTTACCGAAGGTCAGGGCTGCCATGTAGGTGCCCTTCTCGCCCAGGCCGATGGCCTCAACGGTCTTGATGGCGTCTGCAACGGTGGTGTACAGGGAGTCGTCGATAGCGCCCTCAACGCCGTCTTCCTCGCCACCAACGGCGCCGATCTCAACCTCGAGCACAATCTTTGCCTTGGAGGTACGCTCGATCAGCTCGGATGCGATCTTCAGGTTCTCGTCCAGGTCGATTGCGGAACCGTCCCACATGTGGGAGTTGAAGATGGGATCCTCACCGCGGGCGACAGCCTTCTCGGACTCTGCCAGCAGGGGCAGAACGAAGCCCTCCAGCTTGTCCTTGGGGCAGTGGTCGGTGTGCAGTGCAATGTTCACGTCGTACTGCTTAGCAACTTCACGTGCGTAGGCTGCGAAGGCCAGGGAGCCAACGACCATATCCTTCTTGGAAGCGCCGGACCAGTATGCTGCACCACCGGTGGATGCCTGGATGATACCGTCCGAGCCGGCCTCTGCGAAGCCGCGGATTGCGGCGTTCAGGGTCTGCGAGGAGGTCACGTTCACTGCGGGGTATGCGAAGCCCTGTTCCTTCGCACGCTGCAGCATTTCTGCGTAGACTTCGGGGGTTGCAATAGCCATATGCTGACTCCTTGGATAGATGCGACCGGACACCTAGTGGACCGGTTCACCATTTTGTTGGCGCGCGAGGCGCCTCCTACTCGCACTATTTTACCAAGGCATAACTAAGAAGCTCTATCTTTTTGTGGGGTTTTTTGGGGTTTGCTGGGCCGGAGATTCCGCGGAATTACGCGGTAAAGTAGAGGTATTAATGACCTAATGCCTCGAGTGGGGTTCGGCCCGCGGTTCAATCACCAGCCCGACCCGCTACGGGGATAACGCACACGATATTGCGGCACCGAAAGGGACTCTCATGGGCGCATCAAAGGCAAAAAATAGCGCGAAGCGGCGCGAGCTTAACCGCGAAAAACGGGCTCGCCAGGCGCAGCGTCGCGCTGAACGTGAGCACCCGAACGCCGCCGCTATTGCTCCGGTGCGCGCGCAGTTGGATGAGGTTCTGGAGCGTAAGAGTCGGCATGTTTTGGGGCATGGCGATATGGCAAAATCCCTTGAATTGATGGAGAAAATGCGTGATGAGGGCGCGAGTGACCACGAGATTGATGTGGCGCTTGCGGAGGCGAAGCTCCCCTCGGTCGTGCAGGTGGGCCGTAAGTCGTTGATGCGTTGGCCAAGCTGGTGGTGGTTGAACCGTCGCGAGCGCGCGCTACGCGCGAAGATTGCGCGCCTTATGGAGGGCTAAGTCCCCGTTTTGAATAGGTTGTGAGAGCACCCCGCTGTGGGTGCTCTTGTGCTGTGCGGTGGTGGGGTAATTGATTTTTTGGACTCAGGGTTCAATTAATCTATTTCACAAAACAATGAAAACCACACAATACAACATGAACCAAATATATTTATAAGATATGCATTATATGTATATAAATTGTTACGTGATGCGAGCTATATTACCTAAATTACCGTGCTATAGTCATTAACAACCCGCAGACGTGTTCCCAGCCACATTTCGTGTAGCACGTGCTTCAGACGTAACTATCCAAGGAGGTATAGCGTGAGCACCTCACCGAACAAGAACCCGCAGACTTCTGCAGCGGATCAGTACACTAAGCCCCCCACAGACGACCCGTTCGCACACGAGCAGGAAGGCTTCCACAAGGGGCTCGGCGCACGCCAGCTCCAGATGATTGCCATCGGTTCCGCTATCGGTACCGGCCTGTTCCTGGGCACCGGTAGCCGCCTGCAGGACGCAGGCCCCATGCTCGCCGTCATCTACGCCGTCATCGGCTTCTTCGGCTACCTGATCCTTCGAGCCCTCGGCGAGCTGATTCTTCACCGCCCCTCCTCGGGCTCCTTTGTCTCCTACACCCGCGAATTCTACGGCGAAAAGGCCGCATTCGTATCCGGATGGCTGTACTGGCTGAACTGGGCAATGACCGCCGTTGCAGACGCCACCGCTATCGCTATCTACATCAGCTGGTTCGGTCGATACAACCAGTTCTTCGCAGATATTCCCCAGTGGCTCAGCGCGTTCATCGTCGTTGTCATCACCGTTGCTTTGAACCTCATCTCCGTGAAGATCTTCGGTGAGCTGGAATTCTGGTTCGCACTCATTAAGATCCTTGCCCTGCTGTCCTTCATGGCGGTAGGTATCTGGTACCTGGTCTTCGGTGAACCCATCAACGGCGTCACCCCCGGCCTGAGCCTTATTGCAGCCAATGACGGCTTCTTCCCCAACGGTATTCTTCCCGCTCTTATCGTGGTTCAGGGCGTTGTGTTCGCCTACGCCGGTATTGAGCTGGTCGGCACCACCAGTGGTGAAACCAAGAACGTTGAGAAGGTTATCCCCCGCGCTATCAACACCGTGATCTGGCGTATCGCGATCTTCTACGTTGGTTCCGTGGTTCTGCTCTGCCTGCTCATGCCCTACACCGCATACAAGGATGCAGAGTCGCCGTTCGTGACCTTCTTCGATGCTATCGGCATTGACGGTACCGCACCGATTATGCAACTGGTCGTTATTACCGCGGCTGCTTCCTCGCTGAACGCTGGCCTGTACTCCACCGGCCGTATTCTCCACTCGATGGGTGTTGCAGGTTCGGCACCGAAGTTCACCACCAAGGTGTCCCGCTCCGGCGTTCCGGTGGCAGGTATTCTGCTGACCGGTGTAATTGGCCTCTTCGGTGTTGTGCTGAACTTCTTCGTTCCCGAGCAGGCATTCGAGGTCGTGCTGAACATCGCATCCGTGGGCACCATGGCCAGCTGGGCGGCTATCGCAATGTCGCATCAGAAGTACCTGAAGCTGGTCGGTGAGGGCAAGTACAAGCGCCCCAACTACCGCGCACCCGGTGGTCGTTTCAGCGACTGGGCTGTGATGGTATTCCTCGCGATTGTGATTGTGCTGATGGCGCTGGATTACCCGGTGGGCACCTACACCCTGGCGTCGCTGCTGGTGGTTATCCCGCTGCTGATTATCGGCTGGTTCATGGTTCGTGACCGCGTCAACGAGATTGCTCGCGTGCGTGACGGCTACACCGGTTCCGTGCCTGTGATTGCTGCCCGCCCCGTGGTGAAGAAGCTCGTTTCGGAGCCGCGCACCCACATCGCGCTCGACGAATTTGCCGACGATGAAGACCACGGCACCACCCATAAGGGCCACCACGACAAGCCCTAACCCACCCGCCCGCGTGCACGGTGCTTAGCTCACCGTGCACGCACCAAAAACACAAAATACATTTTGTAAGAGTGTGTTCTGGAATATTTTTGGCATAATTATTGCTAATATCCGCGCTAAACGCACTCACTGCCAACGCATTGTTTGCAGCATAATTATTCAAAGGAGAAAATCATGACTGAACGTCCTAGCGCACACGCGGTGGAATTTGTTGACGTCGCCTCGATGGCAAAGTGGATTCAGAAGGACGGCGTAGGCAACATCATTGCCGGCATGGTCGACTTCCTCGAAGAAGACTTCAAGAAGTGGCAGAGCTTCGACAAGATTCCGCGCGTCGCCTCCCACACCCCCTTCGGTGTGATTGAGCTGATGCCCACCTCCGATAACATCACCTACTCCTTCAAGTACGTGAACGGCCACCCCTCCAACCCGGCACGCGGCTTCCAGACCGTGACCGCGTTCGGTCTGCTCGCTGACGTGGACAACGGCTACCCGGTGTTCCTGGCTGAGATGACCCTGCTGACCGCGCTGCGTACCGCCGGCGTGTCCGCCATGGTTGCTAAGCACCTGGCACGCAAGGACTCCAAGAAGATGGCGATGATCGGTACCGGCTCGCAGTCTGAGTTCCAGGCGCTGGGTATGCGCGCTGTGCTCGGCATTGAGGACCTGTCCGTCTACGACGTTGATCCGCACGCGATGGAGAAGTTCCGCCGCAACCTGGAGCCGCTGGGCTTCCGCATCCACCTGGCTAAGGACGTGGACGAGGCTGTCGAGGGCGCAGACATTATTACCACCTGCACCGCCGATAAGCAGCAGGCGAAGGTTCTGCTGGACCGCCAGGTGAAGCCCGGCGTGCACCTGAACGCTATTGGTGGCGACTGCCCCGGCAAGACTGAGCTGGAAAGCGAAATTCTGGACCGTTCCACCGTTTTTGTTGAGTTCCCGCCGCAGACCCGCATTGAGGGCGAGATTCAGCAGAAGGACCCGGACTTCCCGGTGGTGGAGTTCTGGAAGGTTCTGACCGGTGAGGAGCCGGGCCGCGTGTCGGATGAGCAGATTACCCTGTTTGATTCGGTGGGCTTCGCGATTTCTGACTTCTCGGGTCTGCGTTATGCCCGTGCGGCTACGCAGGACACCGACCTGCAGCAGTTCATTGACCTAGTTGCTAGCCCGGATGATCCGAAGGATCTGTACTCGCTGGTGAACGTTAACGTTCCGGTGGGCTAAAGGCTTAGCAGCCTGACGCTGAGTGGCCTTGAGCTGGCGGGCCTGTAGGTGCGCTGGCGTAGGCTGCGAGGTTGAGAGTGGATACAGCGGGAGCCGGGGAGTGGTGACACTCCCCGGCTCCTTCTTTGTGAAATTTTCTTGTGGGCAATCTGCGGCTGGTTCGCCCGTTCTGCCATTCAGCGGGTGCGGCTACTGGCGGGTGGCGATAATTTCGCGCGCCTTCGCCACACGCTTTTCTTTCTCTTCTTTCAACTGGTTGAGCTTCGCCTGGTTCTTTTCGATGAGAGGCCCCTGGTAGGACGCCTCAATATCACCCAGGCGCTGAGCCATACCCACCTTCTGGTTACATTCCGCTTCAATCGTTGCGAGGCGAATTTCCTCCGGCTTAGCTTCTTCGTTGCCATGGGAAGAAGTCATGAGATGTGCGCTTTCTTCGGACATCCAGTCGCTCTCTCCCTCCCTGGGGGTTAGCCCGCGTTCACGCAGGCAGGTCCACCATTCTGAGCGAATATTTTTCCACTCATCGGTTTGGGAGGCGTAGGTGTATGCCTGTGAGTTTAGCTCTCCTACAAACCGGTATTCTTTTTCGTCCAGTTCGACGTCAGAGAATGCGGTTTTCACCTCTTCTTGGCACCGGGCGTTGATGTCGTCTGATGCTGAATCGTCTGGGCCTCGGGATTCCTTCTGGGAGTACCCGTACTTTTTGGCGTACTCGACGTTCCAGTTGCCGTATAGCCCCCCGGGTTGCGGGGTGTCTATTGAGGGCACAGCGTAGGACTGCCCGTGGTGCGCGTAGCATTCGGACATGAGCGTGTGCCACGCCGTGCTCACCGTACGGATTGTTAGTTCATCGAAGGCATACTCGTCCAGTGGAAGGTGTATGTAGTTCTTTGAATAATCGAGAACAGCTTTTCGTGAGGTGTCCCGCTCGGCGCTGTTGGAGCAGGATACGCACGCCCCCAGTAGGCAGAATACTGTTACCGCAGAGAGAGCCTTACGCATAGGATTTCCTCCTCCACATATCAATCAGTAAGTCTTAATAGAACTAATTCGATCTTCCCAGGTTTCTCCCCAATGTAGACCATCTGAGATACAACGCAAACAGTTCAGATCAGAGCTCGCAAAGAAACGTCGACCAAGATATCCGTAGTCTTCGTAATACATACTTCCCAGTTCATTTTTACCTTTAGTAAGCGATGAAGCTTTGTCGTTTGCCTTATCACCAACGTACCAAGTATTACCATTGTAGGTCCCAAGGTAACCCTTATAGTTCTCGTGTTCCCACAAAATTAATGCTTGTGCCGGAGGTGCTACCGCACCGAAAGTCACCGCAGCCACACAGGCCGCAACCATTGGCGAGCCGAAGCCAGGAAATCCATCGCATGTCCCAAACTGAAATTGAGAGTGCGATTCTCATATCTCCTGTGATTTGCATTAACACTAACACGTCTAGGTAATTCCATGCGTGGTTTAAGCCACCCCAACCCCCAACAAAAAGGTTCCGACGCGCACACAACGCATCGGAACCTTTAAACACCTCATAAACAGCCGCCAAACTACGACGGAATCTGGCCAAACACATGGCGGCGAACCCACGCATGCATCGCAATACCCGCAGCCGTCGCCGCATTCATCGAACGCGTCGACCCAAACTGCTCAATCGACAGAGTATCCCTAGCCGCCGCATGCAACTCCTCCGACAAGCCCGGGCCCTCCTGACCAAAAACCAGCACACACTTCTTCGGCAGATCATACGTCTCCAGGGGCACCGAATCCGGAAAAATATCAATACCAATAATCTCCAGACCCTCAGCCTGCGCCCACGCCACAAAATCCTCAATCGTCGGATGATGACGCACATGCTGATAACGATCCGTCACCATCGCACCACGACGATTCCAGCGGCGACGCCCAATAATATGGACCTCCTTCGCCAACATCGCATTCGCAGTGCGCACCACCGTGCCAATATTCAAATCATGCTGCCAATTCTCAATCGCCACATGAAAATCATGGCGGCGCGTATCCAGGTCAGCAATAATCGCGTCCATCGACCAGTAACGGTACTTATCCACCACGTTACGGCGGTCGCCCTCACGCAGCAGCTCCTCATCCCAATGGTCACCTTCAGGCCACGGACCCTCCCACGGGCCCACACCCACCTCAAAACGGGCAGTACCCTGCTCAGTACCCTCAACAGCCTCAGCTACAGCCGCCTCAGCAGGTACAGCCTCAGCCGCCTCACGATTCTCAACCATCACAACCACCTTCACGCCAACAACCAGCGCCACACCGGCGCCCACAGAGCCATCTTACAGACAAAAACCCGCGCCACCAGCCACACACAGTAGCCAGCGACACGGGTTTACCCGCCGCAACGAGACACGTCAAAAAATCACAAAGAACCTAGTCCAGGCCCAGCTCATCCTTCGAGTATGCGTACAGGCACGGAACACCCGCAACCTCTTCCACATGCTCCTTCGCGCCGGTCGCACGGTCAACAATCACAGCAACCGCCACAACCTCGGCGCCAGCCTTACGCAGCGCCTCAACAGCAGTCAGCGCAGAACCACCGGTAGTGGAGGTGTCCTCCACGGCAACCACACGGCGGCCCTCAACGCTGGGACCCTCCACCTGGCGGCCCATGCCGTAAGACTTCTGAGCCTTACGCACCACAAACGCGTCAATCGCACGGTCCTGATCGCCAGCGGCACGCATAATCGCGGTACCCACCGGGTCAGCACCCATGGTCAGGCCGCCAGCGGCCTCAAACTCGATGCCGTTCTTATCCAGCAGGTCCAGCATGACCTGACCGACCAGGCGAGAAGCCTCGTGGTGCAGGGTGATGCGGCGCAGGTCAACGTAGTAGTCGGCTTCCTTGCCGGAGGCGAGGACCACGTGCCCGCGCACCACAGCCAGCTCCATAATCAGCTGGCGCAGGCGTTCACGGGCTTCTTCAATGGGGAGGTTTTCAGAAAGCTTAGTCATAGTTCAAGTGTAGCGGCTCACGTGCAGGCGGCGCAGGCTATTCCACCACGCGACCCACCGACGGCGGCAAGGCGGCACGCAGCTTCGTCAGCATCTCCTCATACTCGGCGGTCGGGTCGGAATCAGCCACGATAGCGCCACCCGCGGCAAGAGTCACCGTGCCATCATCGTGCGCCACGAGCGTGCGAATCACAATCGACAGATTCGCTGAGCCATCCGCAGAAACAAAGCCCAAAGTACCCGAATACACGCCGCGAGCGCGACCCTCCAGACCCTCAATAATCTGCATGGTCGACGGCTTCGGGGCCCCAGTCATCGAACCGCCCGGAAAGCACGCCCGCGCGGCAGCCACCGCGCTCACACCCTCACGCAGACGCGAACTGACCGTAGACACCAGCTGATGCACCGTCGAATAGCTCTCCACACCCATAAGCACGGGCACGCGCACGGACGCCGGGTCAGACACCGTGGACAGGTCATTACGCAGCAGGTCCACGATCATGAGGTTCTCGGCGCGGGTCTTCTCATCGGTACGCAACCATGCCGCTGCAGCGGCATCTTCCTCCGGGGTGGCGCCGCGCGGCACCGTGCCCTTAATCGGCTTCGTCTGGGCGTTACGCTGCTCATCCACGCTCAAAAAACGCTCCGGCGAAGAAGAAAGCACCGAAAAATCACCACACCGCAGATACGCCGCATAGGGTGCAGAATTGTGGGCGCGCTGGCGGCGGTACAGCTCAAAGAAAAGCTCCGGGCTCGGGTTGGGGATGCGCGCGACCGTCTGCGCGGTCAGGCACACCTCGTAGCTGTTACCCTCGTAGATTTCGTGCTGACTAGCGCGAACGGAGTCCATGTAGGCTTCCGCGGCGGGTGCCGGGAAGAGCAGGAGCTCGGTGAGCTCAGGGGTATTTACGGGGGCGTTGACGGGAGTATTTTCGGAGGCGCACTCCCCCGCCGCATTCAGCGCCGCGCTCAGCAACCGCTCCGCCGCCTCACACCACGGCTCATCGCCCACCAGCCAGCTACGCGCCGCAACCCCCGGGCGGGCATGCTCATGCACCAGGTAGCGGACCGCCGGCAACCACAGAGAATCCGGGGTCGGCGCCTCATGCGCCGGCAGGTAGCCGGGCACCGGGTGGCCGTGCTCCAGGCCCATGGCGGCACGCGCCTCATAGCCGAAATAGCCCACGTAACCGCCACGCAAACCCGCGGGCAGACCGGTTGCCGCCGCGGTATCCGGGTGCACGCGCGGGGCGCAGGCGAGCGCCGCCTCCAGCTGGGCGAAGGGGTCTTCCCCGCCAGACTCAGCCGCCGCACGCGCCGAATCCACGCGCAGGGGCGACAGCTGCGCCGGAACCACGCCCACATACGAGGCAACCGACATGGGCGACTCCTCGCGCGCCGAATCCAGCCAGAAGGAATACTCGGCACCACCGCTCAGCAGCGGGTACGCCTCCTCGCAGTTCACCACGAAAGGAAGCGGGCGCACGACAAGCTCCCGCGTCTGCGCATCCCACGGGATGCCCTGCAGAATACTCGGCAGAGCGTGGGAATCGGGCGCAGAAGCGGGAGCGTTCGAGGTAGAAAACATACGGTCCGCGGAAGTTTCAGTCACGGACTCCATTGTATGGCGTGCAGGCGAACCGGCGGTTTAGTGAACGACTGCGGGTGCTTCGCCGTTCTCGCTGGTCATCGGCAGACCGGCGGCGAACCACGCGCTGGTGCCGCCCGCAATGTTGTGGGCCGCGTAGCCGCATCCGCGCAGGAAGGTTGCCGCGCGGTTCGAACGGCCACCGCCGTGGCAGATGACGTAGAAGTCCTCGCCGGGTGCGGGCAGCTCGGCCAGGCGGTCGGCGAGGGTGCTGAGGGTGATGTGCTTTGCGCCGGTCACGTGGCCACCCTCCCACTCGTAGTCTTCACGAACGTCGATAATGGTTGCACCGGCGGGAACGTCGCGGGGGTCAACCTGGGGTACAGCAGTCATGGGGTTCTCCTTTGAATTGAATGAGGACGGGCCGATCGGCACGGTGGGGTGCCGGGTGGGCATAGTTGTGGTTCCACTCTAGCGCTTTGGGGGTGCGTGGCGCATCTAGCCCGGTATTTGGGGGTTTGTGAGATTTGGAAATGATGCATACGAAAAAATCGAAATGGTTTTTCATGCACTGATTAATGGTTCAATCTTTGAAATACATGAACACAATATGTATACATATGCACCCACAAGGGTATAGACTTAAACACATATTGCCCGGGTCACACAGAACCCCGGGCTTGCACAGAAAAGAATTACCACCATGTCTCACACCATCACAGGTGCCGAACCCAAGGACACCAAGACCTTCTTCGGCCACCCGCGTATGCTCGCGAACCTGTTCACCGTAGAAATGTGGGAGCGCTTCTCCTTCTACGGCATGCAGGGCATCATGATCTACTACCTGTACTACACCGCCGACAAGGGCGGCCTGGGCCTCGACAAGGACCTCGCCACCGGCGTTATCGGCGCGTACGGTGCAGTCGTGTACCTCATGGCAATCCTCGGCGGTATCCTCGGTGACCGCATCCTCGGCCCCGAGCGTACCCTCTTCTACTCCGCCATCGGCATCATGGCGGGTCACATCTCCCTCTCCCTCATCCCCGGCATCCCCGGCGTGGTGATTGGTCTGCTGCTGGTCGCTATCGGCTCCGGCGGCCTGAAGAGTAACGCATCCGTGCTGGTCGGTTCGCTCTACAGCGACAACGACTCACGCCGCGACGCAGGCTTCACCATCTTCTACATCGGCGTTAACACCGGTGCACTGATCGGCCCGATCCTGACCGGTTGGGGCTGGCAGGCTGGCGGCTTCCACCTCGGCTTCGGTCTTGCCGCAATCGGTATGGCTGCCGGTCTGATCCAGTACTCGCTGACCCGCAAGAACCTGCCCGCCTCCGTACACCACGTGGGCACCCCCTTCACCAGCGCTCAGAAGCGTAACTTCTTCCTGGCACTGGTCGGTATCGTCGTCGTTCTCGGCATCCTGCTGGCGACCGGTCTGATGACCGCAGACAACCTCAAGAACTGGGTTATGGGCTTCATCTTCATTGGCGCTATCGCCCTGTTCGCACAGATGCTGACCGCCAAGGACGTCACCTCCGATGAGCGTTCCCGCGTCACCGCATTCATCCCCCTGTGGATTGCAAACGCCGTGTTCTGGGCACTGTACCAGCAGCAGTTCACCGTCATGGCGGTGTACTCGGATGAGCGCCTCAACTGGAACATCCTGGGCATGGAGCTGAGCCCGAACCTGGTCAACTCCATCAACCCGGTCTTCATCATCATCTTCGGCATGATGTTCTCCGCCCTGTGGACCAAGTGGGGCGACCGCCAGCCGGTCACCACCCTGAAGTTCTCCGCAGCGCTGATCATTATTGGTCTGGCGTTCTGGATCTTCCTCACCCAGGCGGGCGTTCAGAGCGTGAACGTCGGCTGGATCGTGCTGATTCTGTTCGTCTGCACCATCGCCGAGCTGATTATTTCGCCGGTGGGTATTTCGCTGGCGACCAAGCTCGCACCGAAGGCGCACCGCGTGAACATGATGGCGCTGTACTTCACCTCCGTGGCAATGGGTACCGTGCTGTCCGGTTGGCTGGCTCCGTTCTACAGCATGGAAACCGAAATTCCCTACTTCACCTGGATGGGTATTATCACCATCGCGACCGGTGTGCTGCTGTTCCTGGTGCACAAGCCGGTTCAGAAGATGATGCGCGGCGTGAAGTAACCACAAAGTTACTTGCCTGCACTGCTGACTCGCTGTTTCAGGCGGCGTAAGCGTGTATAGGCTAGGGCCCCGAATCCTTGAATTACCAAGGGTTCGGGGCCCATGTGTATGCACTGGTGTATGCGCCGGTAGCCGGAGCGCCGAAATGTTGAGGACAGGTTCAGGAGGGGAAGGGTAAAGAGGCTTTGGAGGCGCACTCCGGGCGTTTTCCTCAATGAGACAATCCGCACGGATTTTCTTATTAAGCGCCTTAATAAGAAAATCGAAGTGTATTGTCTTATTAAGACCCCCCCCATACGACCAACAAGACGACACCGATGAAGAGGAGGAGGGAGGAGGAACCATGCCCTCAGCCATCACCTGGCCCGCCCTCACATGGGAGCCGCAAACCCCCTGGGTTCACCGCGACGCCCTCGCCTCCCGACGCGCAACGCGCCGCAACTCCGGCACCTTCTCCAGCGCCGTACCCGCCTCCATTGCCGAACGCAACGTCGAACTCAGCCCCGCACTGCGAGCGCGCCTCCAAGAAAACGCCACCGCAATGACCCGCTTCGATGAGCGGCTCCACCACATCGGCGGCATCCCCTTCTCCGCGGTTCTTCTGCGCGGCGAATCCGCCTCCAGCTCACAGATTGAAAACCTCACCGTTAGCGCACGCAGGCTCTCACTGGCTGTCCTGGGTGCAAGCGGGTCGAAGGTCGGCGTTAACGCCGAGCTGGTGGCGCGCAATGTTCACGCCATGCGTGCAGCCTTGAATACCGCAGAGAACATTAGCCTCCACAATATCCTCGCGATGCACCGCGAACTGACCCGCGGTCTGCATCAGGACTCCGGTGTACTCCGCACCCAGTGGGTGTGGATTAAGGGTGATTCGCCGGTAACCGCCGACTATGTGGCACCGCATCACGAGAGGGTTCCTGCCGCCCTCGAAGACCTTGTAGCCTTCATGAACCGCCGCGACATTGATCCCCTCGCGCAGGCGGCTATCGCGCACGCCCAATTTGAAACGATTCACCCCTTCACCGACGGCAACGGCCGCACCGGACGAGCCCTCATCTCCGCGCTCCTGCTCGCCCGCGGCGTCACTCGCCACGTGATTCTGCCCGTCTCCTCCGGGCTGTTGCACGATACCGACGGGTACATTCAGGCGCTCACCAACTACCGTGCAGGCGATGCTGAGCCCATCATCGAGCTCTTCATCGACGCCGCGCAGAAGGCAATCACCAACGCAGAAATCCTGGCGCAAGACATTGAAACCCTGCGCGATAAGGTACTGTCCATTGCCCAGCGTAAAACCCCTCTCCTACGTTCCCTCACCGACCTGTGCTGCACTGAGCCCGCCTTCACTGCGCACATGGTGGAGGAGCACACGCAGGGGTCCCGAGCTAGCGTGTATCGCCTCCTCAACCGCATGGTGGAGTTGCAGATTCTGCGTGAAGAACGCGTCAAAATTCAGGGGCAAAAAGTGTGGACTGTCCCCGCTCTCAACCGCGCCCTCGACGACTTTGCGGCACGAGCAGGACGACGCGGATAGATGCGCCATCGGGTTCAATAACCCGCGCGAAAATTCTGCGGCCGCAGGCGGGTTCCCGCGCGCTGAACTGTGACGATTTATGTCTCCCCGTGAACGCGCATGACGGAAATCAGAGTCAAAAAAGGACTCATTACGCCACGAACGGACATCTATTAGACAGTCCTCAACTACAGGTCTAAGGTGATTCCAGAACGGCCGGACAAACACGCGGCCGGCCACCCCAACGCAACCTCCCAAGGAGAACATCATGGCACTGTACCTGGTAGAACTGACCCCCGCTAACCCGTCCAAGGAAGAGGCAACCGCACTCATCGAGACTGTCAACTCCTCCCTGACCAACGGCGCCGAGCTCATCGAAACCCAGGTCTCCGCAGACCACAAGATTGTCTTCGTCATCATCGAAGCGGAGAACACCGCCTTCGGCCCCGACCTCGCCGCAGCTATCGGTGAGCGCGCCTCCGTCGAAGGCCCCGACGCCGTCCGCCTCGTCGGCGCAGAGCTCGATGACATCAAGAAGCTCAAGAAGGACGCCGACTACCTGGTTGAGTGGGACATCCCCGCAGAGATCACCATGGAACAGTACCTGACCCGCAAGAAGGCCAACGCCCCCAAGTACGCCGAGGTGCCCGAGGTTTCCTTCCTGCGCACCTACGTTCGCGAAGACACTGCAAAGTGCCTCTGCTTCTACGATGCACCCGACGAAGAGGCTGTCGTCCGTGCCCGCAAGGCCGTCAGCACCCCCATCGACCGACTGTTCAAGCTGCACGCATAGACGCATTGCTCCCCGCTTAGGAGAAATCCCATGTCCGACTTCACCCTGGAACCCCTGTACGACTACCCTCAGCGCGAGCAGGTTCTCACCCTCGCTCGCACCAACGCGGAGGCCGTTGACCGCGGCGAGCGTTCTCCCTTTGAGACCCTCCGCGAGATTGCCAAGGACGGCCTGATTACCCTGGGTCGTGACGGCGGCTCCCTGGTTCCCCAGGTCGCTGTTGCATTCGACCTGGCTACCGAGGACGCCACCACCGCCTTCTCGCTCTGGGCTCACCGTTCGACCATCGCGTTCTTCGACGCCGTGGGCCGCGAGTTGCCCGAGGGCCTGGCCAATGCGACCGTCAGCGGCACCACCGCCATGGCGGCGGCGTACAAGGAGGCGTCGGGTCTGGAGCCGATTAAGGTGAAGGGCACCCTCGTTGAGGGCGGTCTGAAGCTCAACGGTTCTATCTCCTGGGCATCGAACCTGTACCCGAGCGGCGTAATTGTTCTGCCGGTGGCCTTGGAGAACGCTCCCGAGGGTCACCCGGACCGCTACATTGTGACGATTCGCCAGGATGTGCCGGGCCTGGAGATTTACTACCACCGCGACCTGCTGGCGCTCAACAGCACCGAGTCGGGCACCCTGAAGTTCGAGGACGTTTTCGTGCCGAGCGAGGATATCCTGAGCGATAACCTCGAGGCTTTCCTGCACGATGTCACCGCGCCGTTCCTGCTGGTTCAGTCTTCCTTCTGCCTGGGCCTGGCCGCAGGTGCCCTACAGGAGGCCGCTAAGCACCTGGACGTGTCGAAGGGCATCTTCCGCCCCGAGTTCCCGCTGATTCTCTCCGAGTACGAGAGCCTGCGGGAGGAGCTGATTCGCCTGGCGTCCGAACCGGAGCGCGCCGAGCGCCGTGACCTGCTGAGCCTGCGCCTGGGGGTTTCGCACTTCGCGACCATTGCTACTCACTTTGAGCTGCAGGTTGTTGGAGGCGCCGGTTACGTGGCCGAGTCTCCGACCGCTCGCCGCCTGCGTGAGGCTTCCTTCCTGCCGGTGCAGTCCCCGACCGAGGGCCACCTGCGCTACGAGCTGTCGAAGTACGATCACCTCGAGGCTCTTCAGGAAGCTCTCTAAACGTTAGCGACGCTGTCTTCGTCAATACCGTCGCCCTCTATATGCAATATCTTGCATATAGAGGGCGACGGTATTTTTATGTACCCAGCACCCATCAATCAGATAGCGAATTGGGAATATAAGCGGTTTAGGGGTATCCCTGCTCATATTTATAGGCATTTAGCTGTGACCTACGCCCATAGGCGCGTAGAATAATGTGGAATTTTATACACCACATTCACTTCAGGAGCTCCCTTTGAGCATCTCTAAGCTTTTCGGCTTCGACTGGTCGATTCACGGCGACGGCCGCAGCATTAAGCCCGGTTCCTTCGTCGCCCCGAACGAGCGCCTCGCCTGGCCGATTACCATCGGTATCGGTGCGCAGCACGTGGTCGCCATGTTCGGCGCAACCTTCCTCGTGCCGATTATCACCGGCTTCCCGCCGGCAACCACCCTGTTCTTCTCGGGTATCGGCACCGCCCTCTTCCTGCTGATTACCCGCGGTCGCGTCCCCTCCTACCTGGGTTCCTCCTTCGCGTTCATCGCTCCCCTGGCGGCTGCCATGAACTCGCACGGCCCGGCGGGCGCCCTCGGCGGTATCGTCATGGCGGGTGTGGCGCTGTTCCTGGTCGGCCTGATCGTTCAGTTCGCCGGCACCGGCTGGCTCACCAAGCTCATGCCCCCGGTCGTGACCGGTTCGATTGTGGCGCTGATTGGCTTCAACCTGGCGAAGAGCGCTAAGGACAACTTCATGGTGGCACCGGTGACCGCGCTGGTGACCCTGTGCTCCATCATCCTGATTTCTGTGCTGTTCAAGGGCATCATTGGTCGCCTGTCCATCCTGCTGGGTGTGGGCGTTGGTTACATCACCGCCGTGATTCGCGGCGAGGTGGACTTCTCCAAGATTGACAAGGCTGTTGAGACTCAGGGCATCATCGGTCTGCCGCACTTCCAGACTCCCGAGTTCCACTGGGAGCTCGCCGGCCTGTTCATCCCCGTGATTCTGGTGCTCGTGGCTGAGAACATCGGCCACGTGAAGTCTGTTGCTCTGATGAGCGGCAAGAACCTGGACGACTATTCGGGTCGCGCCCTCATGGCTGACGGCCTGGCAACCACCATCGCGGGCATGGGTGGTGGTTCGGGTACCACCACCTACGCTGAGAACATTGGCGTGATGGCTGCGACCAAGGTGTACTCCACCGCGGCGTACTGGGTGGCGGCTATCTTCGCGATTGCACTGTCCATGTTCCCCGCATTCGGCGCGGCCATCGCGACCGTCCCGGCGGGTGTTCTGGGCGGTGCCGCAACCGTGCTGTACGGCATGATCGGTATGCTCGGTGCACGTATTTGGAGCGAGAACCGTGTGAACTTCTCGAACCAGATCAACCTGACCACCGCCGCCGTGGCGCTGATTGTGGGTATCGCGGACTACACCTGGACCTTCGGTGAGCTGTCCTTCGCCGGTATTGCTCTGGGTACCGCGGCAACCCTGATTATCTTCCACCTGATGACCTTCATCGCGAAGTACACAAAGGCCGCTGGCGACCCGCTGGAGCCTTTCGACGCAGAGAAGAGCACCGAGGTGCACTAGGCACCTCACCGCCCGTGGGAGTGATTCTCTCCTGATGCGTAGGCTGTAGAAAAGCGGCCCGGATGGATTGGTTTCCATCCGGGCCGCTTTTGCGCGTTAGCCCGATATTCGGTTAGGCCAGGCGGTATGTCGTATTGCGGTTACCTCGACCACCTTCACGGGTAATGACTCCTTCTTGAAGGAGCTTCGTGAGGACGTACCGGACCTGCGGCTTCTGCAGCTCAGCAAAAGGCCCAGGAAGAGCACCCATGATGTCCTCGATACCGGCGGGGTGGCGTAGCGAGCGCAGAGCCAGGAGCACCGCCTCCTGACGGTTACTAGGAACCGTGGGTGACGATTGGCGCGGGTCTATCTCCGACTTCTGCTGCGGTGAACTAACATCGGCGATACGAGCACCATCCAGAGGCTCCCTGCTAATAATCGCGGTAAAACGAATGACCCCATCAATAAATTGGATGGGTTTCAGCCCTGCCTGACGCACCGCCTCCTGTGCCGTGTAGATGCCACTACCCTCACCTTCGATGACTCGGTATCCGTCGTCAGGGGTTGTTACATGCGTGCAGACGTCATACAGGCGGTCATTCACGCGGGAGCGTTCGCCATACTCTTGCAGACGCTGGAGAGTGATTCCGTACAGACCGCCGGGGTTCTCTACAGAGATTCGGTCAGGGAAAATCCTGACGCGCACCTCTTCGGTATCTGCTTTGGGGTTGAGGCTGCGGTGTACGAGGGCATTCGACAGAATCTCACGAAGGGCGATATCGGGTACTTCCTGCCCGTTGATGAGGTGCCCGTTGGACAGTTCGACAACCGGGTGTGCCAGGTTCCGTTTGACCCATGCCAGAGTCTCTTCGAGCATGGCGGGGATGGGGCCGTCCGCCTCAAACTTGTCGAGGTTGCGGGCTTTACCGCTTGGGTCAATGACGACTCCGGTAACTTTGAGCGAGGGCCTGAACTCCTGAGGGTAAGAACCCAAGGCGTACAAGCCCGCAAGGGAAAGGTTGTCGGTTCCGAGGGCAATAATTCCCTTGCGGCGGAGGACCTCTTCATCGGAGCTTCCGGCGAGGCGGCGTGATTTAGCACGGATGTCTCGCAGATAAGCAGTTTTGAGGCCTTCGTCTAGGTCGGCAATGGAGGTGTATTCTACCGGCTCCTCATCGAATCCGGTGCGTGTCCGCTGAGCCACCATCAGGTCGGTTTCATGGCGGCTCATTTCGTGGTCACCGTCGCCAGAACGCACGTACGCTTTACCGCCAATGTAGGCGGGGCGTTCATAGGGAGGCAGCGGAGGGATTGCGGCAACAAAGATTTTGGCGTCTTCGTAGAGGATGGTGCCGGATTCCATGGTGTTCGGCGGCTTGAGGCCCCTGCGGAGCTTGTTGCCGAGGGTTTTTTCTAGGTCTGCAGGGTCGTATACGCCTACAGGCGCAAAGTCATTATTCTCGTCGAGGCCGCAGATAATGATTCCGCCCATGGAACTATTGGAGAAACTACTCAGGGTTGCGTCTAGGCTTCCCGGGTAGCCTCCGTGGGCTTTTTTAACCTCAATAAACTGCGTATCACTGCCGTGAGTACGCAATAGTTTGATGGTTTCAGCAAGCCATTCGGGGGTCCATTCCACGTTGTTCATACAAAAAATTTTAGTCTAGACACAAATCAGACACAAAAATTTGAGTCTAGACATAAATTTTTATGTCTAGACTCAAATTTTTTTATGTGTAAACATAAAAGTTGATGTCTGAGTTATGTCTGCGGAAGCTCGCCTAACCGCGGTGTTGGGCGGCTAGGACCGCTCGGCGAGCATCGCCTCGATCGTCTGCGCCACACCGTCCTCATGGAAGGGCGGGCAGGTGCGCCCCACCTTCGCAATGAGCGCCGGCTGACCCGACGCCATGGCGAAGCCCTCCCCCGCCCAGCAGAGCATCTCAGCGTCATTCGGCATGTCACCAAACGCCATCACCTCGTGCGCCTCAATGCCGTGGCGTGCCGCGAACTTCTCCAGAATCCGCCCCTTATTCACGGTCTTAGAGCCCATCTCGACCAAGGGTTCGCCCACCACGCCGCGCGTGACGGCCACGAGCGATCCCACGGCCTGGTGCACGCGCGCCTGCAGAATATCGGGGTCCATGCCGGGCACGCGAATCAGGTACTTAATGACGGGCGTGGAGCCGATGCGCTCGAGCGCCTCGGCGATTTTCGCCTCCACTACGCGGGCGCCCTCGAGCACCTCGCCGCCCTCGTGCGGCCCCTGGATAAAGACGGTATCCACGGTTTCCAGGGTGTAGGTAGCGTCAGGGAACATGGGCTCCAGCAGCTCGTGAGTACGGGTAATCACCGCGGGATCAGCGCCGTTGACTTCTTCCACCTCGTTCGCGCCCAGGTGGTACACCACGGCGCCGTTGGAGCAGATGGCGTAGGAGTCGAAGTCGGTCTGCTCACGCAGGGGCGTGAGCCAGCGGCTCGGGCGGCCGGTGACGAAGACGATGTCGATCCCGGCGGCACGGGCGGCCTCAAGGGCGCGCAGGGTACGCGGACGGAAGCGGAAGTCGTGCCCGATGAGGGTGCCGTCCAGGTCGCTGGCGATGAGCTTGATCATGCGGTCTATTGCCTTCGGTTGATGGAATCGAGGTGGTGGCAGTTGGAGCGTTACGGCGGAGGCTACTCAGCCGGTTCCGCGTAGGTGACGGTCAGGAACGCGCGGCCCAGACCGTGACCCAGCAGGTTGAAGTTCACGACGGCGGGAGTTGCACTCTCGTCAATGTCGATGTTCTCCACGTCCACCGCGGTGACGCAGAAAATGTAGCGGTGCGGGCCGTGACCAGCCGGAGGCGCAGCGCCCAGGAAGCCCGCCACACCGGCGTCGTTGCGGTGCGTCAGGGCGCCGGCAGGTGCATCCGCGCCGGTGTCAATGCTGGTCACCTCGGCGGGAATATTAGAGACGGTCCAGTGCCAGAAGCCCGAGGGGGTCGGCGCATCCGGGTCAAAGCAGGTGAGCACGAAGGACTTGGTGCCTTCGGGGAATCCACTCCAGGACAGCTGCGGGGAGCGATCCTGACCGCCTGCCACGCCGAAGAGGGCGGAGCGCATCCATTCGGGGGCGGTGCCGCCGTCCTGCACGTCGGTCGAGGTTAGGGTGAATTCGGGCAGTTCGGGCAGGCCCGCGTAGGGTTCGCGGGGCAGGGGCGCGGAGCCAATGGAGCTCATGATTCTCCTCGTGATTTCTCGCGATGGTTGTATTGCCACGGGGTAGGGGGCCGTGTATATGACGATGCCGGCGGATAGGGTGAGCTATCCGCCGGCCGCGCGCCATTTATTAGCCGTTCAGAACGGCGACGAGTTCCTCGCGGGTGGGCGGGTTGGCGCCCGCGCGGGAGACGGTGATGCCCGCCGCGGTGGCGGAGAAGTGCATCAGGTCGGCGATGTCTTCGGCGGCTAGTGCGGCAACCTTGGCGCGAGCCTCGGGGCCGGCAATACCGCGGTCCAGCAGGCCCGCAATAAGAGCCGCCATGAGGGAGTCGCCGGCACCGACGGTGTCCGCAACATCAACGCGGTAGGCGGGCTGGGAAATACCCTCGGGGTATTTCTTGCTGTAGGCGATGGGGCCGTCCTCACCACGGGTAATGACCATCAGCTCGGCACCGAGGTCCAGCCAAGCGCGGGCGGTGTCTTCGAGGGAACGCTCGGGGTAGAGCCACTGCAGATCCTCGTCGGAGGCCTTGACAACGCTGGAGAGGGAGACGAACTTTTCGGCCCACTGTCGCGCCTGCTCCACGTCGTGAATGAGGGTGGGGCGGCAGTTCGGGTCGTAGCTGAGCAGGGCGCTGTCGCGAGCGGCTTCGAAAGCTGCTGCGACCACATGCGCGCCGGGTTCGAGCATGGCGGCGATGGAGCCGGTGTGCACTGCGTCGGAGCTGCGGGCCAGTTCAGCCAGCTCCTCGGCGATAGCGTCCAGGGCCCACTCGATATCGAATTCGTATTCCGCCGCACCGTCGGCACCAATGGTGGCCTGGGCGACGGAGGTTCGCTCCGCGGTGGGTTCGAAGGGCAGCTGCACCGAGGATGCGTTTAGGTGCGCGTTGATGCTTTCACCGTAGGCGTCCGGGCCGTAGTGGCCGACAAAGTTGGTGGGGTGGCCGAGGCGGCATGCGCCAACGGCGACGTTCATGGGGGATCCGCCGGGGTAGGCGTGGGTTTCTCCGCCGTGCTGGTGGACGACGTCTACGAGTGCTTCACCGATTACAGTCAACATGGTTTCAATTCTACTCGGCCAGCCCGTTCGGGAGAGTGCGTTTTTGTGGGGATTTAAAGTGGTTTTGCTTTCCCTTCTGACGGGTTCTGTTGGCTTGCCGTGTGGGTTCACAAACTGCCTTCGGTCTCTTCTGACTTTTAGCCTCAATATCGCTGATTTTGAGGCTCTGGAAGGGTTTGTACGGGTTAGACTTAAACCGACGCCGGGTCTTACGCCCGGCCCGGTATTGACGCGACAGCATCGTCGCGCCTACCCTCCGACAACGAAGTTAGGAAGAAGGTCATACGTGACGACTGCAACCGCTACCTGGGTTAACCGTGAGGCTACCGCAGAGGAGCTGATCCCCCTCATCGGTAAGCTGCACCGCGAGAACGGCGTGGTGCTGAGCATTCACGGCCGCAGCCTGGTCAACAAGTCCGTCATTGAGCTGCTGAAGCTGCACGATTTCGTATCCCACATTGATGGTGCGCCCCTGAACCCCGCGCACTCCCTCGAGCTGGTTCGTGCTCTGACTGAGCTGAACCTGGGCGCTTGCTCGATTAACATCGCTGCCCTGCACAAGGCACACCGTGAGGCTGGCTCCCCCGAGCTGTCCATGTGGCTGCCCGAGCAGCTGGGTTCCTCCGTGAACCACCAGGGTGACCAGCCGAAGGAGCAGGACGTTGTGCTGTACGGCTTTGGTCGTATTGGCCGCCTGCTGGCCCGCATCCTGCTGGAGCGTTCCTCCTCGCCGCTGGGTTCCGGCCTGAACCTGCGCGCCGTGGTGGTGCGTAAGAACGGTGATAAGGACCTGGTTAAGCGCGCCTCCCTGCTGGAGCGCGACTCGGTTCACGGCCCCTTCAAGGGCGTTATTGAGGTGGACGAGGAGAACAGCACCATCATCGCTAACGGTGTTCCGGTTCGCTTCATTTACTCCTCGGACCCGAACACTGTCGACTACACCGAGTACGGCATTAAGGACGCCCTGCTGGTGGACAACACCGGCCGTTGGCGCGACGTTCCGGGCCTGGAGCAGCACCTGAACCGCCCCGGTATCTCTCGTGTTCTGCTGACCGCTCCCGGCAAGGGCGACATGAAGAACATCGTGTTCGGCGTAAACGACGACGTCATCACCGATGAGGACAAGATTCTCTCCGCCGCTTCCTGCACCACCAACGCGATTACTCCGGCGCTGAAGGTTCTGGATGACGCCTACGGTGTTGAGCGTGGCCACGTTGAGACCGTTCACGCGTTCACCAACGATCAGAACCTGATTGACAACTTCCACAAGGGTGACCGCCGCGGCCGCTCCGCCGTGCTGAACATGGTGATTACCGAGACCGGTGCCGCTAAGGCCGTGTCGAAGGCTCTGCCGCAGCTGGAGGGCAAGCTGACCGGTAACGCTATCCGCGTTCCCACCCCGGATGTCTCCATGGCGATCCTGAACGTGAAGCTGACCAAGCCCGCAGGTTCCGCTGAGGAGCTGAACGAGCTGTTCCTCCGTGAGTCCATTGACGGTGCTCTGCGCCGCCAGGTGGGCTACTCGGATTCCCCCGAGGCTGTTTCCACCGACTTCGTGGGTTCCCGCACCGCAGGTGTGGTGGACTCGCTGGCTACCGTGGTGACCGATGACTCCGCGATTGTCTACGTCTGGTACGACAACGAGTTCGGTTACTCCTGCCAGGTGATTCGCGTTCTGGAGCGCATGGGCGGCTACGATGTGCCCTCCTACCCCGCTAAGTAGGGTACCCAGGCTCATCTAACACGCATATAACGAAACCCACCGGTACATATAGCCATTTGGCTATATTGCCGGTGGGTTTGTTTATAAGGTTATATACGCAGATGAGCGGTGCCGCGCAGAAGCTCAGAAGAGCTACGCGAGCGGTGAATTACGCCTTACGGCGGTACACCACACCCTGATGCGCCCGCAGCGTGAAGCTCGAAGGCACCGGGCGGTTTGCCGCATCCACCTCAGACATGCTTATGAAGGCATGCAGGCTTAAAACCCTTACGCCTGACCGAAGACCTCGTTGAGGTGGGCAGTATAGTCAGCGAGATACTGTTCGACCTGCGGATTTTTAATCACGTCATAGCAAATAAAGGTGGGCAACTGGGTAGTCCCCATGAACTCATGGGCCTTATGAAAGTGCATATAGAGGGCATCTACCCCGAGTCCCTCAAAGAAGTCGCCCTCCCGGGTAAAAGCTTCGCGAGGCGCGTTCCACGTCAGCGACAGCATATGACGCCGCCCCTGAAGAAGACCGCCCGTGCCGTATCCTTCAGTGGGGCTGACCCTGTGGCGACCATCATTAGCGTACAGGGTACCCGCACCGGCGGTAAACACCTCGTCCATATATTTTTTCACGGTCCACGGCTCGTGCATCCACCAACCGGGCATCTGCCAGATGACCGCATCCATCCACTGGAATTTTTCTACTTCCTGGTGAATATCGTACCCGTCGTCAATCACAGTTTCTCGCACATGATGACCGAGCGCCGATAACGTATCACGGGCTACTTGATGCAGGGTGTGGTTCAGACGACCCGCCGAGTGGGCGAATGCTTTACCGCCGTCAATCAAAAGAATATTCACTGTAGTTCACTCCTTAAACTCAACACCGCGAGAACGGTTGGCTGTATTCCAGCCGCTTGTTCCACAGTACAGGGCTGCTACGCTGTGAAACAGCCCTTAAAATTACCGCTTACGGTAAATTACGCCTTACGGCGGTACACCACACCCTGATGCGCCCGCAGCGTGAAGCTCGAAGGCACCGGGCGGTTTGCCGCATCCACCAGATTAGAGGGAACCTTCACGGTCACATCCTTCGAGCCGGTATTCAGCGCCGCCCAGCCGCGCGTAAAGGTGCGGGTCTGAACCGTTCCCTGAACCACGATGCCACCCGCGGCGTCCCCCAGATCAAAGGTGAGCTCGGGGGCGTGCGGAATCTCGTCGTAGGCGTCATGGTGGGTCGCGCTAATGCCGGTGAAGTTTCCCCCGCCAAAGACCCAGAAGCCGGCCAGGCCGTAGAGGAAGTTCTCGTCCGTACCGGTCAGGGGCGACTTCCGGTCGCTCAGGGGGGTGCGCAGAATCGTCACCTTCTTCTGCGTGGAGGCACCGCGCTTCAGGCCGGTGAGGTACACCCCGAGCGACACGTCGCCACCGGAACCGCGCGCAATATCGCGGCCCTGCATCACGGCGTAGGGCGAAGCCAGGTAATCGTTCGGGCCCCAGCCGAGCCACACCTCCTCGAAACCGCCGCCGTAGGCACTGTGGCGTTCCCACTTGCCCCAGCGCAGGCGCGACTCGGCAATATTGGGCACCAGAATCTTGCCGATGCCATTTAGTTCGGCGCCGGCAGAAGCCACCAGGCGGTCCAGGCCCTCACGAATCGTGGTCATGGACGGCACGCCCTGAATGGGCAAATTCAGGCCGTAGTAGTCGTTCTCCACGTCGTTATCGCCCATAACGCCGTCGAAGGGCGAGTCGCGCATCTCGCGTACCACTGAATCCACCCAGTACCAGCGGTAGCCGGGGTTCCACACCTGCATCTGATAGTGCTTGGAATAGCCCTTCCACTCGATGCGGTCGCCGTTGAGGCGATGCGCAAAGAAATCCTTACCGGAATTCGCCAGCGAGACGGCCTGCGCGAAAGACAGACCCGAGGAGTAGATGGGACCCGGCTCGTAGGAGCGGGTGGAGGACAGGCACTTGTAGGCCAGGACCACCATCTGCGGGGCGTGCTTCTTGAGGTAGCGGGCAGCCTCCAGCTCCCAGGGCTGCAGAATCGCCACGGAGTAATTCTTGACCGCAAAGTCGAGCTGCTGCTGGGTAATGGGCTTACCGCCGTAGCGGACCCAGGCACCAAATTTGCCGGGTCCGCCCAAGTGGGTGAGTTTATTCGCCATCGTACTCCGGGTCAAATTCGGGGGCGCGAGGGGGTAGCTTGCCCAGCTCACGGTAGATCGTGTTGTAGCGGTCCATGACCAGTCGTAGCTGGAAGAAGCTGACGATACGGTCGTAGGCGTTCACGCAGTAGCGTTCGTAGATGCTGGGCTCCTCCATGAGGGTGCGCAGCGCCGCCGCGAAGCCGTGAATATCGCCGGGGATGGTCAAGATACCGCAGTTACCGATTTCGTGGCCGTCGGGGGCGACCAGCACATCATCGATGAGCTGGGACATACCGCCCACGTCGGTGCTGACCAGCGGGATGGACGCAGCCATCGCCTCGAGCGCCACAATCGGCTGACCCTCATTGTAGCTGGGCATGAGCAGCAGGTCGAAGCGGTCGAGCATCGCACGCACGTTCACGGTGCCGTGGAAGGTGATGTACTCGCCCATGTTGAGCTCTTCGATGGTGCGCAGGCACAGCTCGTAGTACTCGGGCAGGTGGTCCTTGGGGCCGAGCACATCCAGGTGGAAATTCACCAGACCCTGATCGCGCAGCACCGCGAGGGAGCGAATCAGATCGGTCAGGCCCTTAATAGGCACCACGCGGGCGATGAACACGAAGCGCCACACGTGGCCGCGTCCCTCGGCGAGGATACGCGCACGGGCCGCCTGGCGGGCGTAGTAGGCCTCGGCAACGGACTCGATGAGCATGCCGTTGGGCAGGATGATGGCGCGGTCCTTCTCGCCCTCGTTCATCTGGTCGATGGGCGCACCGATGCCGCGCGCCTCCTCCAGTGCCTTGGGGTACAGGTAGGTGGCCATGTCGGCGCTCGGGTAGCAGAAGCGACCCATCTCCAGGAACCAGACGGACCAGGCTCGCTCGTCAAGGGTGATGGGGCCCAGGCCCGGGTGCTCACGCTCCTCAGCGAGGAAAGCGTAGTCGGTGGTAATCGGCTTCGCCATGTTGCGCTCGAGCTTGGTGTTGATGGTGTCGCGAATGTACAGGTTGTGCTCGGTCAGCAGGAAGCTGGTGCCGTGGTCACGGGCGGCAGCGGCAGCGATGAGAGCCGCGTAGCCGGTGGTGTGGGCGTGGTACACGCGGGCGTGGGGCATCCGCTCGTGCAGCAGCGCGAAGAGGATGGAGACGAAGTCGCGCACCTTCCAGAAGAGCTCGCCGAAGGGAACCTCGCTGAAGAACCCGAGGTTGGCGATAACCTGCATGAACTCGCGGGTACCGAAGAGCCCAAAGAGGTTGTAGGTGCGGGTGGCGGGGTTGATGCCTTCGTCGTAGAGCTTCCAGAGGGGGTTGACGTCGCCGGCGATGAGCGCGTTGAAGCCCTGGATGAGTCGATCAGCCAGCTCTCGACGCTGCGGCATCTTCATGTGCAGGCTGTCGGGATCGCACTCGGCGGCGAAGGCAGCACGGTTGACGTCGAGGCTCAGGTAGATCACCTTAACCCACTTGACGTTCTTGGGCATGCCGTAGAGATCCTCGTGCGGCGAGTTCTTATCCCACGCGATGTGGATAATGCCGAAGGAGAGGTCGGGGTTCTCAGAGACGATATCGTGCACCACCGCGGAGACGCCACCCTTGAGGTAGGGGTAGGTGGACTCCATGATGATGGCGACATCGACATCCGGGTACTCGGGATCGGTGTAGTGCTCTCCGGGCTCCGGAAGCTGCAGAGGAGCATAGTGGTTTCGGTACATCTGTTCAGTCATTGGTTGTGTCTTTCACGGGCCATGCTACGTGGTGTGTTCTTGGCCGGGCCCGCAGAACGATGTCTGCGGACCCGGCGTGCGGGCAGGCGTTACCAGGCGAGTGCGCGGCGCCAGAAGAGAGAGTATTCGGGTGATTGCCAAGCCTGACGGTACACCCGGTAGCAGGCGTACGCAAGGACCGCCTCGCCCACGATGATGGGCAGGTATCCGGTCTCGTTCGGCAGGATTGCGAAGCAGATCATGAGCAGAATGAGGTGCGCCGCGGAGAGCACCTGCACGGTCTTGAACATGGTCATGTACTCAATCTGGTAGATGAGCAGGGCGACGGCCACGAAGAGGAACGCGACGACCAGACCCATCAGCGCCAGCGGGAAGGAATCCGGCATGAAGATAAACATCAGGATGCCGGTAATGATGCCGCTACCGATGTAGACGAGTAGCGAGTTGCGAATCGAACGGTCGGAGGCACGGGTGGCCTTATGAGCCTCTTCGCGAACGCGGTTGTAGGGCAGGCGCTCGAACACGGTCCACAGGTACTGAATTGCGTCGTTGACGCGATCGGCCTCTACCACGAAGAAGTAGTTGTAAGCGATCACGGCGGGAATCAGGCTCATGTAAATGGCCACGACGTTAATCTCACCGGAGGTGGCCAGGAAGAGCATGTACTTATCGGCCCAGATGATGGAGCCGGTCAGGAAGCCACGCAGAGCATCCTTTGCGACGTCCTTGAGCGGAATATGCGCAAAGCGGAAGAGGTGCACAAAGTTCTTACCCAGGCCAATCAGCAGGATAAGCGAGCCAACGAGCGGCGGCAGGAACCAGATGATGGGGAAGAAGTACAGGGCCAGGGTGTAGCCGAGCCAGGCGATGAACCAGATAACGCGGTTCTTCGCGAGGTTGGGGATGACCAGCAGCTGCGCGAAGGCAATGTTGAGCACGCCGAGTACGAAGAAGGCACCGACGGCAGTCGCGTTCCACTTCAGTACGAGGGCAACCGGAATTGCGAAAAGCAACACCAGCGGCATGGTCACGAAGAAGAGGTAAATCCAGTTGCGGCTGAACGCGGCCAGGTCGGTAATGTCCTGGAACTGGGGTTCGTTCAGACGCTCGCGGGTAGCCTTCGCCTCGGCACGCTTGAGCTGATTCTCGAGCGTCTCAGCCTGGATGCGCAGGGTTTCGCGGGCATCCGCAATCTTCTTATGCTCCATCTGAATGGCTCGATAGAGCGGCAGGCAGGCGGCCTGGCTAAGCCAGGGCACGGTGATGGATGCAGCCAGAATCACCTGAATCAGGGGCACGCCACCCAAGTTGTACCTGTTGATGGTGGGCGTGACGATGGGGAAGACAGTGGTCAGCAGCGCGACCGGGGAAACGTATAGCAGAAAGTTAATGAGGAGGCGCCACGCGCTAGCGCGCTGTTCCTCGCTACCGTGGTTGGTGGACAACGTTGAAGACTTTCAGTCGAAATAGAGAGTATGCGGGCCCGGCCCGCAAACGGGCCGGAGATTAACGTTGAGTGAGTGATGGTGTCGTGCGTTATGTCGTACAGAGATGGCACCCCTCGCGGCGGCCGGGTGGGCCATCGGATTCGTACCGTCAATGCATGCCGGATCAGCCTCATCCACCCGAGGGGGTTATTCGGCTGGGCAAGCATCCAAGACATCGCGTGTGGAGCCCCTCCCCTACGCCTAATTTAGCGCGGGGCTTGCGCACGCAACGATGCCGCCGTCATCAATATACTGTACGCGTCAAGCAAAATGTTGAACTTTTATTCAACCCTAACTTGAATTTTAGGCGATTTGGAACACATTTTGCTCTCATGTTTATATGCCGTTAGGTGCATATGCAAGGCATCCCGGCCCCTCCAGCAGGAGGAAGCCGGGATGCTCAATGTACGGTTACCGTACCGCATTCACCGCTGTGCGACGGTACGGCGCGGCTACCGCCTCGCGTTTAGGATGCGCTAGCGAGGGTGCGCAGGGCCACGGAGACCACAGCCAGTCGCGGGTGACCGGTTGCATCCGGAGCTGCCTCAGCAATCTCGTCGAGGATGCGGTCGATGTTACCCACGCGGGTCGGGTGCTCCTCAATCCAGCTGGCCAGAGCCTGCTGTGCACCGTCCACGGTGGAGAAGTCACCCTTCGCGCCTTCAGCCACGGACAGTGCCAGCTCTGCGGCGGTCTCGTAGAGGGCACCGCGCATTGCCTGGCGTGCCAGAATCTCCCAGCGGTCGCTACGGGGCAACTCGGTGATGAGGCCGAGCAGCTCGTCCACCTTGAAGCGGTCGTAGGTGGCAAAGTAGACCGGTGCCAGCGAGGTTGCCTCGAAGTCGTGATCGGCGGCCGAACGAATCACGTCCAGCAGGGCGTAGCCCTCGAAGCCGCGGATCCAGATGACAATGAGCTCCTCGGGCAGGCCCCATGCCTCGCCTGCGTCGCGCTTTGCACGGACGCGAGCGCGAGAGATGCCGGAGAGGTACTCGGGCAGGTTGCGACGCATCTCGACGACGGAACCGAAGTTCTCGAGCAGCTCGGAGATGGTTGCGCCGGCAACCACGCCACGCTCGGTGATGAACCAACGGACCGCACGATCCAGAACGCGCTGGTTGTCGCGCAGCACGGTGAACCATGCATCCAGCGGGGTCTTCGGGGACAGCTCGCTGTGCAGCTTAGCGGCGGTGCCGAGCTCGAAGAGCTCGCGGGCCACGATGAAGGCGCGGGCGACGGAGTCGATACCGACGTTGAACTCCTCCATGATGCGGTACGCGAAGGTGATGCCACCAATGTTGACCAGCTCGTTGGCCACGCGGGTGCAGATGATTTCCTTACGCAGCGGGTGCGAGTCCAGGTGCTGACCGAAGCGCTCGACGAGTGCTGCCGGGAAGTAGCTGCGCAGCACGCCCTCCAGGTAGGGGTCGTCCGCGAAGTCGGTCTGCTCCAGGGCGTGGGTGAGGTAAATCTTCACGTACGCAGCCAGGACAGCCAGCTCGGGGCGGGTCAGGCGGTCACCGGTGGTCTCCAGGCGCTCGTCCAGCTCCTCGTCGGTGGGCAGGAACTCGACGGCGCGGTTCAGGCCGGCGTGCTCCTCCAGGTCGTGCATGAGGCGCTTGTACAGGTTGGTGCCCAGGAAGGAACCGTGGAACTCGCCCTGCAGCAGCACGTTCTGGTTGACGTTGGTCTCGAGGACCTTGCCGCCAACCTCGTCCTGCAGGGACTCGATGAAGGAGGCGCGCTCCTCGCTGGAGAGCTCACCGCGAGCCACGAGGCGGTCCACCAGGATCTTGATGTTGACCTCGCGGTCACTGGTCTCCACACCTGCAGAGTTGTCGATAGCGTCGGTGTTGAGGATGACGCCGTTACGTGCGGCCTCGATGCGGCCCAGCTGGGTGAAGCCGAGGTTACCGCCCTCGCCCACAATCTTGGCGCGCAGATCCTTGCCGTTGACGCGCAAGGCGTCGTTAGCCTTATCGCCAACCTGTGCGTTGGTCTCGGTGGAGGCCTTCACGTAGGTACCGATACCGCCGTTGTAAATCAGGTCGACCGGTGCCTTGAGGATGGCGGAAATCAGCTCGGTCGGTGCGAGCTCGGTGACGGACTCGTCCAGGTCCAGAACCTCGCGCACCTCGGGGGTGATTTCGATGGACTTCAGGCCGCGGGAGTACACGCCACCACCGGCGGAAATCAGCTCGCGGTTGTAGTCCTGCCAGGAGGAACGGGGCAGGTTGTACAGGCGCTGACGCTCCTCGAAGGAGACGGCTGCGTCCGGGTTCGGGTCCAGGAAGATGTCGCGGTGGTCGAACGCTGCGACCAGGCGGGTTGCCTTGGAACGGAGCAGACCGTTACCGAACACGTCACCGGACATGTCGCCGATACCGACGGCGGTGAACTCTTCGGTCTGAGCGTCGTGGCCGAGCTCGGCGAAGTGACGCTTGACGGACTCCCAGGCACCGCGTGCGGTGATGCCCATTGCCTTGTGGTCGTAACCGACGGAGCCGCCGGATGCGAAGGCGTCGCCCAGCCAGAAGCCGCGCTCGAGGCTGATAGCGTTCGCGGTGTCGGAGAATGCGGCGGTACCCTTGTCCGCTGCGACCACCAGGTAGTAGTCGTTCTCGTCGCGTGCGATGACGCCCTCGGGGCGAACGACGGTCTCGGAGCCGTCGGTGCCAACCTCAAGGTTATCGGTGACATCCAGCAGGGAGCGGATGAAGACCTTGTAGGACTCGCGGCCCTCGGTGATCCAGGCGTCGCGATCCACAGCGGGGTCGGGCAGCTGCTTGGGGTAGAAACCGCCCTTTGCGCCGGTGGGGATGATGACAGCGTTCTTCACCATCTGAGCCTTGACCAGGCCCAGAACCTCGGTGCGGAAGTCGTCGCGGCGGTCGGACCAGCGCAGGCCGCCTCGTGCGACGTCGCCGAAGCGCAGGTGGACACCCTCGACGCGCGGGGAGTATACGAAAATCTCGAACTTGGGGCGGGGCAGGGGTGCGAAATCAATCTGCTGCGGTGCAACCTTGATGGCGAATGCCTCGCGGCCCAGGTAGGCGTTGGTGCGCAGGATGGCGCGAATAACCTTGCTCAGGGAGCGCAGGTAGCGGTCGGCGTCCAGGGTGGGAATCTTGTTCAGTTCCTCAACCAGGGCCACCTCAATCTCTTCGCGGCGTGCGTTGCGCTGCTCGTCGTTCAGGCCGTTGTTCGGGTCGAAGCTGACGTTGAAGAACTCCACCAGGTGCTTGGTGATGCCGGGGTTGGCGAGCAGGGTGTTCGACATGAACGAGGGGGTGTAGCCCAGGCCCAGCTGAATCAGGTAGTGGTTCAGGGCGCGGAACAGGCGTACATCCTGCCAGGTGAGGCCCTCGAAGAGAATCAGGCGGTCCAGAGTATCGGACTCGCGCTCACCGAGCAGGTAGGCGTTCAGGGCATCCTCGTAGAGGGATGCGACGGCGTTGGGGTCCACGCCCTCGGGGAACTCGACCCCGAAGTCGTAGAGGTAGCCGTACTCTTCGCCGTCCTCAGGCTTGAACTCGTAGGGCTTCTGATCCACAACGACCAGGCCCATGTTCTGCATCACCGGCAGGAGCTCGGTGAGAGTGTGAGGTGCGGACAGGTAGGTCTTCAGTCGGGTAGTGTTGGCTTCGCCGGCTTCAACCTTGATTGCGGCGGGCTTCTTGCCCGAGAGAGATTCAAGAATCACGATATCCTCGATTGCTTGTTCTACTGTGTAATCGGCTCGGTAAGCTGCGCTGCTTGCGTCGGCCCAGGCTGACGCGAGTCGGCGGCCTTCCGCACCGGGTTTCCATGCCTCAATGGCAGCTGCGGTGGATTCCACCCAGGAGCGAGTGACCTGCTGCATCTGCTTTTCGAGAGCTTGATGATCCGTGGTCGGCACATCGTTGGGGTTGGTGAGCCGAATACGGAAGAATAGGCGGGCCAGCGACGAGGAGGACAGGTACACCTCGTAGTCGATGGCACTCAAATCAAATTCCTGTCGGAACACCCGCTCGATGCGGTACCGCACGTCAGTGTTGTAGTGATCGCGGGGCAGGTACACCACGGCGGTAATGAACCGATTAAATCGATCCGCGCGCAGGAAGAGACGGGTCTTGCGGCGCTCCTCCAGGCCCATGATGCCGCTGAACGTCTCGGTCAGCTCGTTGACCGAGGCCTGCAGCAGCTCCAAGCGCGGGTAATCTTCCAGCGCCCCGAGCAGGGCCTTATCCGAGTAGGAACCGGGGTGGTAACCCAGGCGGCGGCGCACCATGGCGATTCGCTCACGCACCAGGGGAGTCTCAATAGCGGGTAGCGAGTAGGCCTGCCGGGTAAACAGGCCCAGAATCACGTACTCACCGATGACGCGGCCGCTCATATCGAAGCGGCGCACACCAATGTAGTCCAGGTAGTCGTTGCGGGCCACCGTGGAACGGGAGTTAGCCTTCGTGATGTACACGGGGCGGGGGAAGAGAGCTCGGTCCAGGGTGTCGCCGGAAAGCGGGATGCGGCTCTTGCCCTCGGTCGAACGCAGGATGCCGAGCGCCGAACCGGGGCGGTCCACCAGGGCGATAGCGCCGGAGGTGCCGTCAAGCACGCGCTCCTTAACGCCCATGAACACGAAGTTGCCTCGGGTGAGCCAGCGCAGGAAGTCCTGCGCAACCTCCACGCGGGAGGCGGGCTCCACACCGCGCGGGTTGGCGGCGTAGGATTCCTCGCCGTGGCCGAGGGTGGCGCCGCGCAGCTCGTACATGGCCTGGGAGATATCAAAGACCGCGGTGACCATGCCCTCCAGGTCGGTGTAGCAGGCGCGCACATCGGCGAGCACGCGACGCACATCGTGCTCCAGCAGGCGCAGGTCGTCTTCGTTCAGGTAGCGGGTCAGGCGAATCGCAATCCAGGATTCAATGGTGACCGTGGACCCCTCGGGAGCGCCCTCGGAAAGCTGCAGGGAGGGCATACCGACGGCGGCGGTGTCGCCGCTGGCCAGGTTGGCTCGGGTGCCGGTGCCGCGCAGGCTGATGAGCTTGCCATCCGTATTGCGTTCGGCAAGGAAGATGGGGTGGAAAATCGCGAGGAATCCGCCGAAATGCGCCGAAAGGTAGGCGGTCAGGGAGCTTACGATATGGGGCATGTCGTCCGTGGCGACGTACAGCGTGGTGTTGTAGTCATCATTGCGCGCGGCAACGACGGGCGTCTTAGGGGCGCGGATTTCAGCTAGCGCACGATGGGTGCGAGCCAAATCCTCTAATTCTGCCGAGGTGAATTCTTCACGCTCATCGTCAGGACTGTTCAGAAAATACTGCTCGATCCATGCATCGGCGCCAGCGAAGCGTGCCATAGCCTTGTCAGTCGTTGACAATCTATCCTCCGAAGGTAGGTATCACTTCACTGTGACGGTGTCTGTGCAACTCCACGCGGGTCGCGCGGACGGCACCACCCAAATGGGTTATATCCAGCTTATACCCTTACGGTGAAGATGTCAGATATATTCGCCATATTCGCTCGACGGGCCCAAAATCTTATCGAAAAATACTCGCTCCGCACCTCTGCCCCCTCGCCCGACGGCTCGACGGGGTTACCCGTGAAATTGTCCGGCCCCCGGTTCCCATCCCCCGGCGCCGACTCGTAGAGTGAAACCATGAGTTTACGTACTGAATCTTTCCTGGTGGGCCTCATCGGCGATGGCATCACCTCTTCCCTCACCCCGCCCATGCACGAGGCCGAGGCCGACGCGCACGGGGTGCGCTACCTGTACCGCCCCGTCGACCTGGACGCCCTGAACCTGGACGGCGCATCCGCACCGGCGCTTCTGGATGCGGCGGCCCTGCTCGGCTTTAACGCCTTCAACATCACGCACCCGTGCAAGCAGTCGGTCATGGAGCACCTGCACGAACTTTCGGATGCGGCGCGCGCCCTGGGCGCGGTCAATTGCGTGGTGATCCGCGAGGACGGTACGTTCTACGGGGACAACACGGACTATTCGGGATTCATTGCGGGGCTGAAGCGCGGCCTACCGCAGGTGGCGGAGGATCCGGCGCGCCTGGAGCACGTGGTGCAGCTGGGTGCCGGCGGTGCCGGTAGCGCCACGGCGTACGCTCTGTGCCGCCTGGGGGTGCGCCGCCTGAGCCTCTTCGAGCATGACGCGGCGAAGGCTCAGGGGCTGGCGGAGCAGCTGGGCGGGCTCTTCCCGCAGACTCAAATCGAGGTGCTGACCGACGATGAGCGCTTGATTGAAGCTCTACTACAAGCTCAGGGTTTGGTGAACGCAACCCCGGTGGGCATGCACGTGCATCCGGGCATGCCGCTGAGCGAGTCGGCACTGAGCGCCGGGGTGCTGCGCGAAGGCCTGTGGGTCGCGGATGTCATCTACCTGCCGCAAGAGACGCAGCTGGTGCGCGTGGCGCGTGCCGCCGGGTGCGAGATGCTGACGGGTGGCTACATGGCGGTCGGTCAGGCGGTGGATGCGTTCCGCCTCTTCACCGGACTGGAACCGAACGCCGAGCGTATGGCGGCGCATTTTGAGGCGCTGATTGCAGCCCAGCAGGGGGTAACTAACGCCTGAAACGCCAGAACATAGAATACGGGTGGGGCTGGATAGCTAACTATCCAGCCCCACCCGTATTTATTCTATATACAGAATATATTGCGTGGGCTATGCATCCAGCTCGGTCAGGGACTTCTTGTAACCCTCGCGAGCGGTCAGCGCACCCAGCGCCACGAGCAGGCACATAGCAACCGTGAACACGGCGGGTAGTACCGCGTTATGCAGGTCGGCGCCGGCGAGGCTCGTCGCCACGGCGGGGGCAATGCCTCCAGAAATTGCGAAGCCAATCTGGGTTCCGAGCGCCAGGCCGGTCACGCGCACGCGGGTCGGGAACATTTCTGCGTAGAAGGCGGGCCACACGCCGTTCGCCATGGAATACAGCGCACCGTGCATGAGCACGCCGTAGACAAAGATGCCCACCCAGTTACCCTCGGTAATCGCGCCGAGGTACGGGAACATCACCAGGGAAGAGGCCACCGCGCCGGTGATGAACACGGGCTTGCGGCCAATCCTATCGGCCAGCATGGCGGCGAGCGGAATCGCAACCAGACCGAGAGTATTCGAGGCGACCGGCACCAGCAGCATGGTGCTTCGGTCGAGGCCGTAACCCTTGGTGGCGAAGGACAGTGCGAAAGTCGTGAAGACCATGTTCACGGTGTTAACCATGGCGCACACGGCAATGGTGAGCACGGCGCGCTTGTGGTGCTTGAAGACCAGCACGAGCGGGGACTCGGCGAGCTTCTCGCGCTGCAGGTAGGCGGGCGGCTCGGAGAGAGTGCGGCGAATCAGCCATGCGGTCACCACCACGAATGCGGAGAGCCAGAAGGGCACGCGCCAACCCCAGGTGAGCAGGTGCTCATCCGGCAGGGCCGCGAAGGGGATGAACACGGCGGTCGCCAGCAGAGATCCGAACTGGGTGCCCTGCAGGGTCCAGCTGGTGGTGAAGGCGCGCTGGTGCTCGTGGGCGTGCTCCAAAGAAATGGAGATGGAGCTTGCCTGCTCGCCGGCGGCAGAAAGGCCCTGAAGCATACGGCAGGCCACCAGCAGGATGGGTGCAAGAATACCCGCCTGGCTATAGGTCGGTAGGCAACCGATGGCAAAGGTCGCGCTACCCATCAGGAAGAGCGTGAGCATCAGGACGAATCGGCGACCGTAACGGTCACCGAGGGGGCCGACGATCATAGCGCCGAAGGGACGCACGACGTAGGCAACACCCACAACGACCATGGACTTGAGGATGCCGATGGCGGCGGTGTCCTCGGGGAAGAAGATGCGGTTGAGCACGATTGCGGCGGCGGTGCCGTAGACGGCGAAGTCGTAGTATTCGAGGGCGGAGCCTATCCAGCTGGCGAGGGCAGCTCGTCGTGGTGATCGGGCGGGCGCGTCGGTGCGTCGGCTCATGCGCGGCTCCTTCGGTGGTACACCTGGCGGGTGGTGCGGGGGGCAACCCCTCGGTCATTAATCTGCCCTTCCAGTGTAGGAAGCACCCCATGCGTTTTCCATAGGGTTACCTAAGTTCCCAGAGTATGAAGAGAGTGTGAAGCTGGAATAGGGGTCAGATGCTCCTAGCCCCCGTATGATGTATCTATATGTAATTCCGTCATCAATGCTCCAAAGGGGTACCATGTCATCACCGCGCACCAGCATCATCATGCCGGTCTACAACACGGCTGATAGCGTCGTCGCCGCAATTGAATCCGTTCTGGCGCAGACCGACCCCGACTTTGAGCTGCTGGTGGTGATTGACGGCTCCCCGGATCGCTCCTCCCGGGTAATTCGCGAGTTCCTGGAGGGCAACCCCGATCCCCGCATCCGCCTGTTCGACAACGAACGGAACGTCGGCGTTTCCGCGGCACGTAACCAGGGCCTGGACGAGGCTCGCGGCGAGTGGATTGCCTTCATCGACTCCGACGACACATACCGTCCCGAGTTCCTGGAACGCCTGCACGCTGCGGCGGCGCGTACCGGCGCGGATGTGGCAACCTGCGGTCACACCATCCACCGGGCGGATGGCTCCACCCTGAACCGCCCGCAGAACTCCCCCGGCACCTACACGGGCCGCGATATTGCAATCAACTACCTGCAGGACCGTTTCACGGGTTTCACACCCGACAAGATTTTCCGCGCCTCGCTCTTCTCGTCGGTGCGCTTCGCGACCGATATTCACCGCGCGGAGGACGCCCTCGCCGTCTTCCAGTGCCTCATGCAGGCCAAGACTCTCGAGGTGATTCCGGATTGCCTCTACGTGTACTACATGGGTGCCGAAGGCCTGACCTGGGGCCGCGTCACCCCGGTGGAGGAAAGTATTCGCCACACCCGCTACATGCGCCAGGCCGGTGCCGAGCTGCTCTCCACGAAGGAAGGACGCCGCGCCCTCAACACCTCCTCGGCCGTCACCTACCTCAACAACGCCCAGCAGGCGCTCATGAGCGATAGCGCCGACTCCGCCGCGGTAATTCGTGAATGTCGCCGCCAGATTAGGTGGGAATGGGTCGGCCAGGCCCTGCTTTCGAGCCCCGTGATGGGTGCGGCGAGCCTGCTGTTGAAGCTCTCCCCCGCCCTGTACCGCACCCTGTACGGCGTGTACGTTCGACGCGCCTACGGCATGTAAGTCCCCCGCACTCCCCCAAGGTTTTATGCACATGTCTTCCACCCCTCGCACGAGCATTATCATGCCGGTCTACAACACCGCCTCCACCGTGGTCGCGGCGATTGAGTCGGTGCTGGCGCAGACCGACCCCGACTTTGAGCTGCTGGTCATGATTGACGGCTCCCCGGACGATTCGGCACAGCTGATTGCGGACTACCTGCAGCGGAACGCGGACGAACGCGTGCGCGTGTTCGACAACCCCGAGAACCGGGGCCCCTCCGCGGTGCGCAATCAGGGCCTGGATGCGGCGCGCGGCGCATGGGTGGCGTTCCTCGACTCCGACGACACGCTCTACCCCACTTTCCTGGAACGGCTGCACCACCACGCGGAGCGCACGGGTGCGCAGGTGGTCAATTGCGCCCATGCCATGGTGGCAACCGACGGCACGACCACGCAGCGCCTGAAGGGTGCCCCCGGCACCCTGACCGGGCAGCAGGCGGCCTTCGCTCTACTCAAGGACGAGCTGTCCCCCTACCCGTGGGATAAGCTCATTGAGCGTTCCCTGCTGGAAGGCGTCTACTTCCCGGAGGATATTCGCCGCGCCGAGGATGAGTGCGTCATCCTGGACTGCTACCTGCGAGCGCAGAGCGTGACCGTCATCGACGAGCCGCTCTACGCCTACGCGGTGAACGCGGGAAGCCTGACCTGGAGCCGCATCACTCCCCTGGCCGAGACCCGCCGCCTGCTCGACTACTTCGCGAAATCCCTGCAGCGCACGAGCACGTACCACCTGCCCGAAGGTCAGGAGGCGCTGACCGTCGCCCGTGTTCTTGCGTACCTGAATAACGCCCAGCAGGCGCTCATCGTGGGCGGTGAGGATGCTCCGGCAACCCTCGCCGGGTGCCGCCGCGGTTTCTCGGTGCGCGATGCGCTACTCGTCCTCCGCCAACGCCCGGTCTTCGGTGCCGCCGGCCTGCTCCTGAAGACCAGCACGGCCCTGTACCGGGTTCTCTACGGCGTGTACGTCAAGCGGGTCTACAACATTTAGGTTTCACGCCCCGACTCCGGGGTTCTCTCTCATCACACTCACCCAGATTGGAGCAAATCTATGTCCTCTCTGCCTGCATCGGCGCAGGTGGCGTCCTCTCCCTCCGAGGGTGCCCAGCCCGGCGGCCGACCGGCTCGCGGGTCCACCGCGCATCGCCCCAAGCCCGGGCGAAAGGTGTACCTGGACTGCATTAACGTCCTCGCCATCATCGGCGTCGTCGCCCTGCACAACCGGTTCAACTACCGGGTGGATTACGATTCGCCGGGCTGGGTTCTCGAGAACATCCTCTCGGGTACCGCGGTTGCCGCCGTCCCCCTCTTTTTCATGGCCTCCGGCATCACCCTCCTCAACTTCACCGAGCGGGAGAGCGTCGGCACCTTTTACATGAAGCGCTTCACGAAAATCCTGGTTCCCCTGCTGATTTGGGGGCAGATTTACCTCTTCGCGCGTAGCTGGTTCACCCATACTCCCCTGCCAAAGGGTGAGGAGATTCTGGCCGTGCTGTTGGCGCCGAGCACCGTGGGCGTGACCCTCTGGTACCTGGAGGCGCTCATCGGCGTGTACCTGGTGCTCCCCATCTTCTCCTACGCCCTGCGCGGTGCCGGTGAGAAGAAGGTGCGCCTGGCGTGGCTCATGGCCGTGTTGGGGCTTTTCATGCCCATCGCGACCACCACGGTGCATAAGATTAACCCGCACATTATGCCTGAGTTCACCGCCCCCATCGTGGGGTACGTGGGCTTCTGCTTCCTGGGTTATGCGCTGGCGAATACGAGCTTTAGCCTGCCGTGGCGCCTCGTCATCTACGTGCTGGGTGTTGCCGGTTCCCTGACGCACATCCTGTACGGCCCCTACCTGACCCTGAACCACCACGGCCTTGAGAGTCTGGCGATGTCGTATCTGTCCATCCCGACGATTTTCTGGGCCTCGGCGGTCTTCGTGTTCTTCAAGTCTCTACCACTGAATCGTCTGCCGCAGGCGGCTCAGACGGGTCTGCGTAAGCTGTCGGCGCTGACCTTCGGCGTGTACCTGATTCACCTGCTGATTATTCAGGGCCTCGCAGCCTACGGCTGGCCGCTGGTGGATTACCGGCTGGAGGCTCCCTACGCTCTGATGGTGTGGGCTTCCTCGCTGATTCTGGTGTGGCTGCTGCGGTGGATTCCGCCGGTCCGCAAGTGGCTGGTGCCCTAGCCGGCTATCCGCTCCGCAACGAAAACGGGAGGGGCACGTACGTGACGTACGTGCCCCTCCCATAAGTTTTAAAGCTACTCGGCGCGAGTTTCCTCCACGCGGGAGGCCATGGACACACCCACCATGTGCACCACGAAACCGCAGACCGGGCCGACCGCCAAAGCCACCACGGCGCGCGGCACCAGCGGTGCGGGCAGCAGGAACGCCAGGCCCAGGGTTACCACCGCGGCAACCACCCAGCCAGCCAGGTAGATGCGGTGCTGGTTCACCGCGAGCGCCATATTGCCCGAGAGGGTCATGAGCGCCAGCAGCGCGGAGGCAAACACCAGCGCACCCAGGGAGAGGCCGGAGGCGGCCGCCTCGTACGCGGACTCTGCACCTGCGGCAGGCGGGTAAATCAGGCGGAAGAGCAGCGGACCCACCAGGTAGGCCGCCAACGCGCCCACAGCACCCACCGCCACCACCGCGGCGGCGGGCTTAATGAACGCCGCCACGGGGCGGTGACGCTGCTTCAAGAAGGCAGAAACCGCCACGCCCTGAAAGGCCTGCAGGGGAATCATAATCGGCGAGCGCGTAATGGAAATCGCCAGAATCAGGGTGCCCAGAACCACCGGTTCGCTCTCCGCGGCGCCACTGGCCTTCAGTACGTTCGGGAAGCCCATCATCAGCATCGCTGCGGCGACCGAGGACAGGAACGACCAGAGGATATTGACCGTCAAACGGCCCGCGGGCACATCCGCGCGGGCAACCCACAGGCGGCGGCCCGAGAACGTCACGAGCGCCAGGATGAGCCACAGACCCATCGGAATGACCGTTGCCACCTCAAGGCCCGCCAGGGAAGGAATGAGTAGGGCCACCGCAAGCATGAGGAGGAGGCGCCCGGCAGATTCCAGGCCACCGACCGTCGCGAAAAGGTACCAGCGGTCCTCACCGGCGGCCACACCGCTGATGGTCGCCTGCAGGGCGTAGAGGAACACGCCCACGGCCATGACGGTCACGCCCACCGCCGCCGAATGTGGAATCTGCTGACCCGCCCACAGCGGAGAACTCACCAGAACCAGCGCACCGGCGACAGCGCCGAGCGCGGCCGCAACCGTCACCACGCGGGCGCCCTGCGGTGCGGGCGTCCCGTCGGATGCGGGGTGGGCGGATGCTACCCCGTCAGCTGTAGCGTAAGTGCGCGCCGTACCCACCGCGCGGGTAATCTCCGGCTGGAGGCCGGTAATAACACCCGTCACCGTGAAAAGCGCCGACCAGAAGAGCAGGAACTCCGTCAGCTCCGACCCGGTCAGGGCGCGCTGAGCAATCATGGTCACGACCAGCGTGGACGCTGCCGCCAGCACCGACGATCCCAGCAGCGCCAGGGACTGGTAGCGGTTGACCGTGCCCGAAGGCTGGGTTTCCGCAGTGTCCCGGGTTTCCGCAGTGTCCCGGGCATCCGCGGGTTCTTGAGGCTGAGTCTCTCGAGAGTTCCGCTCCCGTGCCTCGCCTGCATCAGGATTCTGTACCGGCTCGCTCACCGCGTCCTCCTCGCTCCTAGCTGTCACTCAACCAATCATTCCATACGCAGATGCGCCGCACATCCACCGTAGGATGTACGACGCATCGCACACGTATAGGGTTTACTTCACCACGTGCTCGGCAAGGTTCTTCACGCCCTGCCACTTCTTCGCCAGGGCCGCCTTCGGCAGCAGGGTCAGCGCGTGAGCGCGCGAGGAGAAGCGAATACGAGCCACGCGGGCGGCCTTCTTCCAGCCCAGGGCGCTCATCTCTTCGACCATGGTGTTGTAGTAGCGGCGCTCCTCCTCGAAGCGGGTGCCCTCCAGGGCACGCCAGGACGAGTCGGAACCACCGTGACGGCGGTACATGAACGCGACCTGCGGGTCGTAGTACAGGGAGCCGCCGCGCATCGTGATGTCCAGAATCAGCGCCATGTCCTGGATGACGTTCAGGCCCTCACGGAAGCCGGTGCCCACGATGGCGTCCGCACGCCAACCCAGGGACGGGAAGTAGAACCACGCGCCGCGCAGCAGCGAGACGGCCAGCTCTTCGCCCTTCAGCACGGCCTCACCCTTGGGGCGGTAGAACGCCTTAGTCTGCTCCACCAGGGTGTTCGACAGGCCGTTGTGCTCGTCGATGACGACCACGCCGGGCTGGAAGATGGAGGCCTCGGGGTGCTTAGCCGCCGCATCCACGAGCCACTGCACGTAGTTGGGGAGCATGACGTCGTCGGCACCCATGACGGTGACCAGTTCGTTCTCCACGAAGGTCAGGCACTTGCGGTAGTTTGCGTTCGCACCCAGGTTGGTTTCGTTGCGCATGTAGGTGATGCGCTCGTCCTTCAGGGACTCGAACCAGCCGGGAATCGAGTCGTCCGGGTAGCCGTCATCCACCACGATCAGGCGCCAGTCCGGGTTGGTCTGACCGACCACGGACAACACGGCCTGCTTCATCATGGCAACGTCGCCGTAGTACGGGAACAAAATATCAACGGTCATGGGGTATTACTCCAACTCACAAAGGGGTGAAAAGTCTCGACGGTAAAGCTTTAAGAGTCCTGCTGGTCGCGCTTCCTCGCACCGGAGGCGCCCTCCGGCTGCTCCTGAAGCGCCTTTAGGATGGCGACTTCCTCGGCCAGAATGCGGGTCTTCTCCGACAGGCGTGACAGCTCCAGGGTCAGGTGAATACTCACGCCCATTAGCAACAGAATCGACAGGAGGAACAGCAGATTCACCGGCAGGGCCACGCCCACGAAGTCCGCCACACCGTTGAGGAGATTCGGGAAGGCGCCCAGCACGATGATGATGGCACCGATAATCAGCCACAGGGCGGCGTACCGTTCCTTCATGCGCTGATGACGCACCTGAACCACCACGAAGGTGCAGACCAGGATGGCAAGAATCAAGAAGAAAACACTGGCGCTCACGGCTACTTCTCCTCCCGGCGGCGGCTCACCGAAATGCCGTAGGAGAACAGCGAGCGAACCAGATAGACAGCAGACTTCAGCGGACCGGAGGAGGGCGTACCTCCCTGGCGTTCACGCATGTGCACCGGCACCTGACGCACCCGCAGGCCATTGCTAATGGCCATGGCGGTGATATCGATCGTATCGCCCAGGTATTCGGCGGGCAGGTTACGGCAGTAAAAGTCGATACCGCGACGGTTAGCGATCTTAAAGCCGCTCGTCACGTCCGTGAACGGGGTACCCGCCGAGCGGGTGAACAGGAAAGACAGCAGGCTCATCGCCCACTTGCGCGGGCCGGACACCTCGTAGTCATCAGAGCCCTCACCGAAGCGGGACCCAATCACAATATCGTAATCCTGCACCGCATCAATCAGCGAGGGGATGCTCTCGGGGTGGTGCTGGCCGTCCGAGTCCACCTGCATGGCGTAGTCGTAGCCCGTGCGCTGCGCGTACTTGTAGCCGGTGCGCATGGCGGCGCCCACTCCCATGTTGTAGGGCAGGTCAATCACGAAGGCACCCGCCTCACGAGCCACGGCGGAGGTGTTGTCGGTGGAGCCGTCATTGACCACCACCAGGTCCACGTAGGGCACCGTCTCCTGTAGCTCGGCGATGGTGCCGGGCAGTGCTTCTTCCTCGTTCCAGGCGGGCATAATCACCAGCGTGCGAGGGGTATGAGGCGATGTGGGAGATCCCATAGGGCTGCTACCCCTCCTAACGAATGTGTCATACCGTGCGTGCGAAAGCCGGCATGTCCAGTGGACATACCGGCTTTCATCATATCAGTGCTTCAGCGGCATTAGGATTCGTCACAGAATCAAGACCGCAATGCGGCCCCTCCCCGGGCGCATACATCCCGGGCGGAGTTGCTGTCTGCGTCTAGTTGTCGCAGGCGCTAATACGGTACAGAGTCATCGGGCCGGAGGAGTACACCGGGGTCAGAACATCCGTATCGATAGCGGCCACCAAGCCGTCGTAGTTCTTCTGCTCGCTGGGGCCGAAGTTGCCCTGGTTTTCCAGGTGCACGTACCAGTGGGCCTTGTACTCGTTCACCTCGCGGCAGACCTCCGGGTTCGTGCGGGCATCCTTCAAATCGTTGATGATTGCCGCGTACTTCGGGGAGGTCTTGAACTCGAAGTGGTAGCTGGTCAGGTGGCGGTCGGCCAGCGCGTAAATGTAGGCGCTGCCGTCCCAGGGGTTGTTCACGATGGTGTCGCCCTTGGGCACAATCTTCGGGATCTCGTTAATGACGTTCATCTCGTCCTGGTTCAAGACCTCGGAGGTCGGGGTCACTTGGTACCGCTGAGCGACCACCAGGGTCGCGTCGTGCATCGCGGGGGTTCGCGAGGACAGGCCGGCAACCACCAGCACCAGCACCGCGGTGACACCCATGCCGGCCGTCGCCACGTTCAGGCGTGCCGTGCGCGGAACGCGACGAACCACCCAGGAGAGCGCACCCTCCAGGACGCCACCCAGGCCGATACCGGCCAGAAGCACCGAGGGGAACACCACCAGGGCCGCCAGGCGGAAGTGGTCCGTGTACCAGGGGCCCACCATCAGCAGGCGGAAGTCACCGCGCGGCACCGAAGCCGCGATAATCCACATGTAGCCGACGAGCATCCAGCTGCCAATCAGCCACAGGTTGCGGCGCTTGTACAGCAGGTACCCCACGCCCCACAGGGCCAGGAAACCCATCAGGTAGGCGGGAGCGAAATTACCGCCCAGCGGGTTCGCGTTCTCCAGGCCCAGGAACAGGAACTGGTAGACCGCCTCGCCCTCGCTCATGACGGCGGTCCACAGGTCGCTGGCGTCCTCGCTCGGGCGCAGCACGGACCAGGCGGTCACGCATCCGGCAATCAGCGCAACCAGAACGCCGGTACCCACCAGGCGTTCACGCACGGAGGCGTCGTGGACGCGCCACATCTGAACCACACCGCCGAGGAGCATGGGCACGGCGAATACCGCCGCAGAAACCACCGCGTTCGGGTGCACCAGGGCCAGGCCGCCCAGGCCCACCAGAATCGTCAGGGACAGGGAGAGAACGACGGAGTACTCGCGATGCACCATGACCTGAATCATGTGCGATAGCAGCGCCACAAAGGCGGGGAGCAGGGCATAGCCTAAAAGGTTCGGGAAGAGCACACCCCAGAACAGCAGCAGACCGGGGAAAGCAAAGAAACCGCAGGTCAACGCCGGAATAGCGAGCGCCTGCAGGCGACGCAGATGCGGGATGCTCAGACACATCGCAACCAGGGAGCAGGGCCAGATGACGCCCGCCACCAGCAGCACCATGACGATGGTTGCGGTCGCGATGCTCGTGCCGGTCGTGTTGTAAATCAGGTACACGAAATCATGCCAACCGGCGGGGTAGAAGTACGGTTCCTGGTTCGTTCCGGAAACCGCACCCATGGTCAGGCTCGAGGCGTCGCCGTGCTCCTGGATCCAGCGAATCGCGTTCAGGTGGAAGGAATTGTCCAGGGTCTGAGAGAAGGCCTCCGGGCCGAAGACCATATGCTGGGTCGCGTGCAGGGTCAAGAAACCACCCAGCAGGGCACCCACCACGGGCCAGGAAAGCGGCACCGTGTTACCCGGCCAGCTCACCGAGGATTCGTCGGAACCCGCTACGGCCGAGGGCCAGCGGCGACCCACCAACCACATCAGGCCCGCCGCCGCAGCCACCAGCACGGCCGCGACCACGACGAAGGAAATCAGGCTCCACGCGATGCCGGTCTTACCCAGCACAATCGCCGAGACAGCCACCAGGGCAAAAGTCAGGAGCGGGGAGAGGAAGATGCGCAGACGCGTGGGGATGTGCAACGCCCAGCCCATCGCGTATCCGGGAACGAATGCCACCACGACCGCGAAAAGCAGCAGCGGAATAGTTGCCAACCAGCTCATAAACCCTCATCTCACCACAGTGAACGCCCTGAAACCCCTCGTGCGGGGGCCCGGTGCGCTTTCGTGTACCAAGCAAGGATACCTTAGAGGCCTCTACACCCCCGAGAAACCCCCAGAAGACCCCCGCAAAACCCGTCATAAGGCCCCGCGGAGGCGACCCTCGAGGTGAAGCAGGGGGCTCTCCCGCGCAAACCCCGCCGGGTGCCTCCGCATCCCCTGCACACCCCCGAATATGACGTAATATTTCGCCCCTCCCGTCATGAAAGGTAGGCCTAAGAAACATAGGGCAATAAATAAGGTATTCGCTACACCAAAGCTTTACCCTGAACATATCTCCCCTACTCACGGGAACCGCCCGCACACACAACCCGGGCCGAACCCACGCAGCCGCAGAAGAAAGGGTCGATCATGACCGAAACCATTGCAGCACAGGCGACCCTCGCCGATACCACCGAGCAGTTCAAGCTCGCCTTCGGCCACCAGCCCGCCGGCGTCGCCATCATCACCGCAACCGACGAAAACGGCGAACCCGCGGGATTCACCGCCTCCTCCCTGACCTCCGTCGCCGCCGAACCGCCCATCATCGCCTTCTCCCTCAAGGCCAACAGCGGCTCCGCGGCAAAGATTGCTGCGGCTTCCTCCTTCCTCGTGCACATGCTCGACGCTGAGAATGTCACCCTCGCTAAGAACTTCGCGACCCACGACTACCCCCGCTTCGCCGACCCGGCCGCGTGGGAATTCGTCCACACCGGTGAGCCCCTCGTCCACGGCGTGCGCCGCGTGCTGCGCGCAACCCCCCTCAGCCGCGTTGAGGCGGGCCCCGCGCTCGTCTTCACCGCCCAGGTTGAGGAGTTTATCCGCAACGATTGCGAGGGCACCCCGCTCGTCTACCACTCGCGCAACTTCCACGCGCTCGGCGATCACTCCAACGTCAACAACTACGTCATCTAGTCCGGCCGCTCAGGCCATTCACGGGGCGGTATTCGGCGGCGACCACGCGACGAATACCGCCCCGCGGCGTACCCTGAACGTAGCCACCCCGGGCACAAACGCACAGCAGAAAGGTTCCTCATGACCGCACAGACCACTCAGCCGGCGTCCCTCCCCTGGCTCGAAAAGCTTGTCGCTATCCCCACCGTCTCCGGCAGCTCCAACCTGGAACTCATCGAGCTTCTCGAAGCCGAATTCGGCCGCTACGGCTACAGCGGCGTGCGCACCTACAACGAGGACGGCACCCGCGCTAACCTCTTCATCACCGTCCCCGCAGCGGACGGCACCACCCGCGGCGGGCTCGTCCTCTCTGGCCACACCGACGTCGTGCCCGTCTCCGGTCAGGACTGGGCCAGCGACCCGTTCACCCTGCGCGTGGAGGGTACTCGCGCCTACGGCCGCGGCGTGTGCGATATGAAGGGCTTCATCGCTGTCGCGCTCTGGCTGCTGCCGCGCGTTGCCGAGGCGAAGCTGCGCGTGCCCCTGCACTTCGCCTTCTCCTACGACGAGGAGATCGGCTGCGTCGGCGCTCCCTCCCTCATCGAGGAATTCGTGGCCCGCGATCTCGCCCCCGAGTATGCCATCGTCGGTGAGCCCTCCAGCATGCGCATCATCGACGCACACAAGGGCGCGCACCGCGGCCGCGTTACCATCACCGGCGTGCCCAAGCACGGTTCCCTCGCAACCCACGGCGTGAACGCCGTCGCCGCCGCCGGCGAGTTCATCACCTTCTTCACCGACATGGCCGATGAGTGGGAGGAGGAAGGCCCCTTCGACGAGGCGTTCATCATTCCCCACTCCACCGGCAGCGTGAACCTGGCAAACGGCGGCCTGCAGTACAACATCGTCGCTGAGCAGGCCGTGCTCGAGTACGATGTGCGCACCCTGCCGCGGGTGACCACCGAGTCCTTCGTGGAGCGCATTGACCGCGAGATTTCCGAGGTGATTCTGCCCGACCTGCAGGCGCGCGCCGCACGCGCCGAGAAGCTGACCGGCGCGGAGCCCGGTAGCCTCGCCTCCCTCGTGGGCGTGAAGCACGAGCTGCTCGCCGCCGTGCCGGGCCTCGGAACCGCTGACGATGCGCCCATCGTGCGTCTCGCCCACGAGTGGCTCGGCACCAACGATGCGCCGCAGAAGGTCACCTACGGCACCGAGGCGGGCCAGTTCCAGCGCGCCGGTGTGGAGAGCATCATCTGCGGCCCCGGCGATATTGCGCAGGCTCACTCCCCCAACGAGTGGATTGAGCTGGAGCAGCTGCGCGAATGTGAGCGTTTCTTCGAGGCCATCCTCGGCTGGGCGAGCGCAAAGTAGCGGCCAAATAGCAACCGTGTAGCGGCGTAAAACTCAGCTCACTGCGGCTCATATAAGCCGCACAAAAACCATAAAGAGATGACAGAAAACTGCCCGGGCACCCCTGTGAGGGTGTCCGGGCAGTTTTCCGTGTTGAAGGCGGTTCCGAAACGCGGGCTTCAACCACAGGTCCAAGGCGTGGACCGCGCTCTATATGTCCTCTAAATCACCACGGTTATTTTTAAGCCAAAACCCCGTAAAACGGCTTATGCATAAGGGTGAAATAACACAAAAGTATTGCCACGCGGGAACCTTCGGGGTTCCATAGATGACAAAGGTTAGACGCGCCGTTATCGGGCCACAGCCCGCGCGAAACCGATTCACTCTCGTACCGCTCTCGCACCCCGCAATATAACACCCTCCGGACGAACAACTGACTCATCATCTGAAGTTCATGACCTGAAGGACATCCCGTGTACACCATCAGCCCCTACCTTGCCGAGTTCCTCGGCACGCTCATCATGTGCACTATCGGCTGCGGCGTCATCGCCAACGTCGAACTCCGCCGGTCCAAAGGCCACGGCGACAACTTCTTCACCATCGCCTTCGGTTGGGGCTTCCCTTCGGTTGGGGCTTCGCCGTCACCTTCGGCGTCTACGCCTCCCACGCCTACTCCGGCGGCCACCTGAACCCCGCCCGTGACTTCGGTCCGCGCCTCATGCACGCGTTACTGCCCATTCATGACAAAGGCAGCTCACGCTGGTTCTACGCGTGGGTGCCGATTTGCGGCCCGATTGCCGGTGGTTTCATGGGCGGTGCGTTCTTCAAGCTCTACTACGAGGGTCAGGTCAGCCCGTGGCTGTTCGTTTCCAGTGCTCTGGCGATTGCGGTTCTGCTCTTCGCGTGGTGGGCTAATAGCCACCTGTACCGTGCGCCCAGCGCCGAGGTTATCCCCGAGTTTGAGGATACCCACGCCACCGCGGCGGCACGCGCGGCGGCACGCGCGGCAACCTACACTCCGACCGGTTCCATGCCGGTTCTGCTGCCCGAAGAGGTGAAGGGCAACCGCAGCACCCGCGTCGTGAACCGGGTAACCGACGACGAGTAGCTCTTCTCATCTAGGCTCCCCTGTCTGTTTCATCTAAAAAACGGCGAACCCCTCATTTTCATAACCTGCACAATATCGGTCAGGTTATGAAAATGAGGGGTTCGTTGCGTCTACCTCACGGAAGGAGGTTCATTCAGGGGTGCCGAAAAGAAATACAGTCTAGAAAGGTCCCAGCTTAGGCTTCAGCGTCGACATCGTTCACCTCCAGCTGCCCAAAGAGAACCTCCATAGGACGCGACCGCACAGTCTGCACGAAGCCATCCTGCGAGTTCCAAGCCTCAGGAGATAGCCGCTTCACGTTTACTTCATACCCAAGCTTCTGCTCAGCATCATCGATAGCCTCATACAGCTTCTGCCGTGAAGGGGAGCCCACAACCAGCACATCAATATCGTTCGGCACGTGCCCAGCCACCCCAGAACGACGGCTAGCCCACGAGCCATAAATAGCGGCACCCTCAATATTGGAAACACCCTGCAAAGTATCCCGGAGCACCGGAACAGGACCATAAGTTACCAGAATCAACTGACGCATCGCCTGGCCCACCGGATTATCAACCTTGGCTTGCACCATACGGGTCCTACCAACATTCTGGACAGTCACCAGACCAGATTGATTTAGACGATTCACTTCTCGGGAAACAGTCGGCAATGATGCACGTGTCGCATCAGCAATCTGTGACACCGTGTATTGCTGCTCAGGGTGAGAGAACAGCAATGCCATCACTTCACCCTGCAGGTCACTACGCAAGATGGGAAGGAGGCTAGGAGCAGATGTTTTCATAACATGAATTATATCAATCATGTTATGAAAACGTCTGGCAATCCAAGAATCTGCTACGCCGAGGCGGCAGACACCGACAACGCCCGCTCATGCTTGGCCGCGCGGTGCTTCTGAATTGCGCGCACCGTCCAGATGCAGACCGCACCAAGGACCGCACCGGTGGTGTTGTTCACAATATCGTCCACGTCGAAGGTGCGGTAGGTGAAGCCTGCCAGGCCCCAGTTACCGGTCAGCTGGCTCAGCTCAATGAAGGTCGACAGCGCGAAGCCGCTCAGAGCCGTGGCGCGTAGTCCCCAGCGCAGGCAGCCCGCGGTGAAGAGGCCCAGCGGAATGAACATCGCGATGTTGAAGAAGAGCTGTGCGTATACGGTCGTCGCGAAGCGGCGCAGACCCATGCCTTCGGTCAGGTTCCAGGCCTGCTGCCAGCTCCAGCCCACGTAGAAGCGCGGGTAGTACAGCTCGGGGTTTGTGACGCTATTTGCGCTACCGATCGGGGTGAGCGTCAGCGAAAGAATCGAGGATAGGAACAGCGCGAACAGGGCCGTTATCACGTACTGTTTTGCGTGATGCGCTCGTCCCGTCTTCTTGGCGCGCAGGCGCATCGCCACAAACCCGATGAGGGTCAGAGCGATTGTGAGCACCGCAATTTCAAGGGCGAAGGTACCTATCATGTGCTTATTCAGTAGTTCCTGCATGCCGTGTGTCCCTAGTGTCGTGAGATTGAAATATACGCACCCCACCCGCATATATATCTGTTCATTCATATATTTTAGGTGGTATATAGCGGGCTTCTGTTCGTGCCCGTCGCATATCGTTCACCACCAGTGTAAAAGACGGCTCTATGGGTCACCCTTAGTAAAACTGTGAAAAAGCTGTGCGGTAGCCGTTCACCGTTAAACCGTCTAACGACTCAGCGCATCAGTACAGAACATCCGGCGGGAACACCGGCGCGATATAGCGCCCAAAAATCAGGCTAAACAGCCAGGCGCCCACAATCGCGGCCACCACGGCACCCAAAACCTGCACCAGCCACAGCATCAGGAACTTGACGGTCTTCCCCTCGGAGCGAGCCGTCAAGGCCTCTACCATGGCGGTCGAGAAGGTCGTAAAACCACCCAGCATGCCGGTCGTAATCACCGTGCACCAGAACGCCACCTGATCCGTAGCGTTGTAGTGCACGCCCAGCGCACGCGGATTCGACACCGGCATAATCAGCAGGCCGTACAGGAATGAACCCACCAGGTTAATGACGAACACCGGGCTAATAATCGAGGACTCCGCGCGCAGGCGAGGAGACATCGCCTTATCCAGGAAGAAGCGGGTCATCGCTCCCAGACCGCCGCAGATAAAAATCATCAGGGAGAAAAACATTAGCGACCCTCCTCGTTTTCGGTCCCAGGCTCCTCATTGGGTAAGACGTGCACCAGCCTCGCGGCCAGCATGCGGCCCACGAGCATGCCGGAGGCCGCGGCCACCAGGCCACCCACCAGCAGCACCAGAATCGCCAGCACCATGTACCCGCCGTGCACCGTGTACGGCAGAAAAATCGTCTGCGCCATGACCGCGGCAATAGACGAATAGGTCGTGTAGCCACCCATCATTCCGGCACCAAAGAGCAGGCGGAAGGAGTGAATTCGATCCTCACCATCGCGCGCCGCGTACGCGTTCCATAGAACCGTCAGCAAACCCATGGTGAACGAGCCCAGAAGATTCGCCACCAGTACGCCACCTGGGGTGTGCACGCGGCACAGCGCACCCAGGCCGCCGCCCAAAAAGACAAGAAAAGGGGCAGGTACACGGTTTAGAACGGCCCCTATCCTCTGCCGGATACTCACGCGGTTCCTCATCACCGTGTACCTGCCCTTTCGAGTCGTATTAGTCTTTAGTGTGCGCCGTGGTGCGCAAACGCATACTAATACTTTAGCGGCTACTCGAGCTTGTCACCTGAGTTTGTTGTCCGAGCCTGCACCGGCAGACTCTCGCTCGTGCTGAATCTTCTCACTCAGTGCGGCGCCCTCAACGTCCATATTCGGGGTGAGGCGGTCCAGCCACTTCGGCATCCACCACGCCTTATCGCCCAGCAGAGCCATAATCGCCGGGGTCAGCGTCATACGCACGATGAACGCATCCACCAGCACACCGAACGCCAGGCCGAAGCCCATCGGGCGAATCATGGTCGATTCAGCGAAGATGAAGCCGCCAAACACCGAAATCATGATGATCGCGGCAGCCACCACCACGCGCACCGCGTGGTTATAGCCACTCACAATGGCGGTCGCCGCGTCCTTACCGTGCACGTATGCTTCACGCATGCCGGTCACCAGGAACATCTGGTAATCCATGGCAAGGCCGAAGAGAATACCGATGAGCAGGGTCGGCAGGAAGGACAGCACCGGGCCCGGGTGGTCCACCCCGAAGAGGGAACTCATGAAGCCCAGCTGGTAAATCGACACGACGGCACCGAAGCTTGCCAGCACCGAGAAGAGGAAGCCCATCGAGGCAACCAGCGGAACCAGAATCGAGCGGAACACCAGGATCAGCACCAGGAAGGACAGGCCCATCACCACACCCAGGTACAGGGGTAGCTTCTGGGCGAGCACCTCGGAGACGTCGATATTGCCGCTGGTCTGGCCCGCAACACCGAGAGACACCTCGGAGCCCTGCACCGGCACGGTCACGGCGCGCAGCTCGTGGACGAGCTCTTCGGTCTCCACGGAGCTTGCACTGTGGGCAGGAATCACCTGGAAAATCATGAGGGTGCGGTCGTCCGTCATGCCGCCGGGAACCACAGCCTGCACGTTCGCACCACCGCGCTCCTTCACCGCAGACGCGATATCAATCTGCGCCTGCTGCGCCTGCTCCTCGCTCATGTTCGCGGGGGTGTGCGCGACCGCAACCAGCGGAGAGCTCATACCCTCACCGAACTTGTCCTTGATGAGTGCGTACGACTTATACGCGGCGCTATCGGAGGAGTAGTTCGAGGCATCCGGCAGACCCAGACGCATCTGCGACATGGGTGCAGCAACCGCCAGCAGCGCCAGCGTACCGACCACCAGGGTCAACAGCGGACGCGTCAGCACGAGGCGCAACCAGCCGTTCGGCTTCTCGGTGCGTTCGGCATCCTGCGCGCGGCGTTCCGCAATCTTCTGCGGGGTGTCGGTAGAAGCCCACAGCTTCTTCGGCATGATCTTGGTGCCCGCCAAGGACAGCACCGCCGGGGTGAGAGTGACCGCGATTAGGGCGGCAACAACCACGCAGAACGCGGCGGCGTTACCCATCACGCCCAGGAAGGGAATACCGGTCACGTTCAGCGCCACCAGCGCAATAATCACGGTGGTCGCCGCAAAAATCACGGCATTACCGCTCGTTCCGTTCGCCAGGGCAATCGCCTGGTTCTTCGACATGCCCTCCAGCAGGTTCGTGCGGTAGCGGTTCAGGATGAACAGGGAATAGTCGATGCCGACCGCCAGGCCGAGCATCAGGCCCAGGGTGTAGGCGGTGGAGCTCATCTGAACGACGGAGGAGAGGGAGAGCGTGCCGAGCACACCCACCACCACGCCCACCAGAGACATGAGAATCGGCAGGCCAGCCGCCACGAGGGTGCCGAGCATGACCATGAGCACGATGAAGGCGATGACCATACCCGCCACCTCACCGGTGTGCGAGCCGCCGCCGATAGCGGTTTCGCTCAGGTTCGCGTCGAAGTGGACGGTCGCCCCGTGCAGGTTCGCCGACTCAATATCAGACATGACCTTCTGCAGGTCAGCGGAAGGCACCTCGTAAATCTTCTTCTTAAACGAGACGGCCGCAATCGCCGTGGACTGATCCTCCGAAACCATACGGTAGCCGGAGGCGAAGTCGTAGAGCTTCTGCTGGCGCTCCAGCTGCTCACGCTGGGCGGGCAGCTCGCTCTCGGTCTTCTGCAACTGAGTGCGCTGTTCGTCCAGTTTCTTCTGGCCCTCGGCCAGTTCCTCCTTCTTGGAGGCGATTTCCGAGCGACCCGCATCGACCTGCTTCTGGCTTTCAGTCAGGGTTTCACGCTGCTGGTTGAGGGCGTTCTGCTGCGCGGTCAGCTGCGCCTGCTGAGCGTTCAGCTGTTCCATCATCTCGGCGGGTGAGCCTGCCGCCTCAGCCTGAGCGTAGCCGTTCTTCAGCTGCGCCTGGGCATCGTCCAGCTGCTTCTGTGCGGAGGCTAGCTGCTCCTGCCCCGAGGTAATCTGCGCCTGCGAGTCGTCGAGCTTCTTCTCGTTCTCGGCAATCTGCTTGGTGCCCTCTTCAATCTGGGATGCGGCGGCACTCAGCTGCTTTTTACCGTCCTCAATTTGGGCGGGGGCGGCGTCAATCTTGGCGTGCGCCTCGTCGAGCTGGGTTTTTGCCTCGGCAAGCTTGGAGGTGGTAGTGAACGGGTCGGTGACCGCATCCACGGAAGAAACCTCGCCGGTGAGCTTGTTCAGCGCGGTGGAGAACGCCTGCTTCTGTTCCTCGGTGAGGGCGGTGCCGTCGCCCGTAGTGAGGATGATCTGCCCGGAGCCGCGATTGGCACTCGGGAAGCGCTGGGCGAGCTCGTCGGAGAGCTGCTGGGTCTGCGTTCCGGGCATGGTGAAGGTGTTACTGAGCTTGCCGTGGAACGCGGTGTAGGCGCCGGCTACACCCACGATGACAAGCGCCCAAGTGAGGATAACGGCCCACGCTCGGCGGGCGGCGAAGTTGCCGATGCGATAAAGCCATGTAGCCATGATGAATTCCTTGAGGTGGGGTAGAAGGATCGGTGAATAAGCGGGTCGCGGCGTGCGACTTCCAGGTCTTGCGAATGCATCGTCAGGAAGGTCAGCTGTAGAGACAAAACAGACGCGTACTCCCGCTCCAGATGCCCCCGTTAGGTGCCGTGTGGCCACCTGTCGGAAGACCCCGGAACGGGAGTATCCGTCTACTAGTGTTTTACGTTTTTAGGCTGCAAATTCGCCCTGGACCAGGCGACCCAGGTAGTCGAGGGCCTCGAGAACGCACTGGCGCATCGCTTCGATAGCGAGCGTTTCAGGGTGGGTGCCTTCGGGTGCTTCTGCCGCGACCTTGGCCGTCACTTCTTCAGCGCGGGTGAGGTAGTAGTACACGCCCTCACCGATGGTTTCGGAGAGGTTCGAGGCGAACACGGCGACGCGCAGGTAGGGCAGGTCGGGGTAGGCCTCGAGGTACTTCTCCAGGAAGATGTCGTAGGTGCGTTCTAGGATGACGTGGGAGTATTCCTCGAACTTTGCGGGGCTGTCCATCTCGAGCGCGTAGAGCAGCTGGGCGAAGGGAGCGATGTACTCCTCCAGGGTGCTGCTCATGAAAACGTTGTGGGCGATGGAGAGCATCTCGGTCTCCATGCTGGGGTTCTGTCCGGAGACGGTGAAGTCGCTCTCTTCAAAGATGCGGTTGAAGTACTGGTTCAGGCGGGTAACCAACACGTCGTCGACGGACGCGAAATGGTTAAAGATGGTGCGGCGGGAGACGCCGGCGCGCTCGGCGAGCGCTTCGGCGTTCAGCGCGCCGTAGCCGCCTTCAAGAATGAGGGATTCTGCAGCTTCGACAATTGCGATGCGATTCTCCGCCTTGCGGGCAGAGCGCTTATCTGCAATGTTTGCGGGGGATTCAACGAGTTTTGCCATAGTTTCACAATACGTGCAATTTGCACTGCCAGCAAATAATAAGCGGGTTAGATTCACCACATATCTGCACTGGATGAAATAACTCTCAGGTGTAGCTTGAAACTTTACATGGCAATGTTCATTCGGGATTTACCGCCCCGACCCCGCAGCACCCTACGATTCGGCGGATTCCAGCGGCAATCGCACCGTAAAGACGGTGTGTCCGGGCTGGCTCTGCACCTGAATTGAGCCGCCATGCGCCTGCACGATAGCCTGCACGATAGCCAGCCCCAGGCCGGTCGTACCGGCCGAGCCGGAGCGCGCCTTATCCGCACGCGTAAAGCGGTCAAAAATTTTCGGCAGGAAGTCCGGGGCAATACCCGGGCCGTTATCAACCACCGAAATCACCGCCTCACGGCGGATGTGGTCCACAGATAGCCCCGCAATCACACGCGTTCCCTCATCCGTGTGCTTGCGCGCGTTCGAGAGCAGATTCAGGATGACGCGCTGCATCTGCGAGCGGTCCGCAACCACCTCGACGGGCTCATGGGGCACATCCAGGTGCCACACGTGGGTGCGGGCGGCCGCCTGCATATCCGAGGTACATTCGACGAGCAATTCAGTCAGGTCCACGGTTTCCAGCTCGGGTTCACGCCCCTCATCCAGGCGCGCGAGGGTCAGCAAGTCCTCCACGAGGCGAGACATGCGCTCGGTCTGCGAGTCGATGCGGGCGAGCGAGGACTGCCCGGAGTCGCTGAGCGGTTCGGTCCAGCGCAGCATGTCGGAGTATCCCTTAATGGCCGCCAGCGGCGTGCGGAGCTCGTGCGAGGCGTCCGCAATGAAGGCGCGAATCTGATGTTCGGTTCTCTCGCGCACCTCCAGCGCCGAGTTCACGTTATCCAACAGCTGGTTGAGGGCGTAGCCCACCGCGCCGACCTCGGTGCGAGGGTCAGAATCGCGGGGCTCCACGCGCACGGCCGATGAAATCGTGTGTTCCTCAAGATCCAGGTGCGCCACATCCGTCGCCACCGCGGAGACGCGCTCGAGCGGCTTCATGGTGCGGCGAATAATGTAGGATCCGGCTACGCCCGCACCCACCATCACGGCGATTGACCCGATGGACACGACGATCACAAAGATAGTGAGGGTCTGCTGCACGTTATGGAGGGGGATGCCAACCACCTGCGCGTCGGAATCACTGCTTGCCTTCGGGGTAATCCGAATGAGGTAGGTGCCCGCCTCCAGCTTGACCTCACGCTCTTCGCTCTTAGTGGAGTTCAGGGCCAGGGTTCCAAGGGTTACCTGGTCGTTGGCGGAGAGGCTCTGAATGGTACCGTCACTGCCCAGCTTGCTGGCGATCTCGACCGACCCCTCGGAGTCCACACAGGTGATGAGGGTTCCCGAGGCCTGGCCGGGCGCGAAGATGGACTTATCCTTCTTCAGGTCGTCGCAGTCCACTTCTTCCTGCTTACCATTGCGCGAGGTGGGCTGCACCACGCGGTGACTGGTTTCCTTGAGGTTGCTTTCAGCCTGCTGATAGAGGGAGTTCTGCAGGGTGACGTAGGTTGACAGGCCAATGATGAGGCAGGCCACGCCGAGCGCCATCACCAGGATCGCGATGAGGCGCGAACGCAGGTGCGGCACATACCCCATTTCCTCGGGGGAGGCGTCGGGGTTCTTCATGCTCCGCCAGGCCGCGCGGAAGCGAATGTAGAGGTGCTTCATCGAGGCTATGCGCCCTAGACCGGTGCGGCCATCACGGGTGTCACCGGTGCGGAGGCGACGGGTGGGCTCGGCATCGGGGGAGCCGGAATCACCGGGCGCGTAGGCGCTCATAAACACCTTTCTTTCTACATTCTAAATACGGAATACAACCACTGTGGCGCGGTATTTTCGGGAATACTCGCATACTCCGGAACATACCGCGCCACCTGAGCAGATAGTGCGGAACGGATAGCACCTACCCGTTCCGAGACGTTGAAAAACGACGTCGAAATTACAGTGCCGGACGCAGCACGTAACCGGCACCGCGCACCGTGTGAATCATCGGTTCGCGGCCGACGTCAATCTTCTTACGCAGGTACGAAATGTACAGCTCGACAATATTGGCCTGGCCGCCAAAATCGTAGTTCCAGACGTTATCCAGAATCTGGCTCTTGGAGACCACGCGCTTCGCGTTTTCCATGAGGTAGCGCAGCAGGTCGAACTGGGTTGCGGTGAGGTTAATCTGCTCGCCGCCGCGGGTGACCTCGCGGGTGTCCTGGTTCAGCACCAGGTCGCCCACCACCAGCTCGGCGTCATCGATGGCGGCCACGCCGGAACGCTGCACCAGGCGATGCAGTCGAATCATGACCTCCTCCATAGAGAAGGGCTTGGTCACATAGTCATCGGCGCCGGCGGCCAGGCCCTCGATACGGTTATCCACCGAATCCTTAGCGGTCAGGAACAGGCAGGGCACCTCGGGGTAGAACTTGCGGATGCGGTTGAGCAGCTCCAAACCGTCGAAGCCGGGCATCATGATATCCAGCACCAGCACATCGGGTCGCCAGTCGCGGGCAATGTTCAGCGCGGAGGGGCCGTCGCCGGCGGATTGCACTTCCCAGCCAATCATCTTCAGAGCCATGCTGACGAGTTCTTTCAGCATCTCCTCGTCATCGACGACGAGGGCCCGGATGGGGCTACCATCCGGGTGCTCCAGGGCGGGAAGGTTCTTTGCGATTTCGGTTGCTTTACTGCTCATAGGTCTAGGGTACCGCGAGGAATCTCACTCGGGCGTGCCGAACGAATATTTTCGCGGCAAACATATGGAACGCATGTGCCGGTCACAGCTGATACACAGATTGCAGGGATTTCTCTTCGGGCCAGTCCGTACCCCCTTCAGTCGGCCGGTCTCTTCTGTAAAATTTGTACTAGATTAGGTGACGCTCAATCGCTTTTTGCGGTGCCGCCACCAGCTCTTTTTCCGGGCGTTACGCACCGATAACCGACCACCGTACGACCGTCGCATCACCGCAGAGGAGGGCGCATGCGCATCAGCCGCATTTACAACAACAATGTCGCCCTCACCGTGAATCACCTCGGTCAGGAGGCCGTGGTAATTGGCCGTGGCATCACCTTTGGCAAGCGCAAGGGGCAGATGATTGATCCTGCCGCGGTCGAACAGACCTTTGTGCCCGAGCGGGGCATGTCGGGCGAGCGCCTCAGCCTGACCCTTTCCGAGATTCCCGCCGAGATTCTGTCCATCGCCACGGGTCTGGAATCACGCGTGCGTGCTGACGGGGTGCTGGAGCTCTCGAATTCTTTCATCATTCCCCTGGCTGATCACCTGCACTACGCGGTGATGCGTGCCCGCGAGGGGGTGCGCGTGGACTACCCGCTCGCTCCCGAGGTGACGCTCCTGTACCCGCGCGAGGTGGAGTACGGCCGTTCGGTGATTGCCGCGGTGCGCGAGCGCCTGCAGGTTCAGATGGATCCCGGCGAGGCCATTCCGCTGGCGTTGCACCTGGTCAACGCGCAATTTGCGACGGCGGATATGTCGCAGGCCTTCCGCATGACGGAGGTGTTCGCGCAGGTTTTCGAGATTATTGAGGCCAGCTACGAGCGCACACTTAACCCGGATTCCGTGAGCGCGGCCCGCTTTATCACGCACCTGCGCTACCTCTTCGTGCGCGCTAGTCGAGAGGGTGAGCCCCAGGAAATTGATGGTGTCTCGCAGCCGAGCCTTTTGGCCGCTCTGCGTGCGGATGCGCCCCGCGCCTTCGCCTGCGCGCAGAAGGTTCTGCTGGTGTTGCAGATGCAGCTGAATCATTCGCTGACTCGGGACGAGCTGACCTATCTGACGATTCATATTGCCCGCCTGGCTCGCGAAATGTGGGATATCAAGGAGTAGCGGTCGGCACCGGCCGGGGCGTGGCCGTTAAAGGCGGTTTATTGTGTTCGTGAATATTCGGGATTACGAGGATACATGCTGGCGGGTGCCTTCATCGCGCTTTAGCGCGTCGAGTAATTTTTAAAAGTGGCGATTTCAATCGGGGCGCCCCAGAAATACCATTCCGTGGACAGACCACAGAAAAATGTTGGATTTTTCTAAATCCCACACGTTTTACTATTACAGCCTCCCCTGCGAGGTATTTTCCTTGTAAATATTTTTCCGCTTTCTTGGATTTCCGATATTTTATATCAAACGTGTGACAGATTCATCCAGCAACTCACCTTTAAAACATCAATATTTCTATTTTGGGGGCGGAATAGCGCTTCTTCTCACTATCCTCCGAGCACTTCAAGCTTTTCTTCTCGAGATTTTCGGACGCCCTATAAATAAGCGTTTTGGAGCCCGGAAACCCATATTCCAACACCGATAAAAACGTCACGGAAACCTAAAGTGCGCATCCTTGAAAAAACCCACAAAACAAAAACCGAAAATGCTACCATACGAGGGTTACAGGGCCCTGAACAGGGTTCATAACACACACCCAATACGCATACGAGAGGACCATTATGGTCACCATCATTGTGGCGGCACACGGCGAGTCGGCCCCGGCTCTGCTGAAGACCGCCGGCATGATCCTCGGTAACTTCGAAAACGTCCACCCGGTCACCTTCCTGCCGGGCCAGGGCCCCGAAGATCTCGTCGAAGAGTACACCCGCATCGTTGAGGCGTCCAAGGCAGAAGAAACCCTGCTGCTCGTTGACCTCTTCGGTGGCAGCCCCTACAACGCCGGTGCGCAGTTCGCGGCCACCCGCGAGGGCGTGGATGTCGTCTCCGGCGTCAACGTACCGATGCTCATCGAGGTTATTTCCGCCGCCGGACGCAAGAGCGCAACCCTCAAGTCCCTGGTCGCCAAGGCGCACAAGGCCGGCACCAAGGGTATTCGCTCCTTCCAGGATGCGAACCAGCCTGCGGCCGCCAAGCCCGCCGAGGCGAAGCCCGCAGAGACCAAGGCGGTCGAGGTTCCGGCTGCCCAGCAGGTTCCCGGCGGCACCATGGACGCCGTCTTCACCCGCATCGATTCCCGCCTGATTCACGGCCAGGTGGCGGGCACCTGGGTTCCGTTCATCGCGCCGCAGACCTTCATCGCGGCCTCCGATAACGCGGCCCACGATAAGCTGCGCAAGTCCCTGCTGCTGCAGGTCGCACCGACTAGTGTGAAGACCAACGTCCTGGACATCGCCAAGGCTGGCCGCGTATACAACAACCCCAAGTACACCGGCATGAAGACCATGTTCGTCGTGGAATCCCCCGTCGACGTGGTGCGACTGCTCGACGAAGGCGTCAAGATCAACGAAGTGAACGTTGGTGGCGTCACCTTCAAGACCGGCATGGTACAGCTCTCCGACGCCGTGTACGCCTCCGAGGAGCACCTCGAGGCATACCGCGAGCTTCTCAAGCGCGGTGTGAAGCTGACCGTGCAACAGCTACCCAACCACTCCCCGGTTGACCTGGCAAAGATCCTCAAGCAGAAAGGCCTGGACGCATGACCGCCCTCACGTTTATTCTCGTTGTTCTCGTGGCGTTCATCGCGGGTGTCGCATCCGTGGTGGACGAACGCCAGTTCCACCGCCCCCTGGTCGCTTGTACCCTGATGGGTTTCGCACTGGGTGACCTCACTACCGGCATCATACTCGGTGGTTTCCTGGAGCTCATCGCACTGGGCTGGATGAACGTCGGTGCGGCTATGGCTCCCGACTCGGCTCTGGCCTCCACCATCTCCGCCCTTGTCGTGATTCAGGGCCACCAGAACATCGACACCGGTATCGCCATCGCCGTGCCGCTGGCCGCAGCCGGACAGGTTCTGACCATCTTCGTTCGTACCATTACGGTGTTCTTCCAGCACCAGGCCGATAATTTCGCCAAGACGGCTAACTTCCGCGGTATCGAGCTGATGCACCTCAGCGGTATGGCCCTGCAGGGTCTGCGCGTGGCCATCCCGACCGCCATTGTGGCGCTGATCAGCTCCGACGAGCTGACCCGCCTGCTGAACATGATTCCCGCCGAGGTGACCGTTGGCCTGCGCATCGCCGGCGGCATGATCACCGTGGTCGGTTTCGCAATGGTCATCAACATGATGCGTTCGAAGGCCCTCATGCCCTTCTTCTTCCTCGGCTTCATCGCCGCCGCCGCTATCCCGGCAACCCAGTCGATTGTGCCGCTACCCGGCGGAAGCTCAAAGGACGTCCTCGTGGCACTGTCCACCCCGGCACAGTTCAACCTGGTTGCTATCGGCCTGGTCGGCGCCTGCCTGGGTCTGCTGTACACGCAGCTGAACCCGCTCTTCCATAAGAGTGAGGCACCCGCCGTAGCACCGGCCGCCGCCAATGACCTCGACAACGAGCTCGAATAAGGAGCATCACCATGACTGAAAACAAGAACGTCGAGCTCGTTGAAGTTCCCGAGCTCACCCAGCGCGATAAGGTCGACACCTACATCCGCTCCACTTTCCTGCTCGGTTCGTTCAACTTCGAACGCATGCAGTCCATCGGTTTCGCGGTTTCCATGATTCCGGCCATTAAGCGCTTCTACACCAAGAAAGAAGACCAGGCGGAGGCGCTGACCCGCCACCTGGAGTTCTTCAACACCCAGCCGTGGGTTGCATCCTCGATTATGGGTGTGACCGCTGCGATGGAGCGTGAGAAGGCAGCCGGTAAGGACATCGACGAAGCCGCCATCACCAACGTTAAGGTGGGCCTGATGGGCCCACTGGCCGGTGTGGGCGACCCGATTTTCTGGGGTACCGCACGTATTGTGCTGGCGGCTCTGGGCGCATCCCTGGCGGTGACCGGCAATATTCTGGGTCCGCTGCTGTTCTTCTTCGGCATGACCGCAATTCGTTGGGCAACCCGCTGGTACGGCTTCAAGTACGGCTACGAGAAGGGCACCCAGATTGTGACCGAGGCGGGCGGCAACACCCTGCAGAAGATTACTCAGGGCGCCTCCGTGATGGGCCTGTTCGTGATGGGTGCTCTGGTGTACCGCTGGACGAGCGTGAACATTCCGTTGCCGCTGACTAGCTACACAAACCAGGCGGGCGAGACGGTAAATGTGACCGTCCAGTCCGTGCTGAACGATCTGCTGCCGGGCCTGGCCTCGCTGGGTCTGTGCTTCCTGTGCATGTGGCTTCTGAAGAAGAAGATTAACGCCATCTGGTTGATTTTCGCCCTCTTCGGCGTGGGCATCCTCGGTTCCTACCTGGGATTCCTGGCCCTCTAAAAATCTGAGGGATGAACCCTTTCACCCTTCTATGAGGGCGTGAGATTCAGGGGCTATATCTCAAGTGGCGGGGGTGCGGTCGGTACACTTAAAAGTACCGGCCGCGCCCCGTTTTTTATGGGTTGCGGCGCGCAGTTCGCGGCAACGTAGCCCTTCCGTGAAGGAGTTTTTATGACCAAGTTGATGGCTTTCGATTTGGACGGCACAATCCTGTTTAACCGAGCCGTGGAGCCTGCCAATGAGCGGGCGATTGCCCGCTGGCAGGCGGAGGGTAACCTGGCGGTTTCGTGCACGGGCAAGAGCATCTTTGCCACGCAACTGGCGCTGGAGCCGACCGCCATCCGCTTCGACTATCACGTGCTGTACACGGGTGCGGTGATTACCGACCGGGAGTACCGGGTGATCTACCATCAGCCTCTTCCGGTGAGTGTTGTGCAGGCGTGCTACGAGCATTTCAGCACCGTGGACGGCGTGGCCCTGTTCGCGACCACTCTGGATAACGATTACAGCCTGTGCGACCGGGTGGGCTCCTCGACGAATATTCTGCCGGAGTTCACTCCCCTGGCGGCTGACGACCTGCAGAACCACGAGTACGTGGGTGTACCCCTGTGGATTCCGGATGCGCAGGTCCGCGAGGCGGCGTACACCTGGATTCTGGAGCGTTTTGGCAACTCGGTGGACTGCCACAAGAACCAGGATTTCCTGGACATCGTGCCGCCCGCCTGCACGAAGGGCACCGGTCTGCAGCATCTGGTGGAGTACCTGCAGTCGGAGCATCCGGGCACCTCCTATGAGGTGTACACGATTGGCGACTCGTGGAACGATATCGACATGCACCGCTACGCTGACCGTTCGGCGTCGTTCAGCTACTCCCCCGACGAAGTCAAGGCCGTCACCACCGATTGTGTGGATAAGGCGTACGAGTTTATTGAGGCTTCCCTGTAGAAGCTCTCTCGGCAGCATTTAGGCGCGGCGAGCGCTGAGCCTGCCAGCCACTTCCGCGTGCTCGCCGCCCACTCCCCCGTTTCACGTGAAACACCCGTTACGTTTCTTTACCCCAGTCAGGTTTTCCATGTGCCCGTCCGCTTCTCAGCCCAGTAAGAACCAGCCCAGCAAGAATCAGTCCCGGAAGAGCCAGCAGGCCGAGCCTGCTCAGTCCTACGACCCGTCCAGCTTCTCTGACACCTTCCGCGCTATGGCGCGTGAATCACTCGTGAAGAACCAGAAGAACCGCCCGGACTCCCCCATCGTTTCCATTTCCCCGGTGCTGATTGTTTTGGGTGCCATTGCGGCGGCGCTGTACGGGCTGTGGCAGAGCTGGGCGTGCCTCATTCCGCTGGTGCTGATTCTGGTGCTCATGTGGGTGCGCTACACGATGCAACGGCAAGCTCTCAGGGATTTCGCGGAGCTGGAGGCGGCACTCACCGCCTGGAAGAAGACCCGGGATCGCCAGTACCTGGAACTCATGGCGGCGCAGTCCGAGCGCATCCTGAACGAAAATAAGGCGCTGACCGAGCAGGCGCGCGCCCACGTGCAGGAGTACGCCGAGTACGCGGCGCAGAGGCTCGACGCGCGGGCCTAGCCGCCAATACTACCCGCCCTAGGATATGAAGAACCCCCTCGAACCAAAGGTTTGAGGGGGTTCTTCACGTTAGCTATTGGGCGGCCTCGCGACCGAAAACGGTCTAGCGGCTTTCCTCCGCGGCCGGGGTATCCGATGCTTCGGGAGCCTCGGCAGGCTCATCGGCGGCGGTAACGCGCCGCACCACGGGTGCCGAACGCTCCGAGAAACCGCGGCGCAGCGTGCCGGCGGCCGCGCGAGCGTCCATCGCGTAGAGCTGTTCGCGGTTGGTCAACACCACCAGGGTCATAGCGTTCAGGCACACACCAAGGATGCACAAAATCCACCCGATGAGCATGAACCGACCACCCGAGAGCACCGCACCCGAGAGTAGCAGCGCGATGGAGACCAGGTACGCCGGGGAAAGCAGAAACTTTGTGTTCATAACCCCCACCTAGCGAACGTTCGAGCGGGGCTTCGGGGCACGGCCAGCCGCGCGGGAACGAGAAGGCAGCACACCCAGGCGACCAGCGGGGGCCTGCACGACCGGCTGAGACTCCGTGGGTTCCTCTTCGCGAGGCTCGTCCTGAGCCGTTTCGGGCTGAGCCGGCTCCGCCTCCTGCTCGTGAGCCTCCGAGGGCTGTTCGGCGGCGTGGGCGTCTTCTTCCTCACGGCGCCCGCGCTCTTCACGGCGGTGCTCGGCGCGCTCACGGATGCGGGTTTCAACGGAGGACTCCAGTCCGTCCAGGTTCGTCACGAGCGCCGGAACGGGGTCACCCTTTGCCTTACCCACCGAGAGCAGCACGGCCAGAACGTTCAGGCACAGGGCGGCAATCAGCAGAATCCATCCCAGCCACAGAACCCAGGGGGTTGAGGAGCCGATCAAGAGCGCGCCACAAAAAATCGCGCCAAGGGAGGTCAGGTACGCGGGCGAGAGAGTCTTGAAGTCCATGTCTACTTTCAATGCATTGTGAGTTTGAGAGAGCTACAGCGTGTTCAACGCTTCCTGTCCCATTTTAGGTGATGGTTGAGCGTTAGTCTTCCTTATTCCCTACTCCAGGGCATATATACCCCGGAGCGGGAATCGGTAGACCTACCAACCGGCCGTCGGCCTTCTCCAGAGAGGTTAGGAGCTCTCCCCCACGGAGGGCAGAGGCGAGGCGGGCGCGTTCTTCACGACCGGGATGTTCTGGGTGCTCGGGGCGTCCTGATACTGCTTCCACAGGTTGTAGCGTTCCAGGGCCACGGCACCGGCCGTCATTGCGGGCAGAATGAACATGCCGGAGGAGCGGATACTTTCGGCCTGCGCCAGGATGTCCAGCTTACGCACCACGCGGGTCACGTCGTGGGAGTCGTAGCGGTCCTGAGCAGAAATAACCTCGTTCTGCGCGGCGACGAGGGCGGCGTCGCGCAGGCGCACGAAGTCGTTCCTCTTGCCCTTAACCTTCTCCATGTGCTGCTTGTATTCTTCGGGCAGTGCCTCGCTGATTTCGTCGCGGCGGGTAATGGCGGAGCACATTTCCTTCACGCGGGCGTAGGTCTCAGGGTCGGTGGTTGCCTTCGCTTCTGCCTGCAGCGCCTCGAGGGCCGCGATCTGCGCGATCTTGAGCAGTTCGGGTACGGCGGTTTCTTCTTCATGGTTGGCCCGCACGCCAAGGACCTTTACGAGCATGGGCAGGGTCAGGCCGGGTAGCACGAGGGTGAAGAAGAGTACGGAGAGCATCATGACGATGGCGTCCTGGCGGACCTGTTCGGTGCCGTTGACCACGGGGATGGACAGGGCAAGAATCAGGGTCACGAGGCCTCGCATGCCGGACCAGGTCATGATGATAACTTCGGCGAAGCTTTCGGGGGCACCCTCGTGGATGGGGTTCTTGCGTCCTGCCAGCCAGACGATGGTGAACCAGATGAGGCGCACCAGAATGGCGACCAGTGCGACCAGGGCACCGTCAGCGAAGAGGCCTGCGGTACGGGAGGGGTCGGCGGTGGCGATGATGCTACTTGCCTGCAGGCCGATGAGGCCGAAGGCGACACCGGTCATGAGCAGCTCAATAATCTGCCAGAAGGAGGTGGAGGAGAGGCGTTCTTCCGCTTCGAGTGCCGCCATGTATTTGGTGCTGGTGAACTGGATAGCGCCGATGACCACGGCGATAACGCCGGAGGCGTGCGCGCTTTCAGCAGCGAGGTAGGCGCCGAAGGGGATCACGAGGGTCACGGCGTTGCTGGTGACCACGTCGTGGGCGCGCTGGCGAACGTAGCCGCCGAGCCAGCCGAAGATGTAACCAATAATGACCGCGAGGATCGAGCCGAGCACGAAGTCTTTGGCGACCGAGAGCGGCTCGATGTGGTGGCCGCTGGTCATGGAGTGGATTGCGGCGTGGAAGAGAACGATTGCGATAGCGTCGTTGAAGCTACCTTCGGTCTGCAGGGTGCCGATGAGGCGGCGGGGAATACCGACGGGCTCAGCGACTGCTTCCACGGCGACGGGGTCGGGCGGGGAGACGGCGGCACCGACGGCAAGGGCGACGGCGATGGTCATGCCGGGGACCCACCACATGGCTGCGCCAGCAATTGCCAGGGCGGAGACGGTGGTGAGAAGGACCGAGTAGAGCAGTACTGATCTCCAGCGGCGGCGCAGGGTGCCCCAGGAGAATTTAACGCCGATGGCCCACAGTAGCGGCGGAAGGAAGATCGGCAGGATGATGTCACTGTCGATGGTGATGTCCGGTCGGTTGGGGATGAAGAGCGCGGCAGTGCCGAGCAGGGTCATCATGACCGGCCAGGGGAGGTTGAGTCGATCACCAATGCTGACCATGAACACGGTCGCGAGCAGGATGATGACGATAACGGAGAGGTAAAGCATTGGTCCGGTATTTTTCCTTTCGCACGGCTAGGTTTAGTCGGCTACGTCTTTCTACTCTACCGGAGGGGCTCATTCCGTTTTTCGGATAGGGGGTTCTGCAACGTTTATTGTGGTGTTGTTTACCTCTAAGCCTAATGCTTTATGTGGAATATAGAGTTTTCCCCTGAATATCCTCACTTTTCAACAGGTTATTCAGGGGAAAATTCTATTTTTAGAATATATTGCTTGGGGTAGCTACCTCTAGCGGATTACTTAGAGCCGCATCCACCAGCACCGCAGCCGCAACCGCCAGCGGGAGCTTCCTCCACGACCGGCTCGGGCTCGTCGTGGCCACCACAGCAGCCACCCTTTTCTTCCTTCGGCTCATCGTGGCCACCGCAGCAACCACCCTTTTCTTCCTTCGGTTCGTCATGGCCGCCACAGCAACCGCCACCACCGTGGGAGTGGCCGTGAGCCTCAGCCGGAGCTTCAGCGGAGGAACCGCAACCACCGTCACCACAGCCGCAGCCGCCGGAGGAAGACTCCTCGTGGCTACCGCAGCCACCCGAGCCACAGCCACAGCCGCCACCGTCGACCGAACCGCAGGCGGAGCCGCGCGCCTCGCGGTGACCCATCAGGTCAACACCGAGGTCGGAGAGGTAACGCAGGTAGCCAGCGAGGGCATCGCGTCCACCGGTGCCGGAGATGACAATGCCGCCGTGGCGCAGAGACTTCAGAATCTCGTTGACCATGGGCCACTGCTCAATATCGTCGGTAATGGTAATGGCGCTGACCACGTGCATGGCCAGGGAAGTCAGCGAGCGCAGGGACTGGTCGTAACCCTCGGGCAGGTGAATCACCTTGGAGGGGGCGGCCAGGCGCAGAATCGACAGCACACGCATGAGCATCATGGGCACAGCGTTCTTCGGCAGCAGTACGGTCACGCCAATAGCGGGGGAAGCGGCAATGCGCTCAATGGTCTCGGCCAGCTCCTCAGAATCAATGTCGCGGGAGATGTCGAGAACGTCGTAGGAGTCCACGGCAATGGAGCGGGTGCCTAGAGCGTCGGCAAGTTCCTCGTTCTCGGTGTGGACAGCAATCATGTTGCGGAATTCGTTGCGGCGCAGAATGGAGGCCGCTTCAATCAGGGCGAAGTCCTGACCCTCCCCGTCCACCAGGAGGGTGTGGATCTCATCGCGGGTCAGGGGCTGTTCGGAGCCCGCCCGCTCGATTAGTTCAGAAAATGCATTGCTCATACCGGCTATTAAACACCCGTGCGCCAGGGATGCGCTCGCGAGGTTCGCCTGCATTGGCGGTTTTTAGGGGCTCCGGGAGCATTTTTATGCCCAGAGCGTGGCATATCTCGTGCCACTCAACTTCTTAGGAGCGCCTAATATCGAAGTCGCTTTTAGAACGCGAAACGTTTATTTCTGAGCCGTGAGAATCACCAATTATTACACCGCTTCTCTCGCGTAATTTACGTGTTTTCTGTTTTCCAGCCGGTGCATGATGTCAATGACGGAGCGCCAAACACCCTAAAATAGAGACGTGGTACTTTCCCGTGAAAAGATTCTAGATACCGCCTACGAGGTCTTGGCGACCTACGGTCTGGCGGACCTTTCGATGCGCCGCCTCGCTCAGGAGCTTCACGTGGCTCCCGGTGCCCTGTACTACCACGTGAAGAATAAGCAGCAGCTACTCATTCTGCTGGCGGACTACATCCTGGCCCGCGCCCCGAAGTCGATGTCGGAGGAGGCCGAGCCGACGGTAGAGGCTGTGCGTGCCTCCATGATTCAGCGCGGCGACACGCTCTTCTCGCTGCTGTACCCCATCCGCGAGTGCCCCGAGGTGGTGCGTCTGAGCCTGGCTCTGCACCCGCGGGAGCTGAAGCCGGTGGTGGCGATGGCTCACGAATTTCAGTCGCTGGGCATGGGCCATGCGGAGGCATTGCGCCGCGCCCGCCTGCTGACCCACACCGCGCTCAGCCTGGTGGAGGAATACCAGACGCTACCGCTCATTTCCCCGCAGGAGGCGGTGGCAAGCGGCGATGTTCCGCTCATCGAAAATGCTTTTAACCGTTACCGCAGGGATCTACAGTCGGCCATCGACACGATGATGGTTGTTCAGCCCCCGTACACTCAGGAGGACTAAACTCCGTACTCGCCCCACTCAGCCTTCTATTCACAGACCCCGCACCGCTACGGCGCGGGGCTTTTGCGTCACCTAGCGTCCAAGCGCTCACCACCCAAACCGCCCGCGACTCGAGCCGAAACGCCCCTCTGCCGTAGTCTAGAGGGGATACCTCTGCGCCGAGTTGCGTGTTCCGGACGTATTCGTCGCGGGGAGGTACGCACAGATTCCGTATGCCCCGCGGGGCGTAAGCGAGGTGTCCCCATGTCCATGACCGCTACTGCCCAGTGGGCGGCCTTCCCCAGCCACACCGCAGAGATTGCCCGCGTCCGCGAGGAGTTCATTACCGCCTACGGCTACGAGCCGGACGGCGTGTGGTCTGCGCCGGGCCGTCTGAACCTGCTGGGCGAGTACATTGACTTTCTGGGGGGCTCGTGCCTGCCTATGCCTCTGCCCTACCGCACGTATATTGCGGGTGCTCTGCGCCGCGATGGCGTGCTACGTGCTTCCTCGCTGCAGATGCCGGGGGACGAGCGCACGGTTGTGGTGCGCGATATCCAGCCGGGCCATTTGAAGGGTTGGTTCACGTACGTGGCGGGCGTGGCCTGGGCGATGAATCAGGAGGGCGGGCGCGACATCATGCTCCCCGACGCGTTCGGCGCGGATCTTCTCATCAACTCTCGCGTTCCGGTGGGCGGTGGCCTGTCTTCCTCGGCTGCGCTGGAGTGCTCGACGGCGCTCGCACTGCTTGAGCTTTCGTGCCCCCTGCGCCCAGACTGCTCGGAAACGGATGCAGCCCCGGCCGATAATGACACGCTGCGGGCCCGCCTGGCTCAGGTGTGCATCACGGCCGAGAATAAGGTGGCGGGTGCGCAGACGGGCGGCCTGGATCAGACGGCGTCGCTGCGTTCTTTCCCGGAGCAGGCGCTTGTGGTGGATTTCCGAGACTTTTCGATTGAGCCGGTGCGAGTGGACATCGCCCAGCACGGTCTGAGCTTTTTGGTGATTGATACGAATACCCCGCACGAGCTGACGGACGGCGGATTTGCGGCTCGCCGCGCGGCCTCCGAGGCATGTGCGGAGGCCCTGGGCCTGCGTTTCCTGCGCGATGCTCTGCCGGAGGACCTCTCCTGTAAGGGTATGGATGCGCGTACCGCGAAGGCGTGGCGCGCCGACCTGGTGGACTCTTCGGTAAACCGCGCGCTGGATGCCCTGGAGGACTCGGGGCGTCCCTGTTCGTTCCCGCGCGGCTGGGTGCGTCACGCTTTCCACGATATGACGCTGGTGGGTCGCGCGAGCTACCTGCTGCAGCACGCAGACGAGCTGGGGTTGGCGGCTTTTAAGGAGGCCGGCCGCATCTTTACGGAGTCGTTTGTGTCGATGCGCGATGAGCTGTGCGTTTCCCGCCCGGAGATTGACGAGGCGGTGCGCGTGTGCCTGGAGCACGGGGCGCTGGGCGCGCGTATTGTGGGTGGCGGCTTCGGGGGTGCTGTCATGGCACTTATCCCGACCGAACGCCTGGAGGAGGCGGCCCAGGCGGTGGCGACGAGCTACGCCGTGCACGGCTACGCGGCCCCGCGTTTCCTACCGATGACGGCGGGCTTTGCGGCTTCGCACGACTGGTCGGCGGCGACTGATATGACCGATATTCCCGTGAACTAGATGCTCGCAGAGTACCCTCGCCACGGTTTCCCGCGCCTCGATTTGAGGGGGGAGCTTGCGATGCGCGCGGGGCGGTGAACCCCGCTCTTTCGGGCGTTAGCCCGTCGCGTGCGGCACACACAACGGTTTTGAACACCACTCTTATCTGAAAGTTTCCTGCGAGTTTTATCTCACCGCCCCGCTCCCCCGCCCCGCAGTAACCCCTGGATAAGCCACGATTGTTTGAGAGGCAATCAAAAAATGGCTTCCCTCGCTAAAACCTACCTCTTGACGCTTTCCTACATGGGTAAACTTATCGAGAAGGCCAGTCTGTAAGCCATAAAGTTTCACCGCGGCGAGCGCCGGGCGATTTAGGCAACAGGTTCTTTCGCACATCATATTCCGGTTCTCCGTTGAATCCGGAATATACCTCATATGAGAGCGCGCGATTGCGCAGAGAGGAGACCCGCATGGGCCTCGACAACATCAAGAACACCGTTGAGCAGAACCTCGACAAGGTCAAGGAGGCCGTTGAGCACGGTCTGGACAAGGCTAAGGAAGCCATCAACGACAAGGCCGGCAAGGACGTTGTCAGCAACGAGCACGTTGCCAAGGTTGAGGACGTCATCAACGATAAGATTGACGAAGTTTCTCAGAAGCTCGGCGACAAGTAAGCATCTTTTCCGCGCTTCGCGGTTATTTCGGGATGCGGCTTGAAGCATCCCACGGTTCTCCAGGGTTTGAGCTCCGCATCAGCGTGGTTCAAAGGCCCTGGAGAATCCTTCTGTTCGGATGCGGTTGAACACCCCGCGTCCGGTGGGCAGCCTTCAGGCGGGCCGTCCCCTCTAGGTTTTCACTCAACCACCAACGGTGGGGTTCCCACCTCGTTTCGGGTGCTTCCCATCGATGCTGCACCCGAAGCATCACTCAGCAGCGGCATGCTCATTGCCGTGTATCGCTCTCCTTCTCATCTCTCACTCTCGCAAGCGCCCGCGATATCTCGCGCCTGTGCACGCCCCGCGTTCCTGCCCCTGCGGCTTGGAGCACGGGGCGTGCGCCGTTAACGCCCCGTCTTCCCATTCGCTGGCAGAAGTTCCCCTTTAGAAAATCCGCAAGCTCAATTCCGTTCACCGGGATATGCTTTAAACGGTAAGTATTAGCGCGCCCGGGCCGGGCTCTCCCGCGTGATTCAATAATCCGTCCGGCGCATCCAACACACGGAGGAACTATGCTCGAACGTCAGCAGTCCAGCCAGGAGCAGGCCCGCGAGGTTATGAAGAACGGCGGTGTCGTCATTTACTGGCGCCCCGGCTGCCCCTACTGCGAGGCTCTGGACGCCAAGCTGGGCGACCTCGGCAACTACGCCACCTGGGTCAACATCTGGGAGGATCCGCAGGCTGAGGAACACGTCAAGGCGCTCAACGAGGGCAACGCCGTCGTTCCTACGGTCGACACCGGCGACACCCACTTCGTGGTGGCCGACCTGGTGAGCCGCAACAAGGTAAAGAAGCTGATCGAGAACACCCTCGACTCCGGTAGCGAGGCCTAACATGGGTCGCCCTCCGCTGAATCGTGATACAACCGTCTGCATTTCGCTGTCGGGCCGCCCGTCGAATCACGGCATCAAGTTCCACAACTACCTGTACGAGAAGCACGGGCTGGATTACCTGTACAAGGCGATGACCACCACCGATATTGAGGGCGCTATCGCCGGTGTGCGTGCGCTGGGTATTCGCGGCTGTTCGGTGTCTATGCCTTTCAAGCAGGCTGTTATCCCGCTGATGGACGATATGGATCACTCGGCTGCGGTGATTGGTGCGGTGAACACGATTGTGAACACCGACGGCTTCCTGAAGGCGTACAACACTGATGTGATCGCGGTGGCCTCTCTGCTGCGCTCGCACAACGTGGATCCCTCCCTGCCCTTCCTGCTACGTGGGTCGGGCGGCATGGCCGCTGCGGTGGCTGGCGCCTTCTTCGATGCCGGTTTTGCGCAGGGCATGATTATCGCGCGTAACGAGGAGACCGGCCGGGCGCTGGCTGAGCGTTACGAGTACGCGTGGGCGCCGGAGGTAGGCAACCTGCGCGCACCGATTCTGGTGAACGTGACCCCGATTGGCATGGCGGGCGGTGAGGAGAGCGAGGAGCTGTCCTACCCCGAAGAGGCTATCGCCGAGGCTCAGGTGGTCTTTGACGTGGTAGCGATGCCCGTTGAGACCCCGTTGATTCGCGCGGCTCGTGCGGCCGGCAAGGAAGTTATTCACGGTGGTGAGGTGATTGCTCTGCAGGCTGCTGAGCAGTTCCGCCTGTACACCGGCGTGGAGCTCACTCCCGAGGAGGTTGAGGAGGCGGAGGCTCAGGCGAACTAGGTTCGCACTCGCCGCTTCTTCGCCCCGTAAGGGGCGCGATACGCAAAAGTGCCCGGAAGGTTTATCCTTCCGGGCACTTTTTGTTCTATCCGGCGCTTTGCGCCGAAATTTTTTGTAATTACACACAGCCTGGTACTTAAGGTTTTCCACATCTGTGGAGAAATCTGGGGAAAACTCTTACACCGGTGTAATTCATGCCGTGTGATTCACCCGTTTTGGGCTGTATCCACAGGTTTTAAACATGTACTCACACTCTTGGAATTACACGAATGTAGTTATACACAGTGTGGAAAACCCCTGTGGATAACCAGCCTCCGCGGCGGTTTTCCGCGGATTTTCAAGCTCAAAAGCGGCCTTTGAACCACCGCTGCAGGCCCTGTTGCGGCGGTTCCGAAGGATCCGGCTTCTTCACGAACGGGATAATCAGCAGGGTTGCTAGTGCGCCGCTGACAAGACCGCCAAAGTGTCCCGCGTGGGAAATATTCGGGTGGAAGAGGCTCTGCACAACGTCAATACCCATGAGCAGAATAAAGAGGCGTGCAGTATCTTTCTGCTTCCGAAGAAGCAGAAGGACGAAGAACGCGCCGTAGAGGCCGTACACACCGCCTGATGCGCCCACGGCACCACGGTAGTAGGCGAAGAGGTACACACTGCAGCCGGCACCCACGGTAGCCGCCATATATACAAAGAGGAACTTCCACCGCCCCATCATGCGTTCGAGGGACACACCGAAGATGAAGAGGTAAATCATGTTCCACACCAGGTGCATCGGGTCAGTTTGCGAGTGCACAAACCCGTGCGTGATCAAGCGGTAGTACTCGCCGTGGTGAACACGGGGACCAGACATCATGCCGAGGTTGTACATCCAACGGAATGGGATGATTAGTTGCAGACCGTACACCACGACGTTAATCAGAATGAGCGTGTACGTAATATGCCAGTGACGGGCGATGAAGGAACGCTTCGGTCTCGATGCACCCCCGTTGAGCTCGCTGTAGCAGTCGGGGCAGACCACGCCCGCATCCAGAGCCGTCTGACATTCACCGCAGATGGTGCGGTTGCAGCGTCCGCACCGGGTATAGCTGACGCGGTCGGGGTGGTTGGCGCAGACCGTAGGGGTCTGCCCGTAGCCGGAGTAGTTGGGAAAGTTCTCCACTGACCCTCCAATGATTTTGTGCCGGATTTTCCGAAGATTTTTCACGTATTTTCAGGCTTAGTACCTGCCGTTTTGCCACTGCTGCGGACTCTGTTGCGGCGGATTCGAGGACTCGGGCTTATCCACAAGCGGGACAAACAGCAGGGTCAACAGCACACCACCGATAAAACCACCCGCGTGGCATGCGTGGGAGATATTCGACGGGGTCAGAATGCTATAGATGATGTTCGGGACAGTAATCATGACGAACACTCGTGCGGTGTCCTTCTGCTTCATGATGATTAGCAGGGTCAAGAACGAGCCCATGAGACCGAATAGACCACCGGAGGCACCCACCACACTCGTTCCAGGAGCCAGCACGTACACGCCGAGGGCACCAAAGATGATAGAGCCCAGGTACACCACAAGGAACTTCCAGCGCCCTATCATGCGTTCGAGGGACACACCGTAGATGAAGAGGTTAATCATGTTCCACACCAGGTGCATCGGGTCGTTCTGCATGTGCAGAAAACCGTAGCTGATGATGCGGTAGTACTCGCCGTGCTGGACGTAGGGCCACCAGATGTTGCCATGCCTAACCACCCATTCGTTGGGAATGATCTGTTGCAGACCGTACACCACGACGTTAATCAGAATGAGCGTGTACGTAATGTGCCAGTGGCGCGCCAAGAACGAGCCCCGTGCTTTCGAGCCCTTCGAACTGCCGCCCGTGAGTTCGCGGTAGCAGTCGGGGCAGACCGTACCGGCTCCCTGGTTCATCTGACATTCACCGCAGATGGCCCGGTTGCATCGTCCGCACCGGGCGTAGCTGACGCGGTCGGGGTGGTTGGCGCAGACCGTAGGGGTCTGCCCGTAGCCGGAGTAGTTGGGAAAGTTCTCCACTGAATCTCCAAAGATTTTGTGCCGGATGGTTCGGAACGGTGTACAGGCCATATAAGTTCAGGGGCCCGCCGGAAAAATCCTGGCGGGCCCCTGAACTATATGTGTTTTATCAACACACCAGAACGCTCCACGAGCCTTCTAAAGGGGTTTTAGAGCTTCTCGACGTCAATCGAGGAGATGACGACGTCCTTGACCGGGCGGTCCTGGAAGCCGGTCTCAACGCCCTCAATAGCGTCGACAACCTTCTTGGATGCCTCGTCAGCGACCTCACCGAAGATGGTGTGGCGGCCGTTCAGCCAGGGGGTCTCAACGGTGGTGATGAAGAACTGGGAACCGTTGGTGCCGGGGCCGGCGTTAGCCATTGCCAGCAGGTAGGGCTTGGAGAAGGAGAGCTCAGGGTGAATCTCATCCTTGAACTGGTAGCCGGGGCCACCAACGCCCATGCCCAGGGGGTCGCCACCCTGAATCATGAAGTCCTTGATGATGCGGTGGAACACGACGTCCTTGTACAGGGGGGTGTTCATGATTTCACCGGTGCGGGGGTGCTTCCACTGGCGGGAACCGTCGGCCAGGCCGATGAAGTTCTCGACAGTCAGGGGTGCGTGGTTACCGAACAGGTTCACGACGATGTCACCGTAGTTGGTGTGGATAGTTGCCTTAGCAGTTGCATTAGTCATGGCTCTATTGTGGCACGGGCTGGCGCTCATTCGCCATACAACGTGTTTTTTCGCCCCGGGCGCACTGTCGGGCGGGCTTTTTAGGCCGGAATTGAATATCCTGAGAGGTGAACACTACGCGCGTCTCGGCGATTCTCACCGCCGCGACGCCCAACCGATGGAGGTCACCCCATGTTCTGCTGCAAGAAGCGTAAGGCCCGCAAGGCTGCTAAGGCCCAAGCTGTCGTCTCGTCCCTGGCTGCCGCTGAGTCCTCGCTTGAGGGCAAGGCCGCTGAGCTTTTCGCCGAGAAGCTGACCGGCAAGAAGAACGCCCTGAAGAAGGCCCGCAAGGCCACCGCAAAGACCGCTCGTGCCGCGGAGAAGGAGCTGGCACGCATCGAGCGCAACGGCGGTAAGCGCCCCCGCAAGGGTCTGGCTTTCCTGGGCCTGGTTGTGGCGCTGGGTGTCGCAGGCGCGGCCGCATACAACGCTGCTCGCCCCGTTGAGGATCCTTGGAAGAACGCCTAAACGTTCTTCCCGCCTCTAGCGCGTATCTAGCTTGAACGGCCGCTCGCCGGATGATTCTCCGGAGAGCGGCCGTTTTGCGTGCGTGGGATAAGCGTGGAGGCGTGGTCACGTGTGAAGCCGCCACCTTGCTTCCCCGTAGCGATATCCCGGATACGCGAAGAACCCCATGTCTTTCGACATGGGGTTCTCGGTTCAAAAATAAACCGGCAACGACCTACTCTCCCACACCCACAAAAGTGCAGTACCATCGGCGCGAAGAGCCTTAGCTTCTGGGTTCGGAATGGATCCAGGCGTTTCCCTCTTGCTATAATCACCGGAAAGTGGAGGCGAGGGGACTCGAACCCCTAACCCTCTGCTTGCAAAGCAGATGCGCTACCAATTGCGCCACGCCCCCGTGGTGCCCTACCAGTCTATACCAGCGGTTCGGACATCACCAAATCCTCGCGGACATTTTTTTCGTAAGACCCATCACAGCATCGCTAAGCCTCCTCAAAGGGAAGCCGACGCGCTACGCTCCCGTGATGACCTCGCCGGGCACATTCGCCTCACGCTTGGACACCGCGTTCAGCGGCCCAGACTCTTCCTGCAGGTAGCGGCGAATGGCTTCCTTCAGCTTCTCTTTTGCCTGCTCGTCCTTCGATGGGGGGCTCTTAAACCCCAGCTTAAGGGTGTCGTCCCGTCCGGCGGCTGGGTATTCCTGGCGGGCGTTCCACGTTAGCGCGAAAGTTGCGAGGGTGCTCAACTCAGCGGGCGTGACCGCCCTATCCAGAGCATCGGCCGCCACCGCCACGCGAGCCGGTTCCGCAACGCTCACAGCAATCTTCGTCTCGCCACCCGAGGGCACCTTCACCGCCTTAGAGATGGCAATCTGCGCGTAGAGCTGTATCTGCTTCACACGCTCCTCTGAGGTGCCCAGACTGCCCAGGGCGCGGAAGCGACGAACCACGTCGGCATACTCGCCCTCCTCGATGACCGCGGTTAGGCGCAGCTCGTCCGCCATGGCGATCCCCTGGGTATAGTCCGCGTTGGTTCCCAGCGCGGCTGATGCATTGAGGAGCTTGAGCCACTGCTCCCGGTCAAGGGTTGCCGAATCGTTCACACGCAGCGGGGCGACCGGAGTATTGGTGCGCTGGCTACCCCCATGCGGGTCGTTAAACGGGTCTACACCGCCGTAGGTGACGCTCAGACGCTGTATTGAGCCGTAAACCGATAGTTGGGTCAGCGCCTCCGCAGCGGCCGGCAAATCCGCTTGTGCGGCTTCCGTGAGCGCTAGGGAACCCACCAGTCGCAGATTCTGCTCTTCGTTCCCCTTACCCACGTTAATACGCTCCAGCGATTCAATGCGCAGGTAACGGGTATCGATATTTTCGCGCACACGACGCTCGCGGCGAGCCAGCAACTTTTCTACGGAAACCGTGACGGCGGCATCCTCACCCAGAAGGCCGGTAGCGGCGATGCGCGGTGCCGTAGCGATAAGACCACCCGCCAGGATGACGCCACCGGTCAGCAGCAGGGAACGTCGGGGAACCACCAGGTCGCGTCCACGCCGCTTTGCGGCGTCTCCTACGGCCGCGAAGCGGCCTCGCGCGCCGGTAGATTTGTCCGATTGACGAGATTCGGGAATCTGCGAAGAAGACATCGAGCCTCCGGGGATGAGCGACGGTCGAGGACCGCACAGAGTGAGAGATAGCGGAGTAAGAATACACCGATGGGACGTCAAGGTGACGGAGCCTAGAGCGAGAGCCTGGACATAGAAGAGGCCTACCGGACGAATTATTCGCCCGGTAGGCCTCTTGGTTGTCTATTCAGCCAACCCTCGAATTTTTAGTCATCCGACTCAGCGATCTGCGGTGATGCAACGTTTGCCGACTCGGCGGCCAGCTCCGCAATACGAATCTCACCGGTCGTCGGGTCCTCGTACGGCACATACTCCGTACGACCGGCGGGCTCGGCATCCTCGTTCACATGGTTTTCTGCAATCAGGAAGCCGTGTGCACCCAGAATTTTAGCTACTCGGTCGATGTCCTGCGGGGTCGGGGTATGGTCGACCACGCGACGAATGTACTCGTTGATTCGCTGGTCACTCACGTATGCCTCACCGCGAGCAGCGCGGGACTGCATAAGCTGGCGGACCACTTCCTGCAGCTGTTCATCCGTCAGACGCATCTTCAGGATGGCCATCACGGCTGCACGGTCCTGAACGGGGACGTCCTTGGGATACCCAACGCTCAGCCAGTCGATTACTCGAGAGATGATGCCCTTATCAGGCATTGAGCCCCTCCTTCGATACTGTCATCATCATATTCACTGTGTGTTTCACGGTTCTAGTGACCTCCACCGGTGACGCCGAAAATATTCCAGCCGAACGTGTGGTGAATAAAGTCCTTAGCAACCCAGAGAATGGCGATGATTACGATTGCTACGATGATAGCAAAAACAATCCCGGCGGCAATCTTAGCCACCGTGCTCGGCGGCTCAATCTCCACCAGCTGGCCATCCGCCGTGTACTCGGTACGGCCCGCCATGAGGCGGAGGCCGAGCGCATACAGCGCCGGAAGACCCGCACCGAAGAAGAGACCGGCCATGAGCACCGGAATAATCTTGTTTACGATCTCCAACAGATATGCCATGGCTTACGAACCTGCCTTCTCAGTAGCAAGAGTCTGGTCTGCGGATGCCTCAGCGCTGGTGACTGCAGCGCCTTCCTTTTCATCCCAGTCGCCAGTCACGTTCGAAGCGTCAATGTTGTCCTTCTGGGAGTGACGCCACATCAGGAAGCAGAAGATAACCAGCAGAGCGAACACGGTCATTTCGCCAATGAACTGGGTGCCGGTCAGAGCATTCAAGCCGTGACCAATCAGCCAGGTTAGAGCACCCACAATCGCGGCAGCCGGCAGGGTAATCAGCCAGGCGACCACCATACGACCCGCTACGGACCAGCGTACCTCGGCGCCCTTACGGCCCAGGCCACTACCCAGAATCGAGCCGGACGCCACGTGTGTGGTCGACAGAGCCATACCGAAGTGGGAAGAGGTCAGAATAATCGCGGCGGAGGCACCGTCGGCAGCCACACCCTGCGGGGTGTCCACCTCAACGATGCCCTTACCGAGGGTGCGAATGATGCGCCAGCCGCCCAGGTAGGTTCCCAGGGCGATAGCGAGCGCGCAGGCGGCCTTGACCCACAGGGGGATGGCGTCGTCGCTATTAAGAGAACCTGAAGCCACCAGAGCCAAGAAAATCACACCCATGGTCTTCTGCGCATCGTTCGTACCGTGCGCCAGAGACATCAGGGATGCGGTAGCCACCTGGCCCTTGCGGAAGCCGCTGTGCTTGCGCTCATCGGCCACCGGGGCAGCAATGCGGTACACCAGCCAGGTGCCGGTTGCCGACACGATTGCGGCAATGACGGGGGAGAGGACCGCGGGAACAATAATCTTGGAAAGCACGCCCATCCACTGCACGCCGTCGAAGCCGATGGCTACCAGCGCAGAACCAATCAGGCCACCAAACAGTGCGTGCGATGAAGAGGAGGGCAGGCCCAGCAGCCAGGTCAGCACGTTCCAGAGGATGCCGCCCACCAGGCCGGTAAAGACGATGAGCATCAGTGCGGGGCCGTCCGAGGTTACGTCGATACGGTCCAGGTTCACGATGCCACTACCGACCGAGCGTGCCACCTCAACAGAGAGGAAGGCACCCACCAGGTTCAGGGATGCGGAGAGAGCCACGGCTGTCTTCGGCTTCAACGCGCCGGTAGCGATGGACGTAGCCATCGCGTTGCCGGTGTCGTGAAAGCCGTTCGTAAAGTCGAAGGCGAGCGCGGTCAGCACCACGATCACGAGAATAATGAGTTCTGTAGTCACAAGAGAATTATCTGTCGCTTCCCCAAAAATCGAAAGTATTCGGTTTTAACACGAAATAACACGCAAACCCACACGATTAGGTGCGTGTTTCGTGGGGTTGTTCGTCCATCATCCCAAGAAACCCGCTACCACTAGGCAAAAAGGGTGCACCCACCAGAATCATTAAGTTGTTTTATGTGGATTCTTCACTAAACCGGGGCAGTAGGCGACATGCTACACACTGAACACTGAGGTGAGTTCATCTAGTGTTCACCTTCAGGAAGTTCCCAGATTTCTATTTGTGATGCGCATCTATTACCCACCTCGCATTGAGTACCCCGTTATGCATTTACCGCAAATTCCCCAGCAGCCCACCGCAAAAGCCCTAAACCGAGTGCCCCGAGGAGGGGTACAGCATATATAACAAAAGACCCCGCATCTCTCGATACGGGGTCTTTCTCAAAGATAAACCGGCAACGACCTACTCTCCCACACCCACAAAAGTGCAGTACCATCGGCGCGAAGAGCCTTAGCTTCTGGGTTCGGAATGGATCCAGGCGTTTCCCTCTTGCTATAATCACCGGAAAGTGGAGGCGAGGGGACTCGAACCCCTAACCCTCTGCTTGCAAAGCAGATGCGCTACCAATTGCGCCACGCCCCCGCTTCAGCGGAAACCACTGTTTAGTTATTTCCAGGCCTTGATAACCTCGTTGTTCTGACGCTTTATTAGCACCATCACAACAACACTCGAAAGAGCGATAATCAGAAAAACTTTCTTCATCTCTGCCTTTCACAGTGCGGAGTGGGCGTACCAAGAATCGAACTTGGGACCTCTTCGTTATCAGCGAAGCGCTCTAACCGTCTGAGCTATACGCCCTCCCTCTGCGGAATTTCTTCCGTAGAACGAGATATAACTATACAGGCGTTTAGAGGGAACACCAAATCAAAATGATATGTTATGCATCACATATGCGTGAAGGGGTTCAGCATCAAGATAGGACACACCACCAAAGCCCCCGCAGACCCCAGAAAAGATAGCGCGAAAAAGGGCGGCACCGCCTCCGCATGGAGACGATACCGCCCAATTCAAACTCATAGTCGAGCGCTCTTAAGACTCGTCGCTCAGAGTCAGGGTCACGCCACCCACCAGCTTTGCAGCCAGGTTGTACAGGATAGCAGCAATCATACCCAGCAGGGTGAAGACCACGGTGTTCACCACGGCAAAAATCGTGGTTACCAGAGCCACCTGCCCCAGCGAAATCATCTGCGAGATATCCACGGTGGTCGAACCGGTACCCAGCGAGCTAATCAGCTGGTTTACACCGGTAAAGGCACCCGAAGCCTGCAGGAACAGCCACAGAATCACCGAGGCCACGACGGTCACGATACCCAGAGCAATCGACAGCAGGAAGATCAGCTTTGCTACCGACCAGGTATCGACCTTCTGCACCACCAGGCGCGCGCGACGAATCTTCGAACGAGGCGCGGGGCGCACCAGCTGGCGACGCGAACCCGTCGGACGCTTAGCATTCACCGGGCGCTTGCCGGCAGGACGCTTAGCGGCTCCGGGACGGGCCTGACCTGAACGTGCCTGAGCCGGGCGGCGGGCACCGGACTTAGGGGCCCCCTTCTTTGACGCACCAGCTGCTGCCGAACGCTGCGCTGACGCGGAAGAGGAGCTCGCGGGAGTGCTGCTCATTAGTTACCTCCAGTAGCGGTGAGGTCGGCAGCCGCCGCTTCACCCTCGTTATCCGTGCCGGGAGCCGCAGAAGTATCGTCTGCCGCCTCGGCATTCTCAGTGTTTTCATCATCGCTGTCGTCCAGCTGACGATCCTGGTTACGGGCTACACCGATAATCGAATCGCCCTCACCGGGCTTTGCGAAGATAACACCCATGGTATCGCGTCCCTTCGCGGGAACCTCATTCACATTCGAACGAACAACCTTGCCGCTGGACATCACGACCAGGACCTCGTCCTCTTCGTCCACGATGAGGCCACCCACCAGGGCGCCACGATCCTCCACAAGCTTAGCAACCTTAATGCCAAAACCGTTACGACCCTGAACGCGATATTCATCCACGCTCGTGCGCTTCGCGTAGCCACCCTCGGTCACCACGAAGACGTAGGAGCCCTCGGTGACCACGTTGGCAGAAATCAGCTCGTCACCATCGCGGAACTTCATACCGGTCACACCGGAAGTCGAGCGACCCATGGGGCGCAACGAAGCGTCATCCGCGTGGAAGCGCAGGGACATACCGTTACGAGAAACCAGCAGGATGTCATCGGCAGCCGAAACGGTGAAGGCCGAAACAACCTCGTCGCCCTCGCGCAGGTTGATGGCGATCAGGCCCGCGGTACGGTTCGTGTCGTAATCGCTCAGGCGGCTCTTCTTCACCATGCCGCCACGGGTTGCCAGCACCAGGTACTCAGCGTCCTCGTAGCTCTTGAGCTCCATCACCTGGGCGATATGCTCGCCACCCTGGAACTCCAGCAGGTTCGCAATGTGCTGACCCTTCGCGTCGCGGCCGGCTTCCTGCAACTCGTAGCCCTTCGCGCGGTACACTCGGCCCAGGTTCGTGAAGAACAGAATCCAGCTGTGCGTGGTAGTCACGAAGAAGTGCTCCACCACGTCATCGCCGCGCAGGGAGGCGCCCTTAATGCCCTTACCGCCGCGGTGCTGGCTACGGTACTGATCACTGCGGGTGCGCTTGATGTAGCCGCCGCGAGTAATCGTCACCACGACCTCCTCCTCGGGGATGAGGTCTTCCATCGACATGTCGCCGTTGTAGCCGTACATAATCTGGGTGCGACGCTCATCGCCGTAGCGGTTCACAATCTCGCCCAGCTCCTCAGAGATAATCTCGCGCTGGCGAGTCTCGGAAGCAATAATCGCGTTGTACTCGGCGATCATGCGCATCAGCTCGTCGTGGCGGTCCTGAATCTTCTGGCGCTCCAGAGCGGCCAGGCGACGCAGCTGCATGTTCAGGATGGCCTGAGCCTGAGCCTCGTCAATCTGCAGGAACTCCATCAGAGCGGTGCGCGCCTCGTCCGCGGTGGGGGAGCGGCGAATCAGGGCGATAACCTCGTCCAGAGCATCCAGGGCCTTGAGCAGGCCGCGCAGGATGTGCGCCTCTTCCTCCGCCTGGCGCAGACGGTAGCGGGTACGGCGGACGATAACATCCAGCTGGTGGTTGACCCAGTGGCGCACGAAAGCGTCCAGGGACAGGGTGCGGGGCACGCCGTCCACGATGGCCAGCATGTTCGCGGAGAAGTTCTCCTGCAGCTGGGTGTGCTTGTACAGGTTGTTCAGCACAACCTTCGGGGAAGCATCACGCTTGAGCACAATCACCAAGCGCTGACCGGTACGACCCGAAGTCTCGTCGCGCAGGTCGGCGATACCGGTGACCTTGCCGTCCTTGATGAGCTCGGCAATCTTGATGGCCAGGTTATCCGGGTTTGCCTGGTAGGGCAGCTCGGTGACGACCAGGCAGGTGCGTCCGTGGATTTCCTCGACGTTGACCACGGCACGCATGGTAATCGAACCACGGCCGGTGCGGTACGCATCCTCAATACCCTTGGTGCCCAGAATCTGCGCACCGGTCGGGAAATCCGGGCCCTTGATGCGAGCCATCAGAGCGTTCAGCAGCTCTTCGTTGGTGGCGTGCGGGTTCTTCAGGAACCACTCCACGCCCTCGGCCACCTCGCGTAGGTTGTGCGGGGGAATGTTGGTCGCCATACCCACGGCGATACCCGAGGAGCCGTTAACCAGCAGGTTCGGGATGCGAGAGGGCAGAACGGTCGGCTCGAGAGACTTGCCGTCGTAGTTGGGCTGGAAATCAACGGTGTCCTCGTTGATGTCGCGCACCATCTCCAGGGCGATGGGGGCCATCTTCGTCTCGGTGTATCGGGGAGCCGCTGCGCCATCGTTACCGGGGGAGCCGAAGTTGCCCTGTCCCAGTGCCAGCGGGTAGCGCATAATCCAGCTCTGAATCAGACGCACGAGGGTGTCGTAGATGGCGCTATCGCCGTGGGGGTGGAACTGACCCATGACGTCGCCGACCACGCGGGCGCACTTGTTGAAGGCGCGGTCCGGGCGGTAACCGCCGTCGTACATTGCGTAGATGACGCGACGGTGCACGGGCTTGAGGCCGTCACGGACATCCGGCAGGGCACGACCGATGATGACGGCCATCGCGTAGTCCAGGTAGGAGCGCTGCATTTCAGTTTGCAGGTCCACCTGTTCAATGTGGCCGTGGTGGTCCACGATCTCGGTGTCACCGGTGCTGACGACGTCAGCTCCGGTCACTTCGTTCTGCTGTTCTTCGCTCATTATTTCCCTCAATAAATCACTCGGTTACATAACCCATTCCGCATATTCCCCAAAAGAAATATGCCGTGCGGGTTAGATATCGAGGAATCGGATGTCCTTTGCGTTCTGCTGGATAAACTCGCGGCGGGCCTCAACGTCCTCACCCATAAGCACCGAGAAGATCTGGTCCGCGGCAGCCGCGTCCTCCATCTTCACCTGCAGCAGGGTACGGCGCGCCGGATCCATGGTGGTGTCCCACAGCTCGGTGTAGTCCATCTCGCCCAGACCCTTGTAACGCTGAATACCGTTGTCCTTGGGCAGACGCTGGTTATTCGCCAAACCACGTGCCAGAGCCTCGTCGCGCTCTGCATCGGAGTAGACGTAATCGTGCGGGGCGTTCGACCACTTGATGCGGTACAGCGGCGGCTGAGCCAGGTACACGTAACCGGCCTCAATCAGCGGGCGCATGAAGCGGAAGAGCAGGGTCAGCAATAGGGTCGTGATGTGCTGGCCGTCCACGTCCGCATCGGCCATGAGCACAATCTTGTGGTAGCGAGCCTTTTCGATGTTGAAGTCGTCGCCAATACCGGTACCGAAGGCGGTAATCATCGCCTGAATTTCGGCGTTCGACAGGGCGCGGTCCAGGCGAGCGCGCTCAACGTTCAGGATCTTACCGCGCAGCGGCAGAATAGCCTGAGTGTTCGGGTTACGACCCTGAACCGCCGAACCACCCGCGGAGTCACCCTCCACCAGGTAAATCTCAGAGATCGACGGGTCCTTCGAGGAACAGTCCTTGAGCTTACCGGGCATGGAGCTGGTCTCCAGCAGGCCCTTGCGGCGGGTCGTCTCACGGGCCTTGCGGGCGGCGATACGCGCCTGGGCGGCGGTAATCGCGCGACGCACGATGTCCTTGGCCACGGCGGGGTTACGGTCGAACCAGTCGCTCAGGTGATCGTTCACCTCGCGCTGGGTGAAGGACTTCGCCTCCGAGTTACCCAGCTTGGTCTTCGTCTGACCCTCGAACTGCGGCTCGGAAATCTTAATCGAGATGACCGCGGTCAGGCCCTCACGCACGTCTTCACCGGTGAGGTTATCGTCCTTATCGCGCAACAGCTTGTTGTCGCGAGCGTAACGGTTCACCAGGGAGGTCAGCGCGGCACGGAAACCCTCTTCATGGGTGCCGCCCTCGTGGGTGTTGATCGTGTTTGCGTAGGAGTAGACGGATTCCTTGTACGCACCGGTCCACTGCATGGCCACTTCCAGGCTCATGTTACGGTCGGAGTCCTCAGATTCGAAGGAGACAATCTCTTCGTTCACGATGGTCTTCGCGCCGGCGTTCAGGAAGTGCACGTAGTCAAACAGGCCGTTGTCGTAACGGTAGGTGACGGTCATGAAACCGTCAGCGTTCGCACGCACGCGGTTGAGAGTGTTTTCTTTCTCCTCTTCGGCAACCTCGTCACCGGTGAACTTCTCGCGCTCATCGGTCAGGGTGATGGTCAGGCCCTTATTCAGGAAGGCCATCTGCTGGAAGCGAGCGCGCAGGGTCTCAAAATCGAACTCGACAGTCTCGAAAATCTCGGGATCCGGATAGAAGGTCTGAATCGTGCCGGTCTTATCGGAGGGCTCGCCGCGACGCAGGGGACCGTCGGGCACGCCACCGTTGGAGAAGGAGATGTGCCACGCGTAGCCCTGGCGGTGCACCTCGGTAATCACGCGGGTCGATAGGGCGTTCACCACGGAGATACCCACGCCGTGCAGACCACCGGAGACCGAGTAGCCGCCGCCGCCAAACTTACCGCCGGCGTGCAGCACGGTCATGACGACCTCGACGGTGGATTTGTGCTCGGTGGGGTGCTCATCCACGGGAATACCGCGACCGTCATCCTTGACGCGCACCGCGCCATCGGCCTGGATGGTCACGTCGATTTCGGAGGCGTAACCGGCGAGCGCTTCGTCCACGGAGTTATCAACGACCTCGTAGACCAGGTGGTGCAGACCGCGCTCGGTGGTCGAGCCGATGTACATGCCGGGGCGTTTACGAACCGCCTCCAAGCCTTCCAGCACGGTGATGTCGGACGCACCGTATTCATGGGGCTGTTCAGGTGCCACGAGGGGAAACTCCTTGGGTAAGCCGGGCACCGGCAGGGAGCCGCGAACACTGCCGAGGGTAGCCTAGAACGCCTCGGCGCGGCGCGTGAAGCGCCTTCGGGGACTCGCGGTGCCGGCGGCGCCCGGGTGGGCGCACTTTACGCATTGTCCCTTTTATTTTACCGAGCAAGGGGGTATTAAAGCCATCCAGCGCGCCATTTTTTGGGCAATTCACCCATATTCCACCCCCTCAAACGCCCGTAATGGCCCCTGAGAGACGCTCAACCCCCTCCCCGGTGAGGGGGGATACACCTCGGTTATGCGGCCGGGATGCGGGCACTTCTGAGGTTTTGTTTCTTCAAGCGGTCCGGTTTCGAGGCAAAAATTCGTTCCGCACGCATCACCGGCTCTCCTACCCGTAGGTATCGCGCACCCCGCGCATCCCGGAGGCGCGACGATACCCGCGCTGGCTCCATCGGCCGTTGTTCGGACCCAGGATTCGTACCTGCGCCACCACGCTCTCGCCAAGCTCTCGGCGGAAGAGCTCGATAAGCTGCCCGTGCATCAGGCGCAGCTGAGTGGCCCAGGCGGTGGAGTCGCACTGCACCTGAACGATAGAGTTCTCGAAGCTGAGAGGTTTGGTGTGCGCGGCAATTTCGGGACCAACGAGTTCAGCCCAGCGGGCCAGCACGCTCGAGACGGCCACGGGCTCTTTCCAGCCGCGAGAACGGATCAGCGCGCTCACGATACCCCCGAGCGGCTTGGGATCGCGGGAGCTTTCACCGGGGCCGCTGTACCCGCCCATGACGCGGGGATCCCACCCCTGTGCGCGTTCGCGACGTTTCTTGGGAGCGGTTCCGGACATCGCGGCGCCGAACTCGCGCATAATCTTTCGTGCCGAGAAAGCGTTGAGGGGCGCCTCGCCGCGTTCCTGGGCGGCCACGCGCATACGAGTCAGCAGGGCCGCGGGGGCGTCCACCTCGTCTCGGTAAAATTCACCGAAGCCATCGACCTCGCCGCCGGATGTTTCACGTGAAACAGTGCTGTTGAGCTCACGGGCGTCAGGGGCCGGGGAAAGCATCGGCACGGAATCGCCGAAGGGTGCAGTGAGGGGGACGGAATCCTCTCCGGGACGGTTACTCATAGTCCCCACCGGCAATAGGATTCTCAGCTAACGTTTCGCCGCTCTCCTTGGCGAGGGTCTCACCGGTGCTTCCTTCTGCGTTCCCACCGCGAGTGCCGGGCGACGGTACGTACTCCGCATGTCCTGGAGTTACAGACACCAAGCGGTATTCGCCCAGCTCCTCCGGAATATCCGTGAGTACGGCGCACGTAATGAGCACCTGCTCCGCCGCGGCAACCATAGCGCCCAGGCGGTGGCGACGCGCCGAATCGAGCTCGGCGAAGACATCGTCAAGAATCAGGATGGGGGAGGCACCCGGTGAAGAATCGTCCTCCACATGAACAAACCACGAAGCCAACTTCAGGGCCAGAGCAAACGACCAGCTCTCACCGTGCGAGGCAAAATGCTTAACCGGAAGGCCGCCCAGCAGCAGGGTCACATCCTCACGGTGCGGCCCCACCAGCGTTACGCCGCGCTCAATTTCCTCGGCGCGACGCTCGGCGAAACCGCACAGAAGCGCCTCCTTCAGGTCCTTGATGCTCATGAGGGCCGCGTGTTCAAGAGAGCGCTCGCCCATGCTTGCGAAGACGGTGGACTCGTAGATGAACCCCACGTCCTTAGAACCGTCCGTCAGCCCCGCATAGGCGCGACGCAGCTGGGGGAGTAGGCGCTGCAACAGACGGAAGCGTGCAGAGAGCAGTTGCGCCCCCATCAGGGCAAGCTGGCCATCCCACACTGCGAGGGTACTCAGCGCGTTCTCGTCGCGAGCGCGGCGCTGCATCGACTTGAGCAGCGAATTACGCTGCCGCAAAATCCGCTCGTACTCACTGCGGTACCCCGCCACCACGGGGCGAAGGGAGACGGCCAGCTCATCCACAAATCGACGACGACCGGCGGGATCGCCCTTCACCAATTGCAGGTCCTCGGGGGAAAACAGCACCGTGCGAGCAATACCCAGAGCTTCCTTAGCGCGCACCGGGGCAGCCCGGTTAATGCGCACGCGATTCGCCTGACCGGGAGCCACCTCAAACTCGGTCACGGTCTGCTGCGAACCGCGCACAGTGCGGGTGCGGATGTAGGCTCGGGCGGCACCCACGCGCACCAGCGGACCATCGTGGCTCACCCGGTGCGAAGAGAGGGCCGCCGCATACTCAATGGCCTCTACGATATTCGTTTTTCCCACGCCATTCGAGCCCAGAAAAACCGTCACCCCGGCCGATAGAGGCAGGTTGAGCAGCGCGTAGGTGCGGTAATCCAACAGCGAGATGTGGTCGATGTACACCGGACGGCTCCTTTCGTGCGGTTCGGTTGGACGGTTCGGTCGAGGAGGGGATAAGCGCGGACGGGGAAAGCACAGCCCCGCGAGCCTTCCCTGGGCAGAGCCTCGGGAAGGGCGCGGGGCGGCAAGCTACTAGTTCGAGGGCAGACGCACCGGCATCAGCAGGTAGCGGTAGTTGCGGTCATCCTCAGCCAGCGGCTCGTCCTGGCCCGAAATCACGGCGGGCTTGGGCGCATCGGTGAAGGAGAAACGCACGAACTCGGTGCCGAACACCTTCAGACCGTCCAGCAGGTAGGAGGGATTGTACGCCACGGTGATGTCGTCGCCGGAGAGGTGAGCCTGCAGGGTTTCGGAGGCCTGAGCCTCGTCGCCGCGGCCCGCATCGATGGCAACCGAACCCTGGGTGAACTTCAGGCGCAGCGGAGTGTTGCGCTCAGCCACGAGTGAGATACGGCGAGCTGCCTCGGTCAGGTCGGAGGTGCGAACCACCGCGTGGATGGGGGTCTGCTCGGGGAAGAGAGCACGGATGTTGGGGTAATCGCCGTCCATCAGAACGCTCGTGGTGCGGCGGGTACCGGCAGCAAAACCAATCAGTTCACCGGCGGCGGGCAGCGCAATGGAGAGCTCGCCGGAGCCGGAGAGAGTGCTACCGACCTCGGAAACGGTCTTGGCCTTTAGCAGAACAGCCGCCTGAACATCGGGGTTGACGGGGTTCCACTTGATTTCGCGCATGGCTAGACGGTAGCGGTCGGTGGCGAGCAGGGTCATGGTGTCGCCGTTAATCTCGACGCGAATACCGGTCAGCAGGGGCAGGGTCTCGTCCTTGGACACCGCAATCTGAACCTGCTTGACGGCTTCAGCAAATTCGGCGCCGTCGACGGTACCGGAAACTTCGGGCAGTTCGGGCAGCTCGGGGTAATCGGCCACGGGCATGCCGGCCAGCTGGAAGTTAGCGGAACGGCAGTGCAGACGAATCACGGACTCATCGGCGGTGAACTCGACCTCAGCGTTCGGAAGAGAACGGCAGATTTCGGCCAGGATCTTACCTGGAACAAGGCACACACCCTCGGCCTGAACATCGGCGGCGATAACCTGGCGGGCGCTGGTTTCGTGATCAAAGCTTGCGATGCTGACTTCGCCGGCGGAGGCGGTAATCAGCAGACCGTTGAGCACGGGGGAGGTAGGACGCAAGGGCAGGGAGCGTGCCGTCCAGCCGACTGCTTCGGCGAGGACATCGCGTTCAACGGTGAATTTCATCGAGAAGGCGCCTTTCACGGTGGTAGAGATTCGGTTTGTGGCGCACGTAAAGCTGAATTGCGAGAGAGCCGGAAGGTTTCGCCTGCTCTAGTGCGCGGTGCCCGTGCGCGCGCGTCTATCCATCCTACCGGAATCCAGACGAATTGTAATTACAGGGATTTGCGGTGAACACGGTCGGTCACCACGGTTACCAGCCTCGCATTTTTGTAATTACAAAGAACCGCGAAGGAATCCTTGGAAAGTATCGAAAATAGATTCGAAATCCGGCTTCCAAGGATGTGGGTTTCTCGCCAAAACCAACAGGGAGAATGAATCAAAGAAAGCGCTTACTATCGCCTAGTGTTTCCTGAAATCACGACGGGCGAACGCCCTGAGCGGCTCAAAATGCATATCGAACTTCCCGGCAGCCCCGAGCGAGGAAATGTTTCATGTTATGGGGAGGATTTTTTCTTTAAGTACAGTAGTATTATTAACGCTTGTGGAAACGGTGGAAAACCCCACAGAACCCAGCAATGACGCGGAAGTGACCTGTGGACATTAAGTGGAGGAATCCTCCCCGAGCTGAGGATGCATTGTGTATGAATATTTATGCATTTACTCTCTTCCACACCTTTTGAATATTCATGCACTTAACGTCCACACGAGCGCCGGAGTTAAAGCACAGCTTATCCACACCCCATATTTCAGGGCCCAGTCAGCCGAAAATCGTGGCCGAAAATAACCCTGCCCCTCTCAAACCACCCCGATACCCCCCCTATAAAACGCCTTGTCAGCGGCCTATAGGGGGTGTAGGTGGTTCCGTGGCCCTATCCGGCGGCGCGCTGTTCCTGGCGAATGAGGTTCGTCAGCTCGGTCACCTGATTGAAAATCGTCTGCCGCTCAGCCATCTGCGCGCTCACCTTACGCACCGCGTGCATCACGGTCGTGTGGTCGCGGCCGCCCAAATCATTACCAATACGCGGCAGGGACATCTCGGTCAGCTCACGGAGCAGATACATCGCCACCTGGCGGGCGTTCGTGAGCGTGCGGGTGCGAGATTTCGACTGCATATCCTCGATGGACACATCGAAATACTTTGCCACCGTCGAGAGCACCAGCGCCGAGGTAATCTCGGCGCCGCCCGTATCCGACAGCAAATCCTTCAAATAGGTCTCAGCCTCGGCCAGGGTGATGGGCTCCGGAGGCTTCTTCATCGAGGCGGCGGCGCTCGCGCGAATCAGAGCGCCCTCCAACTCGCGAATATTGGCCGTGACATGGGAAGCAATGTATTCCATAACGTCATCGCGCACCGGCAAAATCTCGCTCTGAGCCTTCTTTCGCAGAATCGCGATGCGGGTCTCCAACTCCGGAGGCTGCACATCCACGTTCAGACCCGACCCGAAGCGCGAACGCATCCGCTCGGCAAAGCCGGTCAGCTGCTTCGGCGGCAAATCCGAAGTAATCACAATCTGCTTCTGGTGGTTGTACAGCGCGTTGAAGGTATGGAAAAACTCCTCCATTGTCGCCTCTTTACCGGCCAGGAACTGAATATCGTCGATCAAAAGCACGTCAACGTTACGGTAAATCTGCTTAAACGACGAACCCTCGTCGTCGCGAATCGAGTTGATGAAATCGTTCGTGAACTCTTCAGAATTCACGTAGCGCACTCGCAGATTCGGGTAAAGGTACTTGGTGTAGTGGCCAATCGCGTGCAGCAGGTGGGTCTTGCCCAGGCCCGAACCGCCGTAGATGAAGAGCGGGTTGTACACGATGCCGGGCTGCTCTGCCACTGCGAAGGCGCTTGCATGAGCAAAGCGGTTGGACTGGCCGATCACGAAGGTATCGAAGGTGTAATTCGGGTTCAATCGAGCAGAGCTATCCCACGTCGGAGCGTTTTCCGGGTCTTCGTGTTGGGTCGCAACCGGCGCGGCCGGGGCCGGGGCCTCACTGTGCGCAGTGTGGAAAGCGGTTCGTTCTGCCTCGAGGGCCTGTAGCGAGGGACGAGTCACCTGCTCATCCGCAGGGACATGCGCCTCGGAATCCAGTGCCGGATGCGGCTCGGTGTAGTACTCGAAAGCTCGGGAGCCAACGGGGGCCTCACGGCGGGCGGGCTCGGCGTAGGGAGTTGCGCCGGAATAGCCAGAAGGCTCATCGGGAACCTGGTGAGCTGCGGCAATTGCGGGTTCGACGGGTGCGGTCTGTTCCGGCTCATTAACGTCCTGACTTGGGCTTTCAATGGGAACCATCGCCTCGTTCACATCGAAAAGCGCGGTGGTGGAGGGGCCGAACGCCTCGTGCAGTGCGGCGCGGAAAGGTGCTGTAATTTGCTCCTCAAACACGGCGCGGGTGAGCTTATTGGGCACCTCGATGATGAGGCGCGAAGATCCCATCAGACCCTGGGGGCGCGCAAGGTTCACGAATCCACGCTGGCGCGCCGTGACGTTCGGGTCGCTGCTCAGGATAGACAGCAGGTGCGCCCATCGCGCCTGAAGTGACTCGGTCATAGGGGTCTTTACCTCCACTCAATCTGCCGCAGAAGACGTTGGCAGCTCAACAGAGTGCCAACGATGCCGGAACCTTCCGCAGGTCATTAAGATTCTACCCGCTTAATGCACAGGCATTTAACGTTTTCCACAAGAGTTTTCCACACGGTGGAAAAGTTGTAATTACAGGAGTGGAAGGAGGGTGGAAAACGGTGGAGAATTCGCCGACTTCCCTGTAATTACAGGGGGTAGCGCGTTTGTGTGTGCCTGTGGATAAGCGTTGCGCAATGTGTTATCCGAGGAGGATATGCACCGCGGTGGATAGTCGCGATCCCGCGTTATCCCCAGGGGTGGGGATGGAGGTGGTGACTCATGCGAGTGGAGCGTAGCGTGTTCCCTTCAGGGTTCCCCTCGGCCTCTCATAAACCCTCGATCGTCACCAACAGCTCTCCTCGATTCCGCACCCAGTCCCCATAAGGAGCCCGGAATCACGCGGAAAAAAGCGAAAAGAACTTGATTTACTCCCGCCACTCTTCTAAAGTTGTGCTGTTGTGTGTGCACCGCCTACCGCGAATAGTCGCGATACCTCCGTGCACCAAGAAGCGTACGGTTCCGACACCCCGTGAGGGCGAGAACCGCGAAAATCAAGGAGACAAAGTATGAGCAAGCGTACTTTCCAGCCGAACAACCGCCGTCGCGCCAAGAAGCACGGCTTCCGTCTGCGTATGCGCACCCGTGCAGGCCGCGCGATTCTGTCGAACCGCCGCGGTAAGGGCCGCGCAAAGCTCTCGGCCTAATCACGGCATATAGTTCGCCCGCCGATGCACACGTATCGGCGGGCGAACTATCATTAAGCGTAGAAAATGCGGAGGCCGGCCCTGCCGAGCCTCCCCACCATGTAAAGGGGGAGACGTGCTGCCTCAACGGCACCGAATGCGCACCGGCGCTGAATTCTCCCACGCCTTCCGTTCCGGCATCCGCAGTGGACGCCGGAACATCGTTGTATCTACGGCGAAAAATCCCGGAAAAACAACCCGGGTAGGTTTTATTGTGTCGAAGGCGGTGGGCAACGCGGTGACCCGCAACCTGGTTAAGCGCCGGTTGCGTGAGCTTGCCGCGCTCACCTGCGCCGCGCATCCGGAAGGGTACGCCATCGCTGTGCGAGCGCTTCCTGCCTCCGCACAGGCAGACTGGTCTCAGCTCCGTAAGGACTACGAGTCTGCTCTCGAAACGACCCTCGCCAAGCTCAACCGGCCCTCAACGACAGAGGGGCAGCAGTGAGCCGTCACCGTACTTCACGCCGTGAGGAATGTTTCCACTCCCATCACAGCGGCACGTATAGCGCCGCGGAGCCCCTCATCGGCCCCGATGAGCTGCTGGCATTAGCCCCCAACGAGTTTGTGCACCCCGAATCTTTTCTGCAGGCTCTCTACGTTCTGCCGCAGAACCTGCTGATTGCGTGCATGAAGGCCTACCGCACGGTCGTTTCCCCCCTCTACGGGAACGTGTGCCGCTATTACCCAACCTGCTCGGCGTACGCCCTGGAGGCGTTTACCACCCACGGCGTGTTGGGCGGGCTTTCTCTGACGGTGCGGCGCATCCTGCGGTGCGTTCCCTGGGCGACCGGTGGCATTGACCCGGTTCCCGCGGGGCGGCGAGTCTTCGCCCCGGGAGCAGAGCCCAAGATTATTCTGCTCAACCACCCCGACCGTTACATGCCATCTCACACCTCTCAAGCCCGCCCCGAGTAGGCGGCGCCTTCGACTTACCGACTTTGTAAAGTCCTTAAGGAGTATTCCTCGTGAATCCTATCGACATGATTCTTTGGCCGTTTAAATGGATCGTTTCCGTGGTCCTATGGCTGTTCCATACGCTCTTCACCGCGGTGGGTATGGACCCCACCTCCGGCCTGACCTGGGTTCTGTGCATCATCTTCCTGACCCTGGTGATGCGTACCCTGACCATCCCGCTGTTCGTCAAGCAGATCAAGGCCATGCGTGGTATGACCGCAATGCAGGGCGATATGGCGAAGCTGCAGGAGAAGTACAAGGGTAAGAAGGACCAGCTCTCCCGCCAGGCCATGGCTCAGGAGCAGATGGAAATGTACCGCAAGCACGGTACGAACCCCTTCGCCTCCTGCCTGCCGATTCTGGCTCAGATGCCGATCTTCTTCGGTCTGTACCAGGTGCTGATGGGCGTGCCCACCGCAGCGCAGAATAACCAGGGCGTGCTCATGCTGCCGGCTGAGCTAGTGCATCAGTTCAACGACTCCCAGATTTTCGGTGCTCAGCTCTTCGCGACCATGATGCACCCGGGGGCTGGCGACGCCACCGCGACGGTGATTCAGGCTGCCATCATGATCGTGATGATGAGCGCCACCCAGTTCTACATCCAGAAGCAGCTGAGCGTGAAGAACATGTCGGAGGCTGCTCTGAACTCCCCGATGTTCCGTCAGCAGCAGATGATTATGTACATCTTCCCGATCATCTTCGCTGTTTCCGGTATCAACTTCCCCCTTGGTGTGATGTACTACTGGACCGTCTCGAACCTCTGGTCGCTGGGTCAGCAGTGGTGGGTTATCCGCAACAACCCGACCCCCGGTTCCCAGGCCGAGCGTGAGCTGAACGCCCGCCGTGCGGCGAAGGGCCTGCCCCCGGTGGGTAAGACCCGCGAGCAGCACGAGAAGGACCTGCAGGAGGCGCGTGAGCGTGCCGCAGCCGGTCAGCGCCAGCAGCCGGTGAGTAAGAAGCGCCAGAAGCAGCAGCGCAATAAGCAAAACGGAAAGTAGCAGGCTTTCCACCCATTCGGGCCGGGCTCACGCCGCGTAAGGCGCGGGCCCGGCGCCGTGTATGAGATACTTTGTACCCCTAAACCCCGCATATACCCCGAGGATAATCGTGACTGAAGCTATGGAATATGAGGAGCAGCTCGGCGACGAGCAGTTTGTGGATGAGGCCGCCGAAGGCTATGAGGAGATTGACGATATCGAGGAAGAAGGCGATATTGCCGCCGATTACCTCGAAGAGCTCCTAGACATCGCCGACCTGGACGGTGACATTGACATCGAGGTGCGCAATAACCGCATCTATCTTTCGGTCGTCAACGACGACGATGACAACGAAGAGCTGCGCCACCTGGTGGGTCGCCACGGCGAGGTGTTGGATGCCCTGCAGGAGCTGGTACGCCTGTCCGTTCTGGCCGGCAACGGTACCCGTTCGCGCCTGATCCTGGATATCGCAGGTTACCGTGCCGAGCGTCGCGAGTACCTGGAGAAGATTGCCGCCGAGGCTATCGAGAAGGTACGCGCTACCGGCCGCGACGAGCACATGAAGCCGCTGAGCCCCTACGAGCGCAAGGTGGTGCACGATGTGGTAGCCGCCGCCGGCCTATACAGCGAGTCGGAGGGTGAGGGGCCGCGCCGTCACGTCGTGATTTCTCTCCCCGAGGTAGGAGTCTAAGGTGGAGGAAACGAAGGTAACTCTGAACGAGAATGAGCGCGCCGCCGCCGAGGCTGTGTTCGGTGAGCGCCTGCCTCTGGCGGAGCGCTACGTGCAGCACCTTGCAACGACCGGCATTGAGCGCGGGCTGATTGGTCCCCGCGAGGTTCCGCGCCTGTGGGCTCGCCACGTGCTCAACTGTGCCGTGGTGCAGGAGTATATCGCCCCGAATGTCTCTGTGGCTGATGTTGGCTCGGGTGCGGGTCTGCCGGGCCTGTGCCTGGCGATCGCTCGCCCGGATCTGAAGCTGACCCTGATTGAGCCGCTGGAACGCCGTGTCATTTGGCTGAATGAGGTTGTCGATGATCTGGGCCTGGAGAACGTGACCGTGATGCGCTCGCGTGCCGAGCAGGCCGTAGGTGCCGTGGATGCGGATGTCGTCACCGCCCGCGCCGTGTCCGCCCTGGTGGGACTATTGGATATCACCCTGCCGATTCTGCGCGGCACCGGCGAGCTGCTGGCCTTGAAGGGTCGTAGCGCCGCCGAGGAGATTGCCAAGGCGAAGAAGAAGCTGAATCGCTATGGTGCTCGCGAGACCGAGATTCTAACGGCGGGTGCCGACCTACTGGAGGAGCCGACCACGGTGGTGCGCGTGCGCCTCTAGGGCTACAGGGCCTGGGGTGTGACGGAGACGCGAATACCCCGTGGTGGTCGTGGATGCATAACGAAAGGTGGCGCTGCGCCGGGGGAGTGGAAACACTCGCTCGGCACAGCGCCACCTTTCTGCGTCTGGCACGCCTATATTCGCCACATGTATCCAGAATGACCCCTCACGTGGAGTATTGCCGCCGCGACGGGTACCCTTGAAGGAGGGGTTGAACTTCAGGCTGAGGTCGGCAACGATTTAAAGGCGACGGGCCGCCTGACACGCCCCTGTACCTCCTTGAAATATACCTGTGTGACGCTATGTTTCACGTGAAACATCACGCGTAACGAAGACTGCAATGTTTCACGTGAAACATTGATGTCTGGTGTATATGGAGGAGATGCGCCTCGGTTCCCGTGATGGGGAACGATACATGCCATGCCCGCCTGTGGCACCCCAGAAACATCAACGCGAATTACGACTCGGATTACGGAAGGCACCCGATGACTCACCACGCCCAGAAAGCGGCCGCAGATCTACTCCCCAAGCCTGTGCATACGCGTGTCTTTACCGTGTCGAATCAGAAGGGTGGCGTGGGGAAAACCAGCACCGCCGTCAACCTTGCCGCCGCGCTCGCGGAAGCCGGCCTAAACGTTCTTGTCATCGATAACGACCCGCAGGGTAATGCGTCGACCGCTCTGGGCATTGAGCATGGCGTGGATGTGCCCAGCGTTTATAACGTGCTTATCGAAGATAAGCCTCTCGCCGAGATTGTGCAGGAATGTCCCGATATGCCCGGTCTGTTCTGTGCACCGGCCAACATCGACCTTGCGGGTGCTGAAATTGAGCTGGTCTCTCTCGTAGCGCGAGAGACCCGCCTCAAGAACGCCCTGGTGGACTATACGGAGTGGCGCGAGAAGCAGGGGATGCCTCGCCTCGACTACGTATTTATCGACTGCCCGCCGAGCCTCGGTCTCCTTACCGTGAACGCCTTCGTGGCCGCCGAGGAGATTCTAATTCCGATTCAGTGCGAGTACTACGCCCTCGAGGGTCTGAGTCAGCTGCTCAAGAATATTCAGATGATCCAGAAGCATCTGAATTCGAAGCTTCGCATTAGCACGATTCTGCTCACCATGTATGATGCTCGCACCAACCTGGCCTTCCAGGTGGCGGAGGAGGTGCGTGAGCACTTCCCGCAGGAAACCCTGGGCGTGAAGATCCCTCGCTCCGTGCGTATCTCCGAGGCACCTAGCTACCAGCAGACCGTCATCACGTACGATTCTTCCTCGACCGGCGCCCGCGCTTACCGAGAGGCCGCTAAGGAGCTTTCGGGGCGTTCGGCTTGATTTAATTTTTGAATACGCGGTTTATTATTGCCGCCCATATTTTAGACATCCCCTCCGCATCTCTTTTGAGGCGTGTGGAGGGGATGTTTTTGCTGGCAATAAGCTGAAATTTTTAAAAAACACCCTATATAAGTTTTATATTTGATATATTTTGAAATTTTTGGATGCCCCTTAAACCACTCCCTGAATGTCGCACGATTCGTCTACACTAGATAAAGAAGCAATATGAACGGACTCATCCGGGAGTCCAAAGGAGTGACGATGGCTGAGAAGCGACGTGGTTTGGGTCGTGGTCTGGGGGCCCTGATTCCCCAGAGTACGAAGAATTCTGGAAGCGCCGAGAAGAAGGTGGCCGAACGAGAGGTAGTACCCGAGGTCAGTCAGCACTCGAAGGCACCCGCTCCCGCTCTCGCAGACGAGCCTATGAGCGATGGTCTGTTTGAGATGGCCCATGAGGCGAAGCCTGAGAAGCCCCACCGAGCACCCAAACACGAGGCTCCCGAACCTCCCTCCAAACCCGTTCAGCCTGAGTCTAACCATGCCGATTCGACGCATGATGTTTCACGTGAAACATCGAAGAAGAAGTCTCGCGTCGATATGGGTGTGGCCCTGCGCAATACGACCCTGACCCGCCGCCCGGTGGATTTCTTCTTCGGTGAGGATGTCCCCGTTCCCGGTGCAAGCGAGCAGGAGCAGTCCGATCTGGTTCCGGTGCCCGGTGCGCAGTTTGCAGAGCTCAACGTGCGCGATATTCACCCTAACCGCAAACAGCCGCGAACCGATTTCGATGAGCAGGACATGGAGGAGCTCATCCATTCGGTGCGTGAGATTGGTGTCTTGCAGCCCATCGTGGTGCGTCCCTCCCGCGAGCGCGGGGCAGAGAAGTACGAGCTGGTCATGGGTGAACGCCGTTGGCGCGCCACCCAGGCTGCCGGCCTCTCGACGATTCCCGCGATTATTCGTGAGACCGATGATGAAGACCTGCTGCGTGACGCCCTGCTGGAAAACCTGCACCGCAGTCAGCTGAACCCCATTGAAGAGGCAGCGGCATACCAGCAGCTCATGGAGGAGTTCGATACTACTCAGGAGCAGCTCGCCAAGCGCATAGGCCGTTCCCGCCCCCAGATTTCGAACACGATTCGCCTGCTGAAGCTGCCCGCCCTCGTGCAGCGTCGCGTTGCCGCCGGGATTCTCTCTGCTGGCCACGCCCGTGCCCTCCTGGCGCTGAGTGACCAGGGACAGATTGAGACCGTCGCTCAGAAGGTCGTGAATGAAGGGCTGTCGGTGCGCGCCACCGAGGAGCTCGTGGCTGCCACCTCCGGTGCGGAGGCACCCAAAGCGCGTAAGGCTCCCCGGCCGCAGAAGCATCGCGAGCGCCTGGATTACATTGCGGAGGCCTTCGCTGATAAGCTCGATACCTCCGTGAAGATTTCTCTGGGTGCCCGCAAGGGTAAGATGACGATTGAGTTCGCCAATGTGGAAGATTTGAACCGCATCATCCGTGTTCTGGATTCTGATTTCTCCGGGTAACATCCTTTGAAAATCGCTTATAACAGCTGATTTCAGTTGAATATATGAAAATCCCCCGGTGATGTTTCACGTGAAACATTACCGGGGGATTTCTGTAGTCTCTTGAGGTTAGCCCAGGTGCTCGGAGAACTCAGCCAGCAGAGCGGGCTTCGTCTTAGCACCTACGGTCTTCTTGACGACCTCGCCACCCTTGAAAAGGTAGATGGCGGGAATAGAGGTAATGCCGTACTTCATAGCGGTATCGCCACTTGCCTCAACATCCACCTTGACCACGTCGACCTGACCGGCGTACTCGCCGGCAATCTCGTCAATCACGGGGCCAACCATGCGGCAGGGGCCGCACCATTCAGCCCAGAAGTCCACGATAACGGGCTTGTCGTTCTTTAGAACCAGTTCGTCAAAAGTGGCATCAGTTGCCTGCTGTGCACTGCTCACGGAGTGCTCCTTTCTGACACGGGGCGGATTCCCCAGCGAGTAATACGAATAGTTTAGAGGTTTTCGAGGTAGTGCTGCGCGTCCAGAGCGGCAACAGCACCGGAACCGGCAGCAATAATTGCCTGGCGGTAGGTCGGGTCAATCACGTCACCGGCAGCGAAAACGCCGGGAACGGAAGTCTTCGAGGAACGACCCTGAACCGCGATGGTGTGGTTCTCGGTAATCTCCAGCTGGTCACGTACCAGTTCCACGCGAGGATCGGAGCCAATAGCGATGAACAGGCCCTGAACAGCCAGCTGACGCTCAGAACCGTCCTTGGTGTTGGTCAGGGTGATCGACTCGAGGTTGCTCTCGCCGTGAACGGCGGTGACAGCCGAATCCCAGACAACCTCAATCTTCGGGTTGTTGAACACGCGGGTCTGCATGATTTCCGAAGCGCGGAAAGAATCGCGGCGGTGCACCAGGTACACCTTGGATGCGAAGGTCGTCAGGAACAGCGCCTCCTCCAGTGCGGAGTCGCCACCGCCGACCACTGCGATTTCCTTGTCCTTGAAGAAGAAGCCATCGCAGGTTGCGCACCAGGAGACGCCGTAACCGGAGAGTCGGTCTTCGCCCTCGATGTTGAGCTTACGGACCTGAGAACCGGTGGTCATGATGACGGTCTTCGCCAGGTGAACGGCGCCGTCTGCGGTGTAGACCTTCTTCACGTCGCCGGTGAGTTCAACCTTCTCTACGTCCTGGTAGCGGATGTCTGCACCGAAACGCTCAGCCTGCTGGCCGATGTTCTCCATCAGCTCGGGGCCCTGGATGCCCTGAATGAATCCGGGGAAGTTCTCCACCTCGGTGGTGTTCATGAGGGAGCCGCCGGGTGCCAGGGAGCTGGCGAAGAGTACGGGCTTCAGTTCGGCGCGTGCCGCGTAGATTGCGGCGGTGTAGCCGGCGGGGCCGGAGCCCACAATAATGACGTTGTGGACGGTTGCGTCGGCCTCAACCTCGGCAGCCGGTGCGGCTTTGGTGGCGGGTGCGGATGCGAGGTTCAGATTGCCTAGGGCGGAGCCTCCGAAGAGGCCTCCCAGATTCTCAGTCATCGGATATGTCTTTCCGTTGTAGGTCTTTCGTTCTGCTCCTATAACAGGGCTTTATCCTCGATTATTCCATTTTTTGGGGACCCTTATCCAGATACTCCGCGCACTGTGAATCTTTGAGTAGCGGCCCTGCCATAAAGAGTCATAAATAGACATCAAAAAGGGCGGGGCTTCCGAACTGTTGAGTTCAGAAGCCTCGCCCTTGTGTCTGAGGTGCGAGCGCCCTGTCGGCGGCGCGTTATGGGTTGATTAGTCCACCTTGATTTCGTTGATACGCAGACCGTAATTCCACGTTCCAATCGGCAGGGTGAGGCGGGGTAGTTCGTTGACCACGATGATCACGTAGGTGCCCTTTTCTGCGCTCTGCTTGGAGGTGTCCAGGTTCACGACCGCATCCTTGCCTTCGAAGGTGCCCTTACCGACCTCAACCGCACCGCTCAGGGATGCGGAGCTGTTGGTGTAGACGGTGAAGGAACCGCCGGTGCCGGTGTTCTGCTGGATGGTCAGCTTGGAGACGACGGTGGGGGTCTGCAGCTTCAGTGCCAGGCCGAATTCCTTGATGGTGCCGGCGTAGTTGGCGGTGCCGAAGCCGTAGCTGATCCAGGCGGTGTTGGCGTTACCGTCGGTCAGGTTCGGAATCAGGGAGTCCATGTCGCTCATGAACGTGGGTTCCGAGGGAGCGAAACGCGCCACGGATGCGATCTTCGCGGGTGCGTTCGAGGCCTTGGCGGTCGGGGTGGCCGAGGATGATGCCTCGGCGCTGGCCGTCTCGCTGGCCGAAGCCTTCGGGGTGTGCGGCGCAGCTGCCTGGTTGGAGCCGATAGCGCCCAGAGAGGTCAGCACACCACCCGCGACGATGACCAGCAGCAGGACGGCGGCCAGAGCGACGGCCCAGGTACCGCGGCTACCGCCTTCGTCTTCGTCCTCCTCCTCTTCGTAGATGCTGGCGGGCTCGGAGTAGGCGGTCACGGCGCTGCTCTCGCCGGAGTTCCAGCTCTTGGAGGCGCTGATGGTTTCCTGGCTGGCGGTGCCGGAGGAGACCTTCTCGTAGGAATTGGGGGAGCGCTCCGCATCGGAGTCGCCGAAGATTTCGGTGCCCAGTGCATCCTCCGCGTTGGAGAGCGCATGGTTCTCGACGAGAAGGGTATCGAGAAGGGTATCCGGGCGGGTGTGCGAGGTGACCAGGTAGCGGCTTCCCTCGGGGGTGATGCCCAGATCGAGAATCTGAATGTTGCCTCGGGAGTTGGTGGCAAGCGCGCGGGAGTTGGCCTCCAGCAGGGCGCTGCGGTTGGGCGAGGCGACGACGATTGAGACCTTGCGGTTAAGGATCTGGTCGATGCCTTCGAGCACCATATCGGACTCTGCCGTAATGATGATGTGGGCGGTAATTTCGTAGCGGCCGCCGAGGACCGATCCGACCGGAATCTGTTGCGACAACGTGTTCTCCCGAGGTGGTTTCAAAGTGCCTGCCGTGTGGCGGGCTCTGCTAATAGATTCTACCCGGCTTTGCAATAGGCCGTGGCTGAGTGATAGTTCGTGGCGTGCTGGGCGCCTGCGGGCCTAGCGGCGGGCCAGGCGTTCGAGCTTGGATGTGATGGGTGCCAAAAGTGCGTTAGCTTCCTTGACGCGGAAGATCTGCACGCCCGCCAGGTAGGCAAGGCCCATGACTGAGCCGCAGATTACCAGGGTGATAATCGCGGTGATCTTGGAGGACCACGCGAAGCCGTCAAGCTGGTATCCGCCGAGCAGCCACAGGGCGATGGCGGCAATGGCGCCGGCAAAGAGCGATGCGAGAATCGTGCGCGCATAGACGCTGACGATGCCGCGCTGGCCGTAGTAGCCGAGACGGCGGCGCACCATGTAGTGGCTGATGAACATGAGCAGAATGTTGTGGATGGGGTAAATCCAAGCGAGCATGTACACGGTGTACTGGGCGTCGAGCATGGAGGCTGCGAAGCTCATGACGACCATGATGATGGCGGAGTACACCTGGATACGGAAGGGCGTGCGCGCGTCTTCGCGAGCGTAGAGCACGCGGCTGTAGAGGTAATTGATGGTGAGCGTGGGGGTGCCGAGCGCGGTGATGACGATGAGGCGGGCGATGATGGTGGCCGCAATGGGGTCGCCACCGCTGAAGAGCACGGCGATGGGGCCGGCCAGCACGATGAGTCCGACCATGCAGAAGACAGTGGCAACGGCTGCGTTACGCAGGCCGTGAGAGAGCGCGTAGATGACGCTGTCGTTATCGTCGGCGATGGCTGAGGCGCTCATACGGTTGAAGAGCACGGTGGCGATGGAGATGCCGATAACGCCGTGCGGCAGCATGTACAGCATGGAGGCGTAGTTGAGGGCCTGCAGACCCGGAATCTGGATGCCCATGGCGGCGTAGTGCTCGCGCTGACCGACGATGCCTGCAGCAACCTTGGTCATGTAGAGGAAGGCCAGGTTGGAGATGATACCGGAGGCGAGGGTCCACGCGGCGAGCTTGGAGGCTGCGCGCAGGCCGATGCCGCGCCACGCGAAATCGGGCTTGAGTCGCAGGCCGAGTCGGCGCAGGGGGATGAAGAGTACGAGCGCCTGCATAACCACGCCGAGGGTCGAGGAACCGGCGAGCACGAGGGTTTGTGCGTTGGTCCAGTTGTCTACGGTGTGGATTGGGTGGGGGTTGGGGGTCTGCGCTCCGAAGAGGAAGATGAAGAGGAACAGCGACAGGATGGTGATGACGTTGTTCAGCACGGGCGACCACATGTACGCGCCGAAGGCGTCCTTCGCGTTGAGCACCTGCCCAATGACGGTGTAGAGGCCGTAGAAGAAGATCTGGGGTAGACACCAGAGTGAGAAGATGAAGCCGAGCTGCCGCTGTTCGGGGGTCCATCCCGAGCCCATGACGCTGATGATGGGCCAGGCGCAGGCGACGGTGATGAGCGTGACCAGGCCGATGGCGGTGACGGTGAGCGTGACGAGCTTGGAGATGTAACGCGCGCCGCCGTCCTGTGCCTTGGCGGCCTTGATGATTTGGGGCACGAGAACCGCGTTGAACACGCCGCCGGCAACGAGCACGTAGATGAGGTTGGGGAGGGTGTTCGCGGTTTCGAAGACGTCACCGACGGTAGAGAGCGAACCGATAGCGACGGTGAGCAGGATGGTCTTGACGAATCCGAGGATGCGCGAGACGAGCGTACCTGCGGCCATGATTACGCTTGAGCGGGCGTCGGTTCGTGCCACGTGTCTCTCCTGTGTTGGCGTTGATGGTCGGTCGGATGTCTTCGGGCCTCTGTCCGGCTACCTTCGGGATGTCGCCCCGAAGGCTTGCCGGGACGTTAGAGGTGGGTGGTGATGTATTCGCTGGCGCTGCGGGCGATGTGCTGCTCGTTGGCGAACGAGAGGCGGGTGGGCAGCTCGGCGAGGGGGACCCACGCGACGTCGATGGCTTCGTGATCGGGGTCGTTGTCGATGCTGAGTTCGCCGCCGGTTGCCGCGAAGAGGTAGTGGTGCACGGTCTTGTGGATGCGCAGCCCGTTGGAGGTGAACCAGTAGGCGATGGTGCCGAGGGAGGCTACGGGGTAGCCGGTGATTCCGGTTTCTTCGGCGATTTCGCGTCCGGCTGCTTCAACTCGGGTTTCGCCGCGTTCGATGTGTCCCTTGGGCAGGCACCATTCGCGCTGACCGGTGCGGTTGATTCGGGCGATGATGGCCGCGGGGAGTTCTTCGGGCCGGTCGAAGTCGATGATGAGCCCTCCGGCGGATACTTCTTCGGGGGCCGGTACCGGGCGCGCGGGCGCGGCGAAGCGCGTTTTGGGTGCGCGGGGTACGGGAATGCTCATGGTTCTACCTTAACTGATGGAAGAGGGTTTTGGCGCTTCGGGGCGGGGTGATGTGGGCATCCCGTGCGGCGCGGGGTGGTCGTGGAGGCGTTTTATCTGGCACGATTAAAGGATTATGTCGCTGATTATTGATGTTGAGTCGAAGTACCCGGATGCCGCCGAGCTGGGAGAGCTGTATCGTGCGGCGGGGTTTGAGCTGTACCTGGTGGGCGGTATTGTCCGCGACAACCTGCTGGATGACGGCGGCCATTTCACCGATTTTGATTTGACGACGGACGCCACCCCGGAGCAGAGCGAGCAGATTTTGCGCGCGTGGGGTGAGCACACGTGGGATATCGGCAAGGAGTACGGCACGATTAGCGCCCGTAAGAACGGCGTGGTGTACGAGGTGACGACTTACCGTGCCGAGGTGTACGTGTCCGATTCTCGGAAGCCGACGGTGCAGTTTGGTACCGATTTGAGCGCCGACCTGGTGCGTCGCGATTTCACGATTAACGCGATGGCCGCGGCTTTGCCGAGCGGCGAGGTGGTTGATCTTTTCGGCGGCGTGGAGGATTTGCGTGAGGGCGTTCTGCGTACCCCGCGCTCGCCGCAGGAGTCTTTTTCCGAGGATCCGTTGCGCATGATGCGTGCGGCTCGTTTCGCGGCTCGTTTTAATCTGCGCGTGGCCCCGGAGGTTTTTGAGGCGATGCGCGAGATGGCCGGCCGCATCGAGATCATTTCTGCGGAGCGTGTGCGCGATGAGCTGGTGAAGCTGATTGATGCGGATTACCCGCGGGTGGGTTTGAACCTGCTGGTGGATACCGGCCTGGCGGATTATGTGTTGCCGGAGCTTCCCGCGCTGCGCATGGAGATGGATCCGGCGCATCACCATAAGGATGTGTATGAACATTCGCTGAAGGTGCTGGAGCAGGCGATGGAGAAGGAGACGGACGAGGACGGCCCGTGCCCTGCCCCGGACTTTATTCTGCGTTTTGCGGCGTTGATGCACGATATCGGTAAGCCGAAGACTCGTAAGTTTGAGAAGGACGGCTCCGTCTCGTTCCTGCACCACGAGGTGGTGGGCGCGAAGATGGTGAAGAAGCGTATGCGCGCCCTGCGTTTTGATAACGACACGATTAAGGCTGTGGCCCGCCTGGTGGAGCTGCACATGCGTTTCTACGGCTACCGCGAGTCGGGCTGGACCGATTCGGCGGTGCGCCGCTACGTGCGCGATGCGGGGGATCAGCTGGAGCGCCTGCACCGGGTTTCCCGCTCCGATGTGACGACCCGTAATCGTCGCCTGTCGCGTTCGCTGGCTGCGGCGTACGACGATTTGGAGCGTCGTATTGCCGAGCTGGCGGCTCAGGAGGAGCTGGATGCAATCCGCCCCGACCTGGACGGCGGCCAGATTATGCAGATTCTGGGGATTGCGCCGGGTCCGGTGGTGGGCGAGGCATACAAATTCCTGCTGAACCTGCGCCTGGACGAGGGCTCGCTTCCCGAGGAAGAAGCGAAGGCGCGCCTCCTGCAGTGGTGGGAGCAGCGCCGGGGGGCGTAGCTTCTGAGGTGTCGGTACCGCATCGCATGGTTGAGCTCACGCGGTGCGGTACTGTTGCATCCGCCCAGCGTGGTGTATTGTTAAGAAATCTATGCGTGTTCCCCACCCGGTGTGCTTCACGTATAGGGCACAATGAATCTCCTGCTATGGAAATCCCATAGCCGTTTAGCCCAAAGGAGGGGTTTAATCATGCGTGCATACGAACTGATGGTTATCCTCAGCCCCGAGGTTGAGGACCGTGCGGTTGAGCCGTCGCTGTCCAAGTTCCTCGAGATCGTCACCAACGAGGGCGGTTCTATCGACAACGTCGATATCTGGGGCCGTCGCCGTCTGGCATACGAGATCCAGAAGAAGTCCGAGGGTATCTACGCAGTGGTGAACTTCACCGCTACCCCCGAGACCGCAGCTGAGCTCGATCGTGTTCTGAACCTGAACGAGTCCGTCATGCGTACCAAGATCATCCGCCCGGAGGATCAGAAGATCTCCAGCAAGTAGTTGCGCCCTCCAGTGGCCGACCCTCTAAAAATGTCAGGGGGTTGCGCTGTACTGGAATCAACACACTTGTAACTCTTATCGAGGAGGCATCTTATGGCAGGCGATACCGTTATTACCGTTATCGGTAATCTGACGAGCGATCCGGAGCTCCGTTACACCCCCGCGGGTGCTGCGGTTGCTAACTTCACGATCGCGTCGACTCCGCGTTCGTTCAACCGCCAGACCAACCAGTGGGAGGACGGGGAGACCCTGTTCCTGCGTGCGTCGGTGTGGCGTGGTTACGCTGAGAACGTTGCGGAGACCCTGAAGAAGGGTACCCAGGTTATCGCACAGGGCCGTCTGAAGTCCCGCTCGTACGAGACCAAGGAAGGCGAGCGTCGTACCTCGTTTGAGCTTGAGGTCGAGGAAATCGGCCCGACTCTGCGTTTTGCTACCGCACAGGTGACTCGCGCACAGCGTTCTGCCGGAGGTAACTTCGGCGGAGGTGCGCAGGGTGGCTTTGGCGGCGGGTACAACGCCCCTGCTCAGGGCGGTTACTCCGCTCCGCAGCAGAATAATTTCGCGGCTCCCCAGGGTAATGGTTACTCCGGTCAGACCGGTTACTCCGCTCCGGCTGCTCCTGCAGCCCCGGCAGCTCCCGCTGCTGATCCGTGGAGTTCCCAGTCCGGCGGTAACTATGATTGGGGTAGCGGCGCCGACGATGAACCTCCGTTCTAAGCCGGTTTCGTTTTCCGAATAGTAATTTATCAATCCATCCCGCGGTTATCCGCCGCGGGCTCCCAACTCTAAGGAGCACCACGATGGCTAAGGCTGAAATCCGTAAGCCCAAACCGAAGCAGAACCCCCTCAAGGCTGCTGACGTCACCGTTATTGACTACAAGGACGTCGCACTTCTGCGCAAGTTCATCTCCGACCGCGGCAAGATCCGCGCTCGCCGCGTGACTGGCGTGACCGTTCAGGAGCAGCGCAAGATCGCTCAGGCTATTAAGAACGCCCGCGAAGTTGCTCTGCTGCCCTACTCCGGCGCTGGCCGCTAAAGAGAAGGAGAGACAGTAACATGGCTAAGATCATTCTGACTCAGGAAGTTTCCGGCCTCGGTGCAGCTGGCGATGTTGTCACCGTTAAGGACGGCTACGCACGTAACTACCTGCTGCCCCGCGGTTTCGCCGTGACCTGGACCCAGGGTGGCGAGAAGCAGGTTGAGTCCATCCGCGCCGCTCGTGCGGCTCGCGCCAAGGCTTCTCTGGAAGAGGCTCAGGCACTTGCTGCGTCCCTGGCTGCTAAGCCGGTTGTCGTTGCACACAAGGCTGGCGCTGACGGCCGCCTGTTCGGTACCGTCAAGGCTGACGCTATTGCTGAGGCTATTGAGGCTGCCGGCATTGGCTCCGTTGACAAGCGCACCATCCACCTGGGTTCCGCTATCAAGCGCACCGGTGAGTACAAGGTGACTGTCCGCCTGCACGCTGACGTTGTTGCTAACGTTGTCCTGGACGTCGTTGCTGCTGCGTAAGTAGTTTTGAGGTTTTCGTGCTGAGGCACTGAAAAACCGTGACGGGGTGTTCTTCCTTCGGGAGGAGCACCCCGTTTGCTGTACCCGTTCCGGCGCATGTTTCACGTGAAACATTGACCCTGTGGGCGCACACTCTAACCCGTGGGAGCGATGGATGCGACGTAGGTCGGCAGACCCCGTAGACTGGTAGACATGGCTAAATCTTTATCGCGTATGTCCTCAAGCGCCCAGCTTCTGATGACCGGCGTCATTCTGGAGGGTGTGAACCTACTGCTGTGTGCCCTGGCGCTTGTTCCAATGGCGGACGCTAACCTTGCTACGACTCTGCTGTTGCTTTTTCTGATTGTTGGTGGTTTGGGGTCCAGCATTGCGGTGGTATGTGCCCTGGTGGGCTTGGTTAAGTTCCGCCGCTTTCGCTGGGCTAATATCCTCCTGCTCCTGGTGTCTATCGTGACGAATCCGCTGCTTGTGCTCACCCTGTATGTGAGTGCTTCTTAGCCCTGGGTGCGGCGTACATGGTTTCTCTCGGATGGCTCTCTGCGCCTCTCAGCGTTCTACGGGTCTTCTCCCAGTTGCTTTCCAGCTAAAATCAACCCTCCCGTAAGGTTCGCGGTGTTTACTATAAGTGTTGGTTCGAGAGGACTGCGATGTGAATGTGTGTGTTTCGTGTAGTGGGGAGGCCCGCTCGCGAAAGAAGAAAGGCAAGGCAATAGCGCCTTGCCTTTCTTCTTTCGCGAGCGGTTTCTACGGGGGAGGGCGTTAAGCGCCGACGGGCCTCCTGCCCCCCCAAAAAGGCTCGCCCTGGAAGGCGCTTTGGAGGCGACGTTTATTTCGATTTCCCCTGTGGGACCCGCTCCTGTGTACGTTTGATCTTTTGGCGCCGACGGAGCATTTGAGTCTCTCAGCTATTCCCAGCTTTCTTCCAGCTTTAACCTACAGGGAATAAAGGTTTACGCGTAATACTTTATATAGATGGTTCGAGAGGGCCATCAGAAAGTTGGACTTTCCTTGCGGAAGTGGCTCTGATTTTCGTATGTATGTGTGTGTGATGAGACTGGGGTTGAACCGAGAGGTTCGGCTCCAGTTTCTGTTTAACCACTCACGGTGTATCACTCAATGGCGTAGCATCGAGCGTGACCCTTTGTGCTCACGCGGCACGCCGTAACAAAGGGTATCCATACCCTCGCATAACGTCACATTTCCTTTCTTGGGTATCGCGGGTCTAGAATTAGGAAATATTAATCTTGCATATTAGATACAAATATTGAGGAGTTATCACCGTGTCTAAGACCCCTTCAGTCCCCGGCACTGATCGTCCCGCCGATAAGGCCGCGGGCCACTGGCTGCTCGCACAGCTGGGTAAGAAGGTTCTGCGTCCCGGCGGCCGCGAGACCACCAACTGGCTGCTGGCTCGTGCCCTGGGCGGCGACATTGACGTCGTGGAGTTTGCGCCGGGCCTGGGTATTACCGCCCTGGAGATTGTGAAGCGTTCCCCCAAGAGCTATACCGGTGTGGACCTTGATCCCAAGGCTGCTGAAATCGTAACCGAGCGTATTGGTGCATCGACTAAGCCGAACTACCGTGTGGTGAACGCTAGCGCACAGGAGACCGGTCTGCCCTCGGAAAGCTATGACGCCGTGGTGGGCGAGGCGATGCTGACCATGCAGACCGATAAGCACAAGCTGGAGATTATGCGTGAGGCGGCTCGTCTGCTACGTCCGGGCGGCTACTACGCTATTCACGAGATGTCACTGGTTCCCGATTATCTGCGCCCCGAGCTGAAGGAAGAGATTCAGAAGGATTTGGCGCGCACTATCCGTGTGAACGCCCGCCCACTGACTGTTGCCGAATGGACTGCTCTGGCGGAAGAGGCTGGCTTTGAGGTGCTGGATGTGTACCAGACCGATATGGCGCTGCTGGAACCGAAGCGTCTGCTGGCTGATGAGGGTGCCGCTGGCGTTGCGAAGATTGCGTTCAATCTGGCGCGTAAGCCGCAGATTCGTGAGCGTGTGCTGGGTATGCGCGGTGTGTTCCGCCGCCACGCGGACCACATTGGCGCTATCGGCCTGATTCTGCGTAAGAAGTAAGACAGAATCACACCGCAAAGCTTATACAGCGAAACGGAGCCCCAGTATTCCTCTCTATCCGAGGGAATACTGGGGCTCCGTTTTACACTGGTGAGGTTATGAGCCGCAGATTCGGCTCAGTCATGTGTGCGCCTGCCGGAGTTTGTTATGAGCCGTATTCTTTTCTCTCCCGAAAGCTTCAATATGGGTGAAACCACGCGCTGCATTGAGATAGCGCGTGTGGCTCGGGAGCGAGGTCATACGGTCTTGTTCCACGTGTATTCCCCTAAGTACCTGGGGCTGCTGGAAAGCGCCGGGCTTCCTGTGCATCTTCGTGAGCCGATCATGAGCGATGCTGAGGCGGAGCAGATTATGGCGCTGGATCAGGGCAGGGGAGTGCGGCATCCTTTCACGACCGATATGGTGCGTCGGCGGGTCGCCGCTGAGCTCGCGGCTATTCGTGACTTTAATGCGGATGCTGTGGTGATTGGTTCTAACCTGACGATGCTGCTGTCTGCGCGTATTGCGGGTGTCCCTATTTTCTATGCGCGCCCGTACGCTTACTCGTCGACGTATTTTTCGAAGAAACCTGTAGACGGCGAGCTTGCGGCACCGGGGTGGTTGCGGGCGGTGGCGCGGGTGTTTTCGTATAAGCCGGCTTCTTTTACTCGTGTGGCACGTGAGCATGGGCTGAGGCTTCCTCGCCGTACTGTAGATATGCTCAGCGCCGACGTGAATCTTATCTGTTCTCTGTTTACGCAGCTGCGCGGGGATTCTTTGGTAGAGCCTGATGTTGGTGTGGGTCCTATTTATTACCGTGCACCTGGTGAGCTGCCGCAGATTGTTCGCGAGCCCAGGGATCGGCCACTGATTTACGTTGGAATGGGCTCATCTGGCTCTGCAGATATTTTGGCGCAGGTGCTGCAACAGCTGTCAGCCGCTCCTGTGGATGTGCTGGTCGGCGGCGGGGTGCAGCTCTCGGATACCAGCATGCTGGGCAGCAACATCCATTTCGCCGGGACTGTTCCGGCGCATCTGCTCGCCGGCCATATTGATGCCTCGATAACCCACGGCGGTGAGGGGACAGTACAGACGGCGTGCCTGGCGGGTGTACCGTTTGCCGGTATTGCGATGCAGGCTGAGCAGAGCTGGAATATTGAGGAGTGCGTGCGCTACGGTAACGCCCTGCGCTTTACGAAGAATGATGTGCGCCGCGGCAATGTGTGCGATATTCTGGACCGTCTGCTCAGCGATGAGGGCATGCGCGCTAGGGCACGGCAGCTGGGTGAGGCAATGCGCACTATGGATGGTGCGGCGCTCGCCGTTGAGAAGATTGAGGATTATCTGCGCAGTCCGCGATAGGTGTGTATGTATTTCGCGTGTGCCTTCGTGAGAAACTAGCATAGGAGTTCTGCAGAAATTGTTTCTGGAACGTCGTAGATATCGGATTGAAACGCGAGGATAAGCATGTCTGAAACTGCCATTGATTATGGTTCCCGCACTATGCCCCATGATGATGTGGCTGAGCAGTCGGTGCTCGGTGGCATGCTGCTGTCGAAGGACGCTATTGCGGATGTGGTTGAGAGCCTGCGTGCGTCTGATTTCTATAAGCCGGCGCACGAGACGATTTATGAGGCGATTCTTTCTCTTTATGGTCACGGCAGCCCTGCGGATGCGATTACGGTTGCTGATGAGCTGAAGAAGCGCGGCGAGCTGACTCGTGTGGGCGGCGCGTCCTATATTCATACGCTGATTGCGTCGGTTCCGACTGCTGCTAACGCTCAGTATTACGCTGAGATTGTTAAGGAGCACGCGATTATGCGCCGCCTGATTGAGGCGGGTACTAAGATTGCGCAGCTGGGTTACGCCAACGAGACCGAGGTGGACGCACTCGTGGATCAGGCGCAGGCGGAGATTTACGCGGTGACCGATGGCAACGCGAAGGAAGATTACGTGTCCTTCTCTGAGGCCTTGGAAGCGACGATGCGCGAGATTGACGCAAACTCGAACCGCCCCGATGGCGTGTACGGCGTGCCGACTGACTTCATCGAGCTTGATGAGCTGACCGGCGGCCTGCACGGTGGCCAGATGATTGTGATTGCGGCTCGTCCGGGTGTGGGCAAGTCGACCCTGGCCTTGGATATTGCGCGTTCGGCGGCTATTCACCACCACATGGCAACGGTTTTCTTCTCTCTGGAGATGAGCCGTACCGAGCTGGCCATGCGTATTCTCTCCGCGGAGGGCAAGATTTCAATGGGTCGTCTGAAGAAGGGCGATCTAGACACCGAGGGCTGGACGAACCTGGCGACTCTGCAGGGCCGTATTGATTCTGCCCCTCTCTTTATTGATGATTCGCCGAATATGACTCTGATGGAGATCCGTGCGAAGTGCCGTCGTCTCAAGCAGCGTAACGATTTGAAGCTTGTGGTGCTGGACTACCTGCAGCTGATGAGCTCGGGCAAGAAGGTGGAGTCCCGTCAGCAGGAAGTCTCGGAGTTCTCCCGTAGCCTGAAGCTTCTGGCTAAGGAGCTGGATGTTCCGGTGATTGCGCTGTCGCAGTTGAACCGTGGTTCGGAGCAGCGCACCGATAAGCGTCCGATGGTTTCGGATCTGCGTGAGTCGGGTTCTATTGAGCAGGATGCGGATATGGTGATTCTGCTGCACCGCGAAGATATGTATAACCCCGATAGCGATCGCGTGGGCGAGGCCGACATGATTATCGCGAAGCACCGCGGTGGCCCGACCCGTACGATTCCCCTGGCCTTTAGCGGTAAGTACTCACGCTTCAATAACATGGCCAATGAGGCTCCTCCGCAGTACTAGACGTCGAAAGCCCCTGTTCCCGTTGCCGAGTGCTCAGTAGTTCGAGCTTCGTCAGAGAGCAGGGGCTTTGGCCTACCCGCCGTTTGTTTCTCCGGGATAACTGACGTAGGGGAGGAAGCACGGGCGCGGGGATGGAGCGGCGAAGGTATATGGGGGTTTCTTGCTTTTCCCTGTCTTTGTCTGGGTTCCGAGGCCCGTGAGGGGCCCCGAAGGGGTCTTTTACCCCTGCTTAAAATTTTTTTTGGCCTTCTTAGGAATCAATATATCGTTCTGACTAGGCTATTTATTGAGATAAGCCCCCCAAAGGGCACAATGTGGCCTTGTTTGTGTTCTACTTCACCCGTATTCGGGTTGCGGGCCCGTATTCGGGTCTGTATAGTTGTATGAGTCGCCGCGGCGA